>Ga0209200_1002271_pt1 | contig 18067 bp, 54 predicted proteins | sample AD_UKC033_MetaG_FD_184406 | JGI IMG/M metagenome (GOLD analysis project Ga0209200, IMG submission 184406) | Active sludge microbial communities of municipal wastewater-treating anaerobic digesters from USA - AD_UKC033_MetaG (SPAdes) (version 2) | ecosystem: Engineered > Bioreactor > Anaerobic >...
TGAGGCTTCCAGCAGGGTCAAGTAGCGTGCTGCAAAGCAGGAAGGCATGGCCAAGCTGGCGGATAGCCAGTCAGCCAGGGCCTTCCCCTTGGCCGGGAACCAGGGCCACGTATTCGCCTGGTTTCCAATGGCCTTGGCCTTGGCGTCTTCATCGAAGGGTTCCAAGGCCAGGGTCATACCCGCTCGAATCCCGCGCCTGGCGCTGGATTTGACATAATACCGGCCGATTTTCAGCCCTCAATCCGGGTCGGAACCTGAATCCGAACCCAAATCTGAATGCGAATCCAAGGTTGAATCCGGATCGGCTTGCCTAAGTTTTAGGCAAGTTGTTTCCAAGTGGCATCCACCATAATGCTACGTCGCGATTTTTGCGCTAAGCCGTTGATTCTTAGCCCCCGTTTTTAGTAATCTCGATTTTTCAAAAAAATTCATATTTCAAGGCTCATCGTGATTTTTGCGCTAAGTCTTTGATATTTGCTTTTTCAAGCCTATATCCCTTTTTCTTATCTGACAGACTTAGGTAAGATCCCAAAGTAAAAAAATAATTTATTTTGCTTTTTCAATTTTGGCTCAGGGTCACTAATATTCTTGGAAAAAAGAGACCGCGATTTTTGTCGTAAGTCCTTGATTCCAAGCCATATTACGCTGTTTTTACCTTGAAATCGTCGGAAATCGCGATTTCATCCGTAACCCCTTGATTCCGTTGACCCGTTCTTATGTGCCCATTTAATAGGCAGTTTCCTTACAGAATCAAGTTCCAAAATCAGTCAAAAATCCACGAATCCGTCAGGGTGCTCAACTCCTGACACTTCTGCACACTTGTGCTAATGTGCGTGCCAACTATCGTTCCAATGTTGGAACAGGAAGGAAATAATGTCCAAGTCCACTATCAAGGTCGGTCGGTGGTTCGTAAAGGTCATCCGCCAGGGTGACCGCTACGGGCTGAAAGGCTGCTTGGTTCACACTGGCGCCGAGCCGTCGGTCGAGTTTTACGACTCGAACCAGAATCCGAAGGTGTACGGGCCTTTGGGCCAACTCGTGTCCCGCTACTGGTTGAGCACCCTGCTCCAGCACGACCTGGGCGCCGGGCTCTGCCTTGACGGCGGCATCCCCGAGTGGAACGTGAGTCAGATCGATATGGCCATCGTCCACGGCTTCCTACTCGCTCAGCCCGAGGCTGATGAGTACCTGGAAGCCAAGTCATTTTTCTAACCAAACCTAGCCAGAGCAGGCTAGACCCAGCCCGTTCCAACATTGGAACACTTGAAGGAGCCTGCCATGTCCCACACCGTTCACGACCCCAAACTGATCTTGGCAGCCTCGTCGGAGGCTGATCGGCGCCGCGTCGAGGCTCGAATGCGGCTGAACCGCGTCAATTCCGAAACCATACTCGCAGCCACCTCCCGCGGAGCGATCGTGCTGGTGCTGCTCAACGACGGAACCACCTTGCAGGGCTCGGTCGCAATCCCTTGCCGCACGGTTCGGGACTCGCCGTATGACGCCCCGAGATTGGCCCTCGCCTTGGCCTTGAGATTGGCCGACGGCCAAGTCAAGGTCATCAAGGCCCTCGAAATCAACCAGGCCGAAGTTCTGTAATCAACCAGGAGATCATCATGTCAACCGTCAGGAATCGTGCCTTGGCCCTGGCCCTGGCCAGGGCAACACCCTTAAACCATCAGGAGATGGCGAAAATCATAACCACCAGCGTAGCCTACGCTGGTGGCTATCTTTACTCCGGCGAAAGCTGGAAGTTCATGTCCGGGTACAATCCCGGAAGGGATTTCGACCACCTCACCCACTGGGTGAAGGAGTACGATTGCCACGAACCGAGTCAGGTTCGTAATCTGGAAATTCTCCTGGCCGTGCCGGAGGGAGAAGTGCTGGAGATGTACTCCAGCCTATCCGGGGGGACTAGCTCGGCCCAATACGAGCTTCACGGCTCGCATTGGGTGTGTGTCAGCACCCGGTGGTCCCCCTCGGACAGGGACGATGAGGATGAGGTGTGGGACGCCTACGCTGAGGCTAAGGCCGAGGCGAAAGCCAATGCCCTGGCGAAAGCCAAGGCCAAGTCCCACTCTGAGCTTTTCAGCCTTGGCAGCCGGGCTCGCCTGGTGGAAAGGAGGTCAGCATGAAACCCTACCAAGCCGTGGCCGTGGCCTATACCGTGGCCGTGGCCCCGGTGTTCACCGTGGCCCCGATCTATGCCGCCATCACCCTGGCCGGCGGCCTGTTCCTCGCCTTCCTGGTCTGGGAGTCCGACCGGGATCCCGGTCTGAAATCCAAGTGGGATTCCGACCCCGACCAAGAACCCCGCAGGGAGGCCGTATGACCGCCCTCAAGACGTTTTATGTCCTCTCCCGTACCCGAGGCTGGCTGCCGGTGATTGCAGCCAGCGCCAGCGCCGCCATCAAGTCCAGCAGGGACTGCGGCATCCAGGTGAGGGGCATTTCCAAATTCAACCCCGAAACAAGGAGGAGCTATGCTCGCTGAAGTCCTCTCCGTGGCTGCGCTCACGCTGAATCCGATGGCTGAGCCCGTCCTCCAGCCCCTGACCACCCTGTTCACCGTCAGGGATTTCTGTGAAGCCTATAAGCAAATCGCCACCACCGACGCCGAGGTCGAGCTGCATGCCCGAATCTGTGAGCCGGATCAAGCCGAGGAGTGAAATCATGATCAAGACCTGGATCACCTTGCAAGCCAGGGCCATGCCTTGTGACATGCCCAGGTGCCCGCTTTTCGTGGACGGGGGGTTGGCTCGCTAACCTTGCCGATTTTCAAAATGCGTTCCAATGTTGGAACAGGAGGATTAGATGCTTGTCAAGCGCGACCCTTTCGCACGTGAAGAAATTCACCGGCGGAGCGAGGGAACCAGCCAAACATGCCACTGGTGCGGGCAATCCCGCCCTGGCGGCAGGCTTTTCAAATACTGGGTCGAGTCGGATTCAGGGCGCAAGTCCTACATTCGCGGCTGTTCTGCAGCATTGGCTGCATGCGTAGCTACCACGGAGAGGATTAGATCATGAGTGCAAACATCAACCCGGAAACAGGGATCAGGTACGGGATTGTCTCGGCAGCCAGTCTTGATCCCGAAATCGTCAATCAAATCCAGTGCGAGGGCCGGGACGTGCACTGGGAAGATGCGAAGCGGGACTTGGAGGACACAATTCGCTCCGCCTGTGATGGGCTCATGTCGAAGCACGACGTTGATGCCGTGGTGGATGAGGCCCTGGATCGCATGTCCGGCGATCAGTGGTGCGACGATGAGCCTATCCACGAATTCGTGATCGACGGGGTGATGGGCCAGACAACTTGGCTGGGTGGCGCCTTGCTGGTTTGGGTGTTCCAGTCAAATCACTCTCGGCTCTCCCGGCTGTGCTCGCCTTGCGTCCCGAACGCAGGGGATCTGGATTCCGTCGAAGATTCCGAGGGGTATGTGTGCTACGACGTGCCACCGGATTGGCGGGTGAAGGAATGAGCTGGGCGGCGTACCAGAAAGAGAAGCTCGGACTCCTTGCGGATTCCGGGTTCTTTCGCAAATTCCGGTGGACTCCGGAACGGCAATGGCGCTTCAAGTGGCGTTGCTTCTGCAGTTGGGTCCACTACCGAATCAACTTGTAATCGTTTCAGGACCCACCATGAAAGCGGGAAGGGTGAGGCTGGGCGCTGGCGGAGGGGCTCACGCGAATGAATTCCGCTAATTCAAACCTGTTCCAACATTGGAACGCTTTTCGGAAGGAGTTGGATATGTCGAGAATGGTTGAGTTGATCTTCAACGAGGGTGAGATGGAGTGCATCGCGGAGACCACGGGGCGCAAGGCCTTGGGGGATGCCATCGGCTATCTCTCCATGTGGGGGTTGAGGTTCCCCAGGGTTCGGATCTTGAAGTCGGGCGGGAATGACTTGCTCGCTGTCTACCTGAATGACGAGGGCGATACCGGGTATGTCATCGGTGCGGTGTGGAGTGAGAGCGGTACGCCGGATGAGTACGGTGTGCCCCGTGGTTCCTACTCGTTCCACAGTTAGGAGGGTGTCATGAAACGTGGCTTCTTCCCGCCTGGCGCAAGGTGCACTGCCTTGAGTTGAATGAGTGCCCCACTTCGCCCAACATGGGAGTCAGCCTGTGGGGTGAGTGTCAGGCGTGGTTCCGTCCGAGTTGGCGGCGCATCAAGTGGTTGGACTTGCCGGAGGAGGTCCGGCGGCATATCCGTGCAAGGGTGGAGGCAGAATGAATTCCGTGATGTTGACTGTGACTGAAGGGGATCCGCGCCTGGATTCCTGCGGCAAGGTGATGTTCGAGGGTTCCGGCATGTCCATGGGCTCAGCCAGAATCAGGGCCAAGGCGTGGGCCAAGATCGGCTACTGGGCTTCGATTTACGCCTTAAGCGGGGAGTGCATCGACGAGTTCAAGCCGGAGGAAGTTGAGGAGCAGTAACTGTTCCAATGTTGGAACGCTTTAAGTTAGGAGGTTCACCATGTTGTACATCAAGAGTGTGTTCGCAGACTCGAATGGCTTTCAAACCTTGGCCGTGATCGGCCGCCCCTTGCGGGACTTGGCCCTGGCCGCGAAGAAGGCCCAGGACCTGAGCGTGGAGCGAGGGGTGGCGGAAGTGGTCGGCCAGAACAACGAGGTGCTGGCTGCGTTCCGTGCCGGCCAGGCAATCAGCGGGAGCGTGCTGTCATGAAAGAGCACGAGACCAACACTGAGTTTCCGGATCAGATTCGGAGGCTCAAGGACCTGCTTGCCGAGTGGGTTTACTGGGAAACGTCTGGCCCGTTCTTTCACGAGGATGAGCACGGGCCGGATTCCTTGTTGCATCGGACACGGAAGGAGCTGGAATGAAACCCACCCCGCAAGAACTCCGCGAGAAACTCGCCTATTACACCGGCACGGAACAGTGGTACCGGCACCCGCTGAATCGGGGCATGCTCTATACCGAGGGGGTGGAGTGCTTCGCTGAAGAAGCAGGGGCCTATTGGTTCCTGGACATCGTCGCCACCGAGGTGTTCCGGCTTCAGGAAGCCGAGCACTTCCTCGTCATCGAGTTGCAGGTTGAATCCAGCGATGTGTGTCGAATCGTGGTCAGTGACGGTAACGACAACGATGTGTGGATGCGCGGCATCGACTACACGGACTGCCCGCTCGGGTTGTGGAAGTTCTACCTGACTGACAATGTGATCATGCTTCCGGGGGAGTACTGAGATGAAGGTCAAAACAGCTGAGATGACCCTCCTCGCCTTGAATTGGGCGGTGGCGAAGTATGAGGGGAAGGGACTAGGCGCATTGACTGGCGAGATGCTCACGCTACGCATTTCCCAAGGTGTGCGCCCTCCCGACTACTCCGGTGACTGGTCCCAAGGTGGCCCGATCATTGATCGGAATGAGATCGGCATTAAGCGTAACGCTCCATGCTCTGCTGGGCGTGAGTGGGAAGCGTCACCAAGTATCACAGCTAAAGGCGCAGGAGGTCGATACGGGTATGGCCCCACCCCCCTGATCGCAGCCATGCGTTGTTACGTTGCCAGCAGGCTGGGCGAGGAAGTTGAAATCCCGGAGGAGCTGCTATGAGTGCAGTTAAGGTGTCAGCCCTGATTGGCCCTGCCCTTGGTTGGGCTGTAGCAAAGGCTTTAGACTTGCCTGTCGTGATGTTGCATGACCTCATGTGGAAGGTGGCAGCCGAGAACAACTACAAGGGTGACCTAGCTTGGCACTTTGAGGCCAGGAAGAACGAACCCTGGATTGCCACCGGCCACGGCATCGAAGGCAGTCCGCTGCCAGAGTATGGTGCAGATTGGTCATATGGTGGGCCGATCATTGAGCGAGAAAGTATCAGTCTCACCCCCTGCGATGACATGGAATCGTGGGCTGCGGATGCTACATTTCGTCAGGGGGTAGAGACACAGTACGGCCCCACACCCCTGATCGCAGCTATGCGCTGCTACGTCGCGTCAAGGTTGGGTGATGAAGTGGATATCCCGGAGGAGCTGCTATGACTACTGTAGGCAGGATCTGGTACGTCCAAGGCGACCCTGACAAGGTCTTTTTCGCAACCAAGCTGGACGCCGAGAAGTGGGCGCGACTTGCATTCCCCGGCGAGACCCAGGAACGCAGGTACTCCCGCGTCAGGTACCACAGCGTGGAGTCATTCGAGCCGGGGTTGCAGTTGTTGAGGAGCTGAACATGAATGGAAAACTCATGCTGTACATCGACCAGTGGGGCCAGAAGTTCTGGGCTCGCACGGTCAAGGAGTTGCGTTCCAACATTGGAACGGGCGGCTCCAAAGTGTCGAAGATGTATGTGGACAAGAAGTCGGGCGGCGCCGCCCACATCGGCTACGTGATCGGCCAGCACTGGCTGACGGCCTATCAGCCTGTTGAAATTCCTGCGTAGGAGGAAGCATGCCCGAATACCTGATTGAATGGACGATCGAGCTGGATGCTGAATCACCGGAGGATGCGGCGCGTGCGGCACTGGCCATCATGCGCGACCCTGACTCCCAGTCCACTGTGTTCAAGGTGTACGACGAGAGTGGCGAATACGTGAACATCGACCTTTCCGGCCTCGACGGACAGTCTGAGGCCGAGGAGGGGGAGCGCAACTTCACCAACTACTACAAGTGCCCGAGGTGCGGGCACGAGTGGACGGACGGCTGGACGGCGATGTGTGACGATGATTGCCCGCATTGCGAGCTGCGCCACATTTCCCCCTACAAATCGGAGGACGTATGAAATTCAAACTTGAAATCAAGTGTGATAACGAGGCGTTCGCGTTCACGACGAATGAGGAGGTTGCTCGCATCCTCCGACAGGTTGTGGATCAGCTTCGGGTTGGGTACACCTACAACGGACTCTACGACATCAACGGCAATCATGTTGGTGAATTCAAATTCACTGGAGTGAAGACATGACAACCGTGGCGAACTGCTGGCATATCAGCTATGCCGATCGAGAGCGAATGATATTCAAGCACGTCGATCATCCTGGGTACATCGTGGTCAAGGCCGACGATGAAGGCTTTTGTGCTGACATCATGCCTGACGTGGGAAACGAGGCAATGGTTTCGGCCTGGATCCCGTATAGCGAATTGGAGTACTGACATGACCCGAATTGCAGTGGTTTGTGAATACAGCATGAACACGACGGGCCTCGTCGACCTGCCTGAAGGCAAGACGTGGGAAGACGTCGAGTCCTGGCACGTGAAGTGGGATATTTTCCACTTCAAGCTGAAGGAGGATGATGCGTGGCTTGAGTTCCGCATGGATTCGGCGGGTGGAGCCGAGAACGTGGACTGGAAGCGTCCGGCACATATCGAAGTTGTGCCGGTGGATGAAGACGGGGATATCGATTGGGATCAAGTTCTGGAGGAGAGGACGTGATCGACAATTTTGGCAATTACAGCAGCGCTCGCGGCAAGAAAGCGAGTTCCAAGTTCACCAAGCTCAAGGCTCTGTTTGCTCGGCGACGGGCTGATGAGCGCAACGACGAGGCCCATTTCCGGATCGAGACGAGGGACGGGCTGGACTACATTCGCCCGATCCCTCACCGGGCTGGTTAAGCGTTCCAACATTGGAACGCAGTTTTTAACGCTGAGGTAAGGGGCGCTGCGCCCAACGAAACCGAAACGGAGCCAAAGATGAACGACACCACGAACGAAACGAAGCCTGATTGCGCAGCGTCCCGCGCAGGCGAAGCCGGAGCGAACTTGACCGCCGTGTTGGGGGCCGAGCGTTACCAGAAGATACGACGCTGGCACCCGAGGCTTGAGGTGCGCTACTGGACTGGGCAATGGTGGGAGCCGCTGACCGGTGAGAAACTTGATGCTGCGCTTGATGGCCTGGAACAGGCCCCCAACGCCTGAATTAAGCGGGCGCCGCTGTTGGCGCTCCGCTTGAATGACGAGTTAGCCGCTCTCGGGAAAGGCGGCGCAACCGGAGAACAAGATGGAAACGATGATTCAACCGAAGGTGACGGGCTACCGGCAACTGAACGAGGCCGAGGCTGCGCTGATGAACGAGATCAAGGCGCACGGCGTGCAGCTTGGCGATTTGGTGGCAAAGCTTCGCGCCACCGAGGGCTTGGATCAGCGATGGGTGAGCATTGGCGCGACCGACCTGCAAACCGGCTTGATGGCGCTGACCCGTGGCGTGGCCCAGCCGACGACGTTCTAATCATGGACACGGCACCCGATTTCAACGCCCTGCGCGCCGAGCGCAACCGACAGGTGATGGAAGCACATCAGCGCCTCGCCAAAGAACTCGGCGTGCCACTTCATTCGCTGCACAGCACGTTCAACCCAGACGCCTGTTACTGCGCGTGTTCCAGCGGCGGCCCGTGTGAGCACAAGTGGGACGGCGAAGGCGTGGAGTTCGACGAGGGGCGCGGCTGGAGCGCAACGTGCTCCCGCTGCGGATGCTCTGCGATGAGCCACGATATGCGGGTGATGCCGTGAGGCTGACGGCTAACGCTGAGGTAAGCGGCCGAGCGGCGTAGCCGCGAAGGTCGCGCTTGACCGCCGTGTTATGCGGGTTTTACTGACAAGGAGAATGGAATGCCGATTTACAACGTGGAATTGACACTGAAATGCACGATGGTTGTGCAGGCCGAGGACTGCGACGATGCGCGGGATGTTGCCTACGCCAACTGGAAAGAGGCGATTGACGACGCCGATGCTCGCCCGGTACTGCACGTGACCGGCGATGTCACTCAAGAGCGACACCTGCGCGACGGATGGGACGGCCAGTGCGTGCCCTATGGCGGCGACGGCAATACGCGGATCAGTGCGCTGCTGACGCATAACGCAGAAATAACCGGCAGCGAAGCTGTCCGGGTTGATTGACGGGTTATGCCGCCTACCCACGAAGCGCGGTTTTTGGAGACCAAAATGAACCTGAAATTTCGCAAGAAGCCCGTAGTGATCGAGGCGTTCCAGATGACCGAAGAACGCCGCGCCAGCAATGCAGACTGGCCGGAGTGGATGCACCGCGCATGGCAGCTTGACCGCGAAGCGCCCGGCTCGCTGTACCCGACCGAAGAAGGAACCGGCGACGGAACGCTGTCGATTGGCACGCTCGAAGGCCAGCACCTTGTTTCGTGGGGCGACTGGATCATCCAAGGCGTGAAGGGCGAACTGTACCCATGCAAGCCGGACATCTTCGAGGCGACGTATGAGGCGGCATAACGCTGACGTAACCGGCCTTGCGCCGGCGAAGGAGGTAAATCATGAGTGAATCGACGATTCCGGCGCAAGGTCCGGTTGACGTACTTGTTGGGCGGCTGCGTACCCATGCCGAGGCACACGAATACATTGCCAACGCCGACCCTGAGCAGAAGCAATGGATGAACGACCTGTATGACGCGGCAGACGCAATTGAGCGCGCCCCTCGCTGGCGTGATGTTGCCGACGAACTGCCGCAGGAGGCGCAGGAGGTGCTTTTCGTCCGTGGTGGCAAAACGGTGCATGGCGCATGGATTGGTGGGATTTTCTGGCACAGCAACCAGAAGATGGCGGCTGCGTACTGGATGCCGCTACCTTTGCCGCCCAACGTATCTTAGGTGTCAAAATTGATGTGTAAGATGGTCGCGCAGTGGGGCGACCGTTTCAACATTGGAACGCAGTTCTGACATCGTTCAAGAAAGGAACCAATATGTGCACATTGAAGCAGGCCCTGGCCGCGGCCTTGGCCTTGAATCGCCCAGAGTTGGGCTACAAGGCGACGGCGAGAGCCGTCGGCTTGCCCAAGTCCGCAACGAGGTATGCCCTGCAGGCCATTCACGGCGGGCACGTTGCTGCCGTGGCGCTGGGTGTGATCCGGGATCAGCGGGTCATCGGGATTCTCAACGCCCTGCCGGCGGCCGTGGCCCAGACGATCTCCCGGATCGAAACCAGGTTGAAGCGGCACCTGACCCGTAACCGTGCTCGTGAGATTGTCTGGCACTACTGGATGGCATCGCTGATGCGGGAGATTTCCAGGATGCCGTCGCTCAAGGACAGTGCCCTCCGCCGCAACGGCCTACTGATTGAGGTGATGAGATGAAACTCAACGAAGATCGCATCGGACATATCGTCCGAGGTTCGCTGTATCTGGCCAGCGCCGGGGAGAATCTGAAGGCATACAAGGAGGAGTGCCGCAGGGTCTACGGAGACTTGCGCGGCGTGAAGTTCGTCAAGGTCAAGGGCGGTACCGACCTGATGGCCCCGTCGCTTCCGGTTTTCGGTTGGGGCGTGCCGTACAAACGGTCCATGGAGGTGCTGAAATGAAGGTTTACGTCGCAGTCTATGAGCACGATTACGGTACGGATATCTGGGTACTCTCGGACCGTGCCAAGGCGCAAGACAAGAAGGACCAGCTTGCTGATGAGTGGTGGGAACACGAGTTTCCCGACGAGCCCAAGCCGGAGGGCCGGCGGGGGATGCCTACTTCTCCCTGATGCTTAATGGGGTCGGTAATGCTGAATACTTCAGCGTTTACGAGAGGGAAATCGAATGACACAGAATGACCAGATGCTGTTCGTCTATCAGTTGAGCAACTCGATTATTCACGGGTTGATTCAGCAGATCATTCGCGGAAACATCCCGCGTGAGTGGGACGGAATCGAGCTACGAGAACTGCTTGCCGAGAAGTTCGCTCGTGAGACCCACCATGAACTCATGCGGGGCAAGCGCAAGAAGGACTACAACAACGCAGTCATCGTCCACAACCTGTAAGGAGTTAGAAATGTCAAATCTTCGTGAAGAATGTGAAGTCGTCGTCCACGGCGTACCTGCCCGTGCCTACCCCGTGATTCAGTCACAAGCCGGCCATTTGCGGATCTTGAACCAGACCATCAAGGCCACCCGTGAGTACACCGAGGGTGAAGAGCAGTTTCGTATGGCGGTTGAACTGAGGTTCGACGACCAGTGCAAAAACGGCCATGAGTCGTTCTCGATCACGGCTGATATCCGAAGGGCCGAGCGCGGCGCCTGGCGGGAATACTCCAACGGGTGCTGCCACGACGAAATCGCCAAAGTGTTCCCGGAATGGGCGCACTTGATCGCCTGGCACCTAACCAGTGCGGACGGCCCCATGCGCTACATTGCCAACACCGTGTATCACGCCGGGGACCGGGATTGCTACGGCCTTCGCAAGGGCGAGCGGCGCCAGATCAAGAACGGCAAGACGGGCGAACTGTGCTGGCACCTGGAGGCGAAGAATCCAGGTCCTGGGTATCTCAGCAAAACCCCCACCGGCAATGAGTATGCCGACAGGGAGCATGTGCCCATGTTCATCCTGGGTGACTATCACGACGGTGAGTGCCCGACGGTCGTTCCAACATTGGAATGGGTTCCGCTGTGGCGGCATGGCGAGGGGAAGGAGCGTGATCTGAACGCGGCTCGACATTGCGCGGTGTGGCCTGACGCCACGGATGAGGAGTTGATGCAGGAGCCGGAGGAACTGAAGAAGGCGCTCGCGGCTCGGCTCCCGGCACTCATGGCCCGATTCAAGGCTGACATGGTGGCCGCCGGCATGATCTACCCCACCTGGAGGGAGCAGCCATGACCCTGTACGGGACGAGTTACTTCGAAGACACCATCGCGGCAACGAACCACTACCGGGGCTACGGTTACGAGGACGTGCTCAAGGCTGTGGATCAAAAGCGGAGGGATGGCGAGATCCACATCGGCCGCCCGCCGGTACCTGTGGGGTGCAAACTGACCGTGATGGCTGGGCGCTACTTCATTGAGGTGCCAAAATGACATTCCAGCAACGGTCTCAGAAAGCCCACAACGCCGGGCGCAAGGCGTTCCTGAACGGTGGCACCCTTGATGACAACCCGTACAACCCCAACGCCTATGAATACACGGACGAGGGGCTGTGTCGCCGGTCCTGGTTCAACGGGTGGAGGTTCGAATGGGTACTGGCCAAGTGCCCGGCTGGCCGATGGCCTTCCGCAGCTAACACGGCGGCGGCCATCGCCATCCGCGAGGGCCTGCAACCCTATCGGGTCATGCTGCACGAGGAGCCGGGGGACAAGTTCCAGCTGGTGTTTGATTGCTTTGCCGAAGATGCCGACCATGCTGCCGAGCAGGCTGAAAATGCCTACCCAGGCTGCATGGTGCGGAATGCATTCCTGTTCATGGAGGATTGAAAATGCCTGCCAATGTGATCTTTATCAGCAGTGACCACCCGAGTTTTCCTGCCGCGGTCGGGGTCGGCATGATTGCCATCAAGGTTGGTGAGCAGGGCTACTTCCCGATCTACACCAAACTCAGCATGCGGGACTTGAACGATGGCAGGGATATTCCTGCATCTGTGATCGAGTCCGCGGTGGCCGGCAGCATGTTCGGGTGGGACGTGCCGGCGGCACATGCCGCGTTGGACCACCTCCACATGCAGCACTTGGAGGAGAAGCTGAAGGCTCGCGGCTACGTGCTGGAGGAGCTTGATGAGGACAACCCCTACAACCAGTGGATGAACAGCGGGAGTGAGCCGTGATTGGCTCGCTGATCGTGATCATCGTTCCGCTGATCGTGAAGGGGCCGGAACCCAAGCTTGACCTGGCATACCAACCCTGCGCCGAGATGTACCAGGAAGCCCTGAAAACCGGGCGCCAGTCAGACATGCGGCGCGTTCAAAACCTGTGCGGAATCCGCACTGAAAGCAAGGAGAGCGAACAATGAACCACTACACCGTGGTGCTGATGTATCCCGACTACCTGACGGACAACTTTGGGCAGGAGACATATTCGACCAGCGTGCGGGCATGGGATGTGGCAGGGGCTATCACCGAGGCCCAGCTGGAGGCGGCGAGTGCGAACAACATGGAGCCAGACGACGAGGGCTACGAAGACTTTCACCCTGTTGCTGTGTTCGAGGGAGAGATTTCGAACCTTGCCCCATAGTGTTTCAACATTGGAACGGTTCCTGCCGTTCCTTCACATTCAACCTAATAGGATTAGATCATGTCCAAGTACACGGAAGCTGTTGAAAGCAGCATCCCCGAGGGCTTTCCCTACCTCGTTTGCGGTTGGCCCCACGATGAGTACGTCCGGCGGTACACCCCGGAAAGCGAGGACGAGAGCCTTGGGTTCACGTGGTCCTGCTGCGAATTGTGCGGGGCTGTGCCCGGCGAGCGCTATGCGGTGACTGCGCTGCCCCCCAACCCTGCCGAGAACCGCGATTACGTGTCGTTCGAGGTTTGTGGAGATTGCCTGAACTATATCGCCAACGGAGAGGAGCCCGATCATGATTGACACCATCGAACGTATGGCCAATGCCTACCTGGAAGCGGTTGCTTTCACGGATTTTGGGGACGTGGATCAGCCCCCGTCCGACTCCGAGTTCAGCGCGTATGCCAAGGCGGAAGCCTACATCGAGTGCCGCAACTTCTACTGGGCCAATAAGGATCTGATCCCGGATGACAAGTTGGTGCAGGCCGGCCACGATTTGTGGCTGACCAGGAACGGCCACGGTTCGGGGTTCTGGGATCGCCCGGAGATTTGGGGTGAGGAAGGTACGGATATCCTGACTCGCTGTGCCAATAGTATGGGCGAGAAGTGGGTCGCTGTGGGTGACGACGGCCTGGTTGAGATTGATTGAGGAGCCTGAAATGAGCAAGCACACATCTGGACCATGGCACCGTGGGACAGCTTTCGGTCAGGAGTTCTATGTATTCGATGCCAATGGTGACGCAGTCGTCAGCTCGATCAACAAACAAGACGTGCCGCTGATCGCCGCCGCGCCGGAGTTGCTGGCCGCACTTAATGGCATCCTGTTCATTCGGCATGCGACGGACGAGGTTGCCGAGTGCATGCTGATCCGTGCCCGAGCTGCCATCGCCAAGGCCACCGGAGGCGAGCCATGAGCAAGCACACACCTGGACCATGGACCATCGAAGAAAGCGAGCTGATGGGCCGCGACATCGTCTCAGCTGGCAACATGGCGCTTATCTGCACCCAGGTTTATAGCCCCGACGATGCCCGCCTGATCGCCGCCGCGCCGGAGTTGCTGGCCGCGCTGCAAGCCGTCGCCGAACAAACGCGGCACCCTGACTACGACTGGCCCGTGTGCCTGTCTCGGGAAGTCAGTGCAGCCATCGCCAAAGCCACCGGGAGCGAATCATGAGCGCCGCCAAACCAAAGCGTCCGCGCAAAAGTATCATCGGCGACAAATTCGAGGCCGTTGGGGAAAAGGACAACGTGTTTTTCGAGCACATCTACTGGGTGGACGGACCGGGACTTGATCTGGTCGCATGCGCCAGCAAAGAGGATGCGGAAACGATTGCCGCCGCCCTTAACTTTGCGTCTCGCGCAGCCACGGTTGAGTGGAAAGCGAAGGACCTGGCTGCGGAACTGAATGCCATCAGTGAAATTTTTGAAGGAGCCTGAGATGAGAAACCAAATTTGGATCGAACTAAGCAAGCCCAAGAACGACATTCACGGAATGGAGCAGGCAAAGCTTGCCAATAACATGCTGCGCAGGCTGGCGGATGGTGCGCCACTGGACGTGTACTTCGAGTACAGCGACGGCAAGTACCACTTCGGCAACTGTATGGGCACGAGCGAGCTGGCTGACAACGGTCGCTGGTTCAACCTTAATTACCTGGGGAGGGGCTGATATGGATTACGCAGAAAAGAAAGTGTTTGAGGGCAATGCCCGGTGCCAGTCCGAATCACGATTGAATGGGAGCAGAAATAAAATGTACTGCGGAGTATTCGGAAAAGCCGGCACCATCTACTTCAACCCATTGAATGTCGTGTACGTCAAACGCCAGGGTGTGTTGTTTGCGCCCGGCATCTTCGACTGGTGGGAAGACGGGGAGTACGAGAAGTTCTGTGATTGGGTCAAGCAAAACGAGGAGGCCGTATGAAATACGCCTGCCCGTGCTGTGGGTCCGTGGATTTGCGAGTCGTCATCGAAGTTTGGGCTGACCTGTGTCAAAGCCCGGATAACATCGAGACGGAGATCAATGACGGTGACCATGCCTGGGATCACGATTCGACGATGCAGTGCAAAACCTGCGGCGATACCGAATCCGCGTTCAGGTTTCAACTTGAGGAGGATTAGATCATGGGTTGGCTTTTTGGATGGGACACACGCAAGCAATTAATCGACCACCTTGTCAACGGCAACGGCGTCAAGACCCTGGCCCACTGCTTCAAGGGCAACGACATGTGGGCTGTGCAGGAGTACCAGCGCGAGGGTGGGCCGCTGATCCGGTTCATCTGCCTGTACATGCTGCGTGGCCGTAGCGACCAGCGGGATGGCTGGGGCTACAAGGACGTGAGCGAAGACATGGGGCCGTATCAGACGAGCTGCCCGCTCTCCTACCTGGAGCTGGTGAAAGACTTCCCGCCGACGGGCTATGCCATTGAGTGGAGGCAGAAAGTGGTGGAGCGCCACGCCCTGGCCAGTCGGAAGCTGGAGCCCGGCCAGAGGATCAGGCTCTACAGCAAGGACTATACCGTGGAACGCGTGATCCCTCGCCGAGGGTACGCAATCAACGACGACGCCGGCTTTGCGTTCCGAATGAAATCTAGCCAAGTCAAGGATGTGGTGCTGGTATGAGCCTGCGTGCGACGGTAACCCAATGCCACAGGACGAAGCGGTGCACAAACCCAATCAGTGGGCACTCTTGGCCTGAAGTGGAGTTCGTTAATCGCTGGAGGGTGTCCGGGGTGTCGTCCGGACTCACGTTCAGTTCTGAGAAGCAAGCTCAAGATTACTCTGACTTTCTGAATCGATCACTGGAGGTAGCCTATGACCAAGCTGATGGCTGAAATGATCACCGGCGGGCTGACGCATACGAGCAAAATGCCCTGCCCCTCGTTCTCGCTGCCGGCCAGCGCCTGTAAGACCGGGGCCAAGCTGGCGGTCCAACCTGGCACAGTGTGCAGCAAATGCTACGCCATGAGGGGGAACTACGCCAGGTTTACCCATGTGAAATCGAAGCTGGCCCAGCGCCTGGAGTTGTTGGAGCACTGGCTGGAGGAGGGGCCGGCGGCCTGGATTATCGCTATGACGGAGTTGATCGAGCCCTAGGCGTACTTCCGGTGGCACGATTCGGGTGACGTTCAGGGCAAGAAGCACCTTGCCGCGCTGGTGGAGATCGCTCGGGCCTTGCCGCTGACGAAGTTCTGGCTGCCGACTCACGAGGTGTGGGTGGCGAGGGCTGCCAAGGGGGAGATGTGGCCGGAAAACCTGGTGGTGCGCCTTTCGGCGTCCAAGGTGGATGGTCCGGCCTCCCGTGTGGCGGACCTCACCTCCACGGTGTATCGGGACACCGCTCCGAACGGGGACGTGTGCCCGGCTCCGCAGCAGGGCAATCAGTGCGGCAGTTGCCGTAAATGCTGGGATCCGGAGGTGAAGAACATCGCCTACGCATTCCACTGAGATATTGACACTTCTTCACATAGTGTCTAATGTTGTACTTCCCACAATCAAGGAGTTAGAGAATGAAAAACGCAGTCTTGTTTGATTCTGGTTTGGCCGTGATCTCTGAGGCCAACGGTGACGTCACGTTCAAGATTGGCATCCGTGCCATCAGCGTGCCCGAGGCTGCCCTTGGGCACCTGTTCACGCTGAAAGAACCTGTGGCGGGAGTTGTTGTGACCAACACCTACACCGACTACAGTAACTACGATGTGGTTCGCACCCTGGCTGTTACGAGGGAAGACGACAGAATCAGTATCGACGTTGAAGGGGACGTGTGCCGTATTGGTCATGCCGAGTCTCTCGGTCTTCGTACTGCCCTGTTCGGCCAATACAGCTACGCTTCAGGGTTCCACATCGATCCACCTGCCCAGCCGAATGCGGTGGAGGTCGAGGAGGTGGAGCATGCTTGAGTACTGCAATGAGCGCCGGGAAGTGGCCGAGGGCGTGGCACTGGCCGGCTACATCGATCAGACCGAGTGCCTGCTGGCCTCTCCGCTTGGTGCGGCCTCATTTGCGAATGACATGCCGGACCCGGCCCAGGCGCTGGGCCAGCTGCTGTGCCAGGCCGTGACGCTCAAGGACGACAAGGCTCTGGGCGAGGCCGTGAGGGCCAGCGTCAAGCTCTGGATCAAGGCCCATGCCGAATGGTGTGTGAGCATGTCCGGACCCAAGGACTGCGACTACGAGGCTGCCGACCACATCTTGGGGAGGGTGCCGGCATGACCCGTACAGTCTGGTTCATTCTCGGGTCGATTTACGGATTGGTCGTGGGGGTTTTCTACGCGAGTCCGATTGACCCGGCACCCTCCGTCCACTGCCGGCCGGGCCCCGGTGAGTTATCCCATCAGGACGAGAATGGGCGGTGCACCATCACCCGCAAGGGGCGGCTTGTTACGAGGTATCAGACATGAGAGTCGTGGACTTAGCTACGATCAACATCGAGGAGAACCTGCTGGGGAACCTGATCGCGACGTTTCCAGGTGGGCTACTCCCGTCCGATGGGGAGGTTGTGGGTGGTGCGCTTGACCTTGCCGGGCAGTACATCAACCAAATCCTGTACATGAGAGGTGAGGCAGCAATCTCCGGGGCCATGCGTTGGCCCCGGAGCCAGGAGGCGCGCATCGACCTGACAGGAGGGTTGAGGTTCGCCTGAATTTCGTTGGAGTTTCGTTGGAGGATTAGAGATGCAACCCACATACGTGGTATCGAGCAATATCGACGCGGTTGGTTACCAGCATGGTGAACTGGTGGTTCGGTTCCGCTCCGGCGTTTCCTATGCCTATGCAGGTGTTAACCGCAGCGTCTTCCTGGCGCTGACCAATGCTGAAAGCGTCGGCCAGTTTTTCCACAGGTTTGTGCGGAGCAAGTACGGGTACCGGAAGCTAGATTACGACCCGTTCTTGAAGCGCGCAGCCTGACAATTTCGACGTTCGTCGACATGCAGTGGAGACTGGTGCGACTCCACTGCAATTTCAGCACCACGGAGATTGCTATGAAGTTCTTGATCGTTGCACCACTGGCTATCATGTTCGCCATCCCTGCCCACGCCGAAATCTGCGACCCCAACGAGGACGGATTCGTCGACAAGGTTGACCTTTCCATCATCAGCCGTGCCAGGGGTCAGACCCCGCTGCCGCTGGATCCGCGTGATTCCAACAT
>Ga0209200_1002288_pt1 | contig 17984 bp, 12 predicted proteins | sample AD_UKC033_MetaG_FD_184406 | JGI IMG/M metagenome (GOLD analysis project Ga0209200, IMG submission 184406) | Active sludge microbial communities of municipal wastewater-treating anaerobic digesters from USA - AD_UKC033_MetaG (SPAdes) (version 2) | ecosystem: Engineered > Bioreactor > Anaerobic >...
TGAGTGCGCCCAGCGTAATTGGTGGCAGGAAGCCAGCTCTTGATCACGGTGGGTGAGGGAAAGGGGGGCACCGGCCTCGCTCTGGGTGATCGGAAGAGGCTGAGGAAATCGGCACATGAAGTCCCCGCGAGGCTTGCCTCGCGGGGACTTGTTCTCTCCAGAATCGGTTGTGAAAGACAGAATCGAAGAGAACGGGTGCCGGAGACAACCGGCGAATCAGAGTCTGTACCGGCTGCTCGATCATGTCGATGCCGAACTGGCCCAGACCGTGCAGCAGCGAGGGTGTCGGTGTTGCCCGGAGGGGAGGCTGCACCGGGCCGACTACGACCGTAAACCCCGCGGCGGCCCCGAGTCCTGGGACTCTCGTCACAGCTTCTGTTGCGACCAAGACGGCTGCCGCCGACGGCACACGCCCCCGTCGGTGCGTTTCCTGGGCCGCAAGGTCTACGTCGGCTTCGTGGTGGTGCTCAAGACGGCGCTGCATCAGGGGCTCAACGCCGCCCGCTTGGCGCAGTTGCGCACGGTGTTGCCCCAGATTGACCGACGGACGGTGGAGCGGTGGCGGCAGTGGTGGCGGGAGCACGTCGTGGCGAGCGCCTTCTGGAAAGCCGCCCAGGCTCGCTTGATGAGCCCGCCGGTGCGGCCAACGCCTCTGCCGCTGGAGCTCTGCGAGCGATTCCCCATCGATACCCCCGACGGACTGGTGAAGTTGCTGCGTTGGCTGAGCCCGATGACCACTGTTTCCGCCCTCGCGGAGGTGGCTATGTGAGGGGCGGGAGGTTCCCCGCAGAACATGCCTCTGGCCCGGGGTGCGGGGGGATGAAGTACAAGGAGAGCGTCGCCCGCGAAGGGCCTAAAAATGAACGACGACGCTCCTCTGACCGATCCGAGTCACGCTCGCACCTCCGAGCGCTGGGCCCGCTTTCGCTTTGGCGTGGTAGGCCAACTCCTGGCGGCTCCACCCTCGCCGGGAGAACTGCACCAACGGTTGCGCGCGCTGGCTGCTCAATCCTGGCGTCATCCGGTCACCGGCCAACCGGTGAAGTTCGGCCTCTCGACTCTCGAACGCTGGTACTACGCCGCCCGCCACGTCCCGGACCCCCTCCAGGCGCTGGCGCGTCGGCTCCGCTCTGATCAGGGCACCCATCCGGCCATCTCGGCCCAGGCGGCCGAGTGGTTGACGGCCCAACACCGGGGCCATCCCAGTTGGAGTTACCAACTCCACGCCGACAACCTCGCCGCCCGCCTCGAATCCAATCCGGCCCTCGGTCCCATCCCCTCCTACGCCTCGGTCAAGCGCTTCCTCCAGACCCACGGGATGTTCAAGTGTCCCCGACGCGGTCCCGCTCACAGTCCCGGCACCCGCCAAGCCGAAGCCCGCTACGAGGCACGCGAGGTGCGCAGTTACCAGAGCGAGCATGTCAACGCGCTCTGGCACCTGGACTTCCACCACGGCTCGGCGCGGGTCCTGCTGGCCAACGGCCAGTGGGCCTATCCGCTGCTCTTGGGCATCCTCGACGACCATTCGCGCCTGGGCTGCCACGCCCAGTGGTACCTGGCCGAGGACACCGAAGCCCTTTGTCACGGTCTGAGCCAGGCCATTCAGAAGCGCAGCCTGCCGCGCGCCCTCATGAGCGATAACGGCTCGGCCATGATCGCCGCCGAAACCCGTGAGGGCCTGCAACGGCTGGGCATTCTGCAGGAACTCACCCTGCCCCGGAGCCCGTACCAAAACGGGAAGCAAGAATCGTGGTGGAACCAGGTCGAAGGCCGGCTCCTGCCCATGCTCGAAGGAGTCCCCGATCTGACCCTGGCCCAACTCAACGAGGCCACGCTGGCCTGGCTCGAAGTCGAGTACCACCGCCGGCCTCACTCCGAACTGGATGGGCGCACCCCCCTCCAGTGTTATGTGGAAGGCCGTGACGTTGGACGCCCCGCGCCCGACGCCGACGCGCTGCGAGAGGCCTTCACCGCGGAACTCACCCGCACCCAGCGCCGCAGTGACGGCACCCTCAGTCTCTTGGGCCGCCGCTTCGAAATCCCTTCTCGGTACCGTCACTTCGCCCGCGTCCAGGTCCGTTACGCCTCCTGGGATTTGAGCCAGGTCCACCTGGTCGATCCGCACACCGGCACGCTCCTGAGCCGGCTCTATCCCCTGGACAAGGCCCGCAACGCCGATGGCCACCGCGCCGCCAAACCCTCCTTGACCCAAACACCCCTGCCCGAGCCAGCCTCCGGCATGGCGCCCCTGCTCCGGAAGATCCTCCGTCAATACGCCACCACCGGCCTGCCCCCGGCTTACCTGCCCAAGGACGACCTGCCGCCCCTTCCCCCAACCCCATGAACAAAAAACTCCTCGCCCTTTACGGCCTCAAGTTCAATCCCTTCAGTCCCCAAGTGCCCACCGACGCCCTCTGGTCCCCACCTCCCATCGAGGAGTTCTGCTGGCGCATCGAACAACAAGTCGGGGAAGGCGGCTTCGCCCTGGTCACCGGCGATCCGGGCACCGGCAAGAGTGCCGCCCTGCGCCTTTTGGCCAGCCGCCTGGCCCGCCTGCGCGACCTCACCCTCGGCGTCCTCACCCGCCCGCAGGCCTCCCTGGCCGACTTCTACCGCGAACTGGGCCACCTCTTCGGCGTCGCCCTCTCGCCCCACAACCGCTGGGCCAGCGCCAAGGTCCTCCGCGAAAAATGGCTCCAACATCAGGATGCCTCCCGCCTCCGGCCCCTGCTCCTGGTCGACGAAGCCCAGGAGATGGGCCTGGCCGTCTTCTCCGAGCTGCGTCTGCTGGCCAGCGCCGACCTCGACTCCCGTTCCATCCTCACCGTCGTGCTGGCCGGCGACTCCCGCCTGGGCAGCCGCCTGGAGTCGGTCGACCTCTTGCCCCTGGCCAGTCGCATCCGCAGTCGCTTGCGCACCGAAGCCCTCCCGCCCCAGCAACTCTTGGCCTGCCTCCAGCATCTGTTGAGCGCCGCCGGTAATCCCAAGCTCCTGCCCCCGGCGTTGCTGCAGACCTTGAGCGAACACGCCGCCGGCAACCTCCGCCTCCTGCTCAACCTGGGCAACGACCTCCTCCAAGCCGCCCTGCGTCAGGAACGCGACACCCTCGACGAAAAGCTCTACTTCGAAGTCTTCGCCTCCGAACCCAAGCCCCGGACCAAACGCTCATGATCGCTCCCCTCCCCATCCAACGCGCCGGCGACCTGCCCACCGACACCGGCGGCCTGACCTCCTGGCTCATCGAAGGCCTCTGGTGCGACCAGGCCGTCGGCATCGTCGGCGGCGAACCCAAGTGCTGCAAAAGCTTCCTCGCCCTGGACCTGGCCGTGAGCGTCGCCACCGGCACCCCCTGCCTGCGCCAGTTCCCAGCCCTCCGCACCGGCCCGGTCCTCCTCTTTCCCGCCGAGGACGCCCTGGGCGTCGTGCGCCAGCGCCTGGGCGGCATCTGCGCCGCCGCCGGCGTCGACTTCCAGAGCCTCCAGGTCGACGTCATCACCGCACCCACCCTGCGTCTGGACCTGCCCGCCGACCGCCAGCGCCTGGAGCGGACGGTGGCCCAGCGCCGTCCCCGGTTGCTGGTGCTCGATCCCCTCATCCGCCTCCATCGCATCGACGAGAACGACGCCTCCCAGGTGGCCCCGCTCCTGAGCTTCCTGCGTCAACTCCAGCGCCAGTACCAACTCGCCGTGCTCGTCGTGCACCATGCCCGCAAGGACGCCGGCGGCACACGGCCCGGCCAGGCCCTGCGGGGGTCGAGCGAACTCCACGGCTGGGGTGACTCCAACCTCTACCTGCGCCGCCACAAGCAATCCCTCACCCTGACCACCGAACACCGCGCCGCCCCTTCCGCCGATCCCTTCGCGGTCCAGTTGACGGGAAGCGCCCCGGCCCTCGCCCTCTCGGTCCTCGCAACGGCCTCCAACCCCTCGGTGACCACGGCCTCCACCCCGGCGGACCGCGTCCGTAAAGCACTGGCCGGTCTCGATCGGCCCGTCCCGGTGCAGCAGTTGCGCACGCTCTGCACCATGCGCACCGCCACCCTCTGCGACTCCCTGGCCCAACTCATCCGCCAGGGCCTGGTCGTCCGCGAGCCCGGCGGCTACCAACTCCGTCTGCGCCTCGACCCAGGCTCCTCTCCTCCCCCTTTCCCCCTTACCCACCCCAGGGACCCCCAGGGAAACGGAAACGGGAAACGCCCAGCGCCATCGTGAAATCCCAACCCCTTTGTTCCGCCGGAGGATAGGGCAACGCAGGGATGCGACCCGAGCGCCGTCCGGAACCTGCACACAGCAGCCGTGAGAAACGCCGGGCGATCCTCCCCAAATCGGCAGAGGGTCGCCCGGCCCTCCCTTCTCCTCTGCTGGAGCAGCTCAAAGCGTTAAATCCCAGGGGGCTTGGGGGACTGCGTCCCCCAACGCCATCCCTTCGCTCCCTCTCAGCCCCCACCATCAATTAGCCCGCTCCCCCCGCCATCAATTACCGCGGACCTGCTCATTACCACAGCTCGACCCTCCAGGAGCCGGGCGTCCTGACCACGGACCCTTGCGTTCAACTGGACGGCGCCAGTGAGTATATTGACGTTCCCTATTCTCCGGCCCTGAACGTCAATGGCCCTTTCAGCGTCGAGTTCTGGGCCAATCAGACTGTCATCGCGGCCGGGGCGAAGTCGGGTGTCATGTCGTTCAACGGTAATACTGGTTTTTTGTTCTATACCGACAACAACGACTTCCATTGGGGGTTCCGTGTCTTCTATGGCACGGCTACTGGGGGAGGCAGAACCTACGTGAAAGACACCGGGCCGGACAACCAGCCCAATACGTGGTATCACGTGGTCGGCGTCTTCGACGGCACGCTGGTGCACATCTACGTCAATGGCGTTGAGAACGCTACCCCCCAAGCGATTGGCGGCAACGGCTATGTTCCCAACACCACCGCGCCGCTCCGCATTGGAGCGGGCAACCCTGCTGGCGCGGCCAGCCTCTTTTTCCCCGGCTGGATGGACGAGGTGGCGATGTACCCGTATGCCTTGAGTGCCGCCCAGATCACCGCGCATTACACGGCCGCCACCGCCAATCCTGCTGGCTATGCGGCTCTGATCACCGGCGACCAACCGACTGGCTATTGGCGTTTCAATGAAGCGCTCCTGCCGCCTGAACCGGTGCCGGTCATGATCGAAGTTGCCAACAAAGGCAGTTGGGGGGCTTCGGCCAATGGCATCTTCAATTCGGGCAGCATGTCCAGTGGCGCGCCCGGAGTGCCCTACAGAGGATTTGGGACGGGCAATGCCGCCTGCCAATTCACCGGCACCAGCGGCAGCTACATCGAAATCCCCCCCCAGAGCCTCTACACGGACTCATGGACGGTCACCTGCTGGGCCAAGCGCAACGGCGTCTCCGAGTATTGGAACATGCTGTTCTCCAATCCGACCGACCTTGGGCAGCCCGATGCCGGACCTTCGCACCCGGTGACGGGCGTCGGCTTTGGCAATGGAGGCAATCCGGAAAACACGCGAAACGATCTGCGAATGTACTGGGCGGGTGTGGATGGCAGCACTGGCAGTTGGGGCGCGACACCGAGTCCGGCGCTGTACATGCCCGACCAGCAGTGGACGTTCGTGGCCATGGTGGTGTCGCCGAGCAACATCGTGATGTACATGAACGGCCAGGTCGCCACGCACACGCCCGCGACGCCCTATGGCGCCCATGATTTCGGCACCGTCGCCTCGTTCATCGGGAAGAAGCAGAAGTACAATGGATGGGAGAGTGGGGGCGAGGCCAACGGGTTCCGCGGGACCATTGACGAGGTGGCGGTCTTCGACAAGGCGCTCACGGCGATCGAGATTGGCCAGATCTATGCGGCGGCGGAAGTGCCGCCCATCATCCTGGTGCAGCCGCAAGCGCCGCCGCCGCCGGTTTACGAGGGCATGACGCTGGTCCTTTCCGTGGTGACCGAAGAGGGCACACCAACCGGCTATCAATGGACCAAGAACGGCGTTGCGATGCCCGGGCAGACCCTGGCCAGCCTAACGATTAGCAACTTGGTGACGAACGACACCGGCGAGTACGCCGTGGTGGTTACCAACGCTTTCGGTTCGGTCACCAGTTCGGTGGTTGCCCTCACGGTGCTCGCCGGCCCCCCGATTATCGCCCAGCCGCCGCAGTCAATCCAGCGTTACGCTGGTGCCACGGCGACATTCAGCGTCACGGCTGTCGGCAGTGTGCCATTGTCGTATCAGTGGAGCCTGAACGGCACTCCGATCAGTGGTGCGACCTCCGCCGCTTACACCGTCACCGATGTCAGGGCGGGGGACGCGGGCGACTACAGCGTGGTCATCACCAACCCCTACGGCAGCGCCGACGCCAATGCAACGTTGACGCTGCTCAGCGCCACGAAGCTGGCGGCGGTGGTGACCGAGCGGACCCCGTTTGGGTACTGGCGTCTGGATGAGACCGATGGCACGGTCGCCTACGACTATTGCGGCGGCCGCAACGGCACCCTGCGCACCGGGGTGGCGAACAATAACCCCGGCCCTGAGCCAACCGCGTTTCAGGGCTTCGACACGGGCAACAAAGCCTATGGGCTCAACGGCAACGGGGGGTATGTGACGGTGCCCTCGTTCGGGCAGATTGGTGGTGCCATGACCATCGTTGCCTGGATCAAGCCGGATGCCGTTCAATCGGACTTTGCTGGCCTCGTGTTTACCCGCGGGGACGGTGGCAGCACCTCCGGCTTGTCCTATACCCGGGAAGGCCAACTCGGCTACACGTGGAATGACGCGGCCGCGAGTTACAACTGGCAATCCGGACTGTATCCCGTGGCCGACGAGTGGAACTTCGTGGCCCTCGTGGTGGAACCGACACAGGCGACCCTGTATTTGGACAGTGGTTGGGGCATTTGGTCCGCAGTCAATACTCTTAACCACGGAACAGCGACATGGAGTGGAGTGCGGTTCGGTTCCGATCCGTACGGCGGTCGTGATTACAAGGGCAGCATGGATGACGTGGCGGTTTACACCGCCGCCTTGCCCCCGGAAGAGATCGAGAATATCCGCAAGGCCGGAGTTGAGGGCATCTACACCCCGGCCAAGGTGTTCCGATGGAAGGGCTCGAGCGGGGCCGCCTGGAGTGTTGCGGGCAACTGGAATACCACGGTGCCCGGCGCGAGCGATACCGCGATCCTCTCGGACAGCTCCGGCGCGGGCGCGACGGTCAACCTGGACACCGACGTTGCGGTCGGCGGCTTGAAATTCAACAACAAGGTGGCCAATCAGACCATCGCCTCGACCAGCGGCAGGACCCTGACCTTGCCCAGCGGCAGCAAGGTGACGGTGGACGCCGGTTCGCACTCGATCAGCGCCAATCTCAGCGCTGAGGCTGCGGTGCCTGCTGATCGCCTGACGAAGAGCGGCCCCGGCGCCTTGACCCTCGCCGGCCCCGCCAACTCGATCGCCGGCTCGTTCTTTGTCGATGGCGGCACGCTGACGATCCCCAGCGGCGCCAGTCTGGCGGTGGGTGGAGAGCGGTTCCTCGCGAACAACGGCAGCACCATGGTCGTCTCGGGCACTTTGAACCTCCTGCAGTGGAGCACGGTCGGTGAAGCCGCGGGCACCCCTGAAGCCCCCGAATCCACGATGATCCTGAAGGACTCGGCCCAGGTGAACACTCCAGACAGCTTCTTTATTGTCGGTGGCGAAGGCCCGAACGATGGCAGACTGACCATCCAGGACGCAGCCGAGCTGAATGCCTCGATGTTGATCCTGGGGCAATACGGCAATGGCACCAGGGGTTACGTCATTCAGAACAGCGGCACGGTGAATCTGACCCTCGCCGCCCCAGACAGTCTGTGGTATATCATTCCGGCTCTGCAAATTGGCTCCGCGGCCTCGATCAACTGGGGTGGCACGTGGGGAAATGGCCAGGGTGAGTATCACCTTAACGGCGGCACGTTGACCGCCCATTCGATTGGCGGCGGCGGCGGCGCCCAGGGTGGCAGCAGCAGGTTCTACTTCAACGGCGGCATTCTGAAGCCGACGGTGAGCGACGCGGACGTCGAGGCAGCGCTCGCGGGGATGGCGGAGCAGGGTGAGCCAGCCCAGACGCTGTTCATGCAATACCTGACGCAGGTCGTCGTCGAGCAGAACGGGGCGATCATCGACACGGCGGGGCAAAGCATCTCGATTGCTCAGAGCCTCCTGCCCGGTGCCGGCAACGGCGGTCTGACGAAACAGGGCCTGGGCACCTTGACACTCCTCCAGCCTTCGACCTACACCGGTCCGACCAGGGTCCAGGGCGGCACGCTCGCTTGCGCGACGGCTGCCGCGCTGGCCCCCACGGCTCTGGAAATCAGCGGCACGGCCCAGGTTGACCTCCAGTATTCGGGCACACAGACCATCCCGAGCCTCATGCTCGGCGGTGCCGCCAAAGGCCCGGGTGTGTATGGCATGGGCACGGATCCGACCTACTTCACCGGCACGGGCACGGTGACGGTCCAGGCACCGCCGCCGCCGCCGACGTTGCCGCCGGGCAGCTTCAGCATCGCGACGAGCGGGGTGCCGACGTTCACCGATGTGCCGACGGCGGTCGGGTACACGTACTGGTTGACGTACAAAAACCGCTTGATGGATGCGGCCTGGACCCGCATCGGGGCCGGGACAGCCGGTGGTGGGAATAAGACCTTCACCGATACCGTGACGCCGTACCCGGCGTATCGCTTCTATCGGCTCGAAGTCGAATAACGGACCGTGATGCGCTAAGAATCAAAGGGAATAGAGGCCGGGTGAGCAATCGCCCGGCCTTTTTCTCGAAAACCGTCTGGACACGAAGCCCCCACCGAGTCGGTTCGCCCGTTTGTTCCACGACTTCCAATTTCTTGGCAGTTGGCGCGGGCTGGCACGATGAACATCGACGCCCATCAGCATTTTTGGGAGTATCATCCCGCTCACCAAACCTGGATGACGACGGAGATGCACGTGTTACGCCGCGATCACCTGCCGGCTGAATTGAGGCCTTTGCTGAAGGCCGTCGGGTTCGATGGCACCATCGCTGTGCAGGCGCGGCAGGTGCTGGAGGAAACGGAGTGGCTGCTGCAACTGGCGGACGACCACGACTTCATTAGGGGCGTCGTCGGCTGGGTGGATCTGCGTTCGCCGGGGCTCGACGGGCAATTGGAGCGCTATGCGCGGCATCCGAAATTGGCGGGCGTCCGTCATGTCCTGCATGATGAGCAGGATGACCGATTCATGCTGCGGCCGGAATTCCGGCGGGGCATCGCGCGGCTGGGGGAGTTCGGTCTGACGTATGACTTGCTGGTGTTCCCGAAACATCTCCCGATCGCGGTCGATCTCGTCGCGGAGTTTCCGGGCCAGCGTTTCGTCGTGGATCACATCGCAAAACCCGCTATCCGCGAAGGCCAGGTTTCCCCCTGGAGGGAGGATCTGACGCGGCTGGCGGAATTCCCGAACGTCTTCTGCAAGCTCTCCGGGATGGTCACGGAGGCGAAGTGGAAGCAGTGGCAACCGGAGGACTTTCACCGGTACCTTGACATTGTCATCGAGGCATTCGGCACCGGCCGTGTGATGGTCGGCTCCGACTGGCCGGTGTGCACGCTGTCGGGCGGTTACGCTGCGACTCTGCGCATCGTCGTTGATTACGCGCAGCAGTTCTCCGCTGAGGTCCGCGACGACATCCTGGGCGGAAACTGCGCGCGGTTCTACCACCTATCCCCTCCCAACACACATCCATGAGCAAGACCATGTTGGCCGCCGTCTTGCACGGCATCAAAGATCTGCGCGTTGACGAGCTTCCTGTGCCGGGGTTGGAGCCTGGCAAAGTGCTGGTGCGCGTGCGGCGCGGCGGGATCTGCGGCTCGGACGTGCATTACTTCGAGGAGGGCCGCTTCGGGAGCTTCGCGGTGACCGCGCCGTTTGTTCTCGGCCACGAAGTCACCGGCGAGGTGGTGGCGCTGGCGGACGGCGTGTCGCAACCGGCCCTGGGCGAGCGCGTGGTGGTGAATCCCTCACGTCAGTGCGGGCAGTGCGACTACTGTCGCAGCGGGCGTGGCAATCTCTGTCGCAACGTGCGGATGCTCGGCAGCGCCAGCACGAAGCCGCCGACCCACGGCGGGTTCAGCGAATATCTTCTGGTTGGCGCGGACCAATGCTTCCCCGTGCCGCCGCAAATCGACGACGGCGTCGGCGCGATGATCGAGCCGTTCGCCGTGGCGCTGCACGCGCTGAAGCGCGCCGGATCGGTCGTGGGCAAGCCGGTGATCGTGACCGGCGGCGGGCCGATTGGATTGCTGACGGTGATCGTGGCCCGGGCTTGCGGCGCGACCACCATTGCCGTCAGCGACCCGGTGGCCGAACGGCGGCAGATGGCGCTGCAGGTGGGTGCGGACAGCGCGTTCGATCCCACGGAGGCGTCGTTCAAGGAGCAGGTGACAGCGCTGACGGGCGATGGCTTCGAGGTTCTGTTTGAAGCGTCCGGCGCGGCGCCCGCACTCCGCCAGGCGTTCGAGGTGGTGCGACGGGGCGGGACCCTTGTGCAGATCGGCGTTTACTCCGCGCCGGAAGTGTCCGTGCCCGTCAACCAGCTTCTGGTCCGCGAACTCCAGGTCATCGGCTCGTTCCGGTACGGCCCTGTTTGGGAGGAAGCCATCCGCCTGGTCGCTTCGGGACGGGTGAATCTCCAGCCGTTGATCAGCCGGGTGCTTCCGCTGAACCAGGCGCCGGCGGCACTCGCGTTGGCCTGTGCCAAGGCTGGCGTCGTCAAAGTGCAGTTGGATCTGCTCTGAGATCGGAAGCCCCATGAGCCTCTCCACGTTGGACATCGTCGTCATCGCGGTTTACCTGATCGGGATCACCGCGTTCGGCATCGGGATTGGCTTTCGCCGTCACGCCTCGACAGATCACTATTTCCTGGCGAACAAATCGCTGGGTTGGTTCACCGTCGGCGCGGCGGTGTTCACGTCGAACATCTCCACGATTCACCTCGTCGGCCTGGCGGCAGGCGGCGCCAAGGACGGCATGGTGATCGGCAACTTCGAGTGGATGGCGTGTTTCACCTTGATTCTGCTGGCGCTGCTCTTCGCTCCGTTCTACATCAACTCGGGGGTTCACACGCTGCCGGAGTTCATGGAGCGGCGGTATTGCCCGTCGGCGCGAACGTTCCTGGCGATCATCGGCTTGATTGGGGCGCTGTTGATTCACATCGGCATCAGCCTGTTTGCCGCGGCCAAGGTGTTCGAGAGCTTTCTCGGCATCCCGATGATCACGACCATCATCGTGCTCTCGCTGTTCACGGTCACGTACACGGCCTTGGGCGGGCTGAAGGCGGTGGTGATGACCGAGAGCATCCAGGTGTGCCTGCTGCTCGGCGGGGCCACCCTCGTGACGGTGCTGGGATTGCGCGCGCTGCCGGGCGTCGGTGTCCAGGACGTGGCGGCGTTCAAGGCCGCGGTGGCGCCCGGACAGCTGAACATGCTGCAACCCATCATCAACACCCACGGGCAGCTGAACCAGTTCTCCTGGCTCGGCGTGCTGCTGGGCTATCCGATCCTCGGCATCTGGTACTGGTGTGCCGACCAGACCCACGTGCAGCGCGTGCTGGGCGCGAAGAATCGCAAGGCCGGGCAGAACGGCGCGCTGTTCGCCGGCTTTCTCAAGATCACTCCCGTATTCCTCATGGTGTTTCCCGGCGTGATCGGCTACGTGCTCTGGCAGAAGGGCGCATTTCAACTCCTCAACGTTCCCGGGAGCAGCAACCCCGACTATAACACCATGCTGCCGGCACTCATCAATCATCTGGTCCCGGTCGGACTGAAGGGGTTGCTCGCCGCCTCGATGGCAGCCGCGCTGATGAGTTGCATGGCGGCGGCCTTGAACAGTTGTGCCACGCTGGTTTCCCTGGACATTGTCAAGCGCCTGCGCCCCGCCACTCCTGACGCTTACGTCGTGATGATCGGCCGCTTCACGACAGGCGTCATCATGGTGCTGGCGATGCTCTGGTCGACGCAGGGCGACCAGTTCGGCACCATCTTCGAGGCCATCAACAAGATCCCCATGACCTTCGCGCCGGCGGTGACCACGGTGTTCGTGCTGGGCGTGCTCTGGAAGCGCGGCACTCCGCAGGCGGCGATGACGACGCTCTATGCCGGCTCGATGGTGGGCGTGGTTTACTTCGTGCTCGACCTCCCGAGTGTTGGGAAGGCGATCTTGGGCGCCGGCAGGGCCCACGCCGGGTTTGGCGGACTGGTGACGGATCCCACGCAGGGCCTTGGCATTCCGTTCATGCTGGTCGGCCCATTGATTGCGGTGCTCTGCGTGGTGCTCTACGTCGCCACCAGCCTTCTGACGCCGGCCATGGACGCGAAGGAAGTCGCCCAAGTGTGCTGGGAGCATCCGCTGGCGTTTCTCAAAGGGCGTCTCGCGGGTGCAAGCGACCCGCGCATCGTGTCCATCATCCTGCTGACGGTGGTGGGCGGGTTGTATGTTCTGCTGAGGTAACCTCCCATGAAGCCAAACGAACTCACGGGCAGAGTGGCGCTGGTCACGGGCGCGAGCAGAGGGCTCGGCCGAGCCATGTCGCAGGCGCTGGCGCAAGCGGGCGCAAGGCTGGCGCTCGTCTCCCGCGACGAGAGACTCCTTTCCGAAACCGCCGCGGCCATCCGCGAGGTGGGTTCGGAAGCGGAAGTGCTCGCGGCGGATGTTACGGACGAGGCGCAAGTGCTCGCGCTGGAGAAAGCGGTGGCGGCGCGCTTCGGCCGTGTCGACATCCTCATCAACAACGCCGGCATCAACCTGCGGAAACGCATGACCGACTTCACTCTGGAAGAATGGAACCGCATCCAGACCACGAACGTCACGAGCGCCTTCCTGATGTGCCGCTCGTTCGTGCCGCCGATGAGAGGCCAGGGCTACGGGCGCATTATCAATATGACGTCAATGATGAGCCACATCTCACTGCCGGGCCGTACCGCTTACTCGACGAGCAAAGCGGCGCTGCTCGGCTTCACCAAGGCTCTTGCGCTCGAACTCGCAACCGACGCCATCACCGTGAACGGCATCAGCCCCGGGCCGTGCTCGACGGAAATCAACAAGGCTCTGATGGAGAACGCGGAGCTGACTCAATTCTTCATCTCTCGCATCCCGGCGGGCCGCTGGGGCCAACCCGAGGAGATCGGTCAACTCGCCGTCTACCTGTGCTCGGATGCCGCCGGCTTCATCACGGGCACCGACATCATCATCGACGGCGGCTGGACCGCCCAATAGCGCCTCTTCAGATCTCCAAGCTTGCCATGCTTCAACGTCCTCCGAGATGAAATACAATCCCCTGGGCAAGACCGGCCTGAATGTCTCGCGGCTCAGTTTTGGAGCGTCGGCGCTGGGCGGCCTCTACGGCAAAGTGGATGAGGCGGAGGGCATCCGCGCCGTCCAAACGGCGCTGGAATTGGGCATCAACTACTTCGATGTGGCGCCTGCGTACGGTGGCACCCTGGCGGAAACCGTTCTCGGCAAGGCGCTCAAAGGCGTCCCGCGCGATCGCTATTACCTGTCGACCAAGGCAGGCAAATACACCCAGCCCGGCGGCTATGGCGAGGACACTCTGGACTATTCCCGCGCCCGCATCCGAACCTCGCTGGAGGAGAGTGCGCGCCGCCTGGGCACGGATTACTTCGACCTGATCCATCTGCACGACTTTGAATACCAGCATCGCCGCCACACCGAGCGGGCGCTGAGCGAGGGCGTGCAGACGTTGCTGGAACTGAAGGAGGAGGGTCGCCTCAGGAATGTCAGCTTCGGGATCTACCCGATGGATTTGTGGCACCGCATTTTCAGCACGCTGCCGGCGGATGTCGGCTTGGTCCATAACCACTACACACTGCACGACACCCGCGCCCTCGAACTGGTCCCGCTGGCGAAACAGAAGGGCATCGGCATCATCAACGGCTCGCCCTTTGGCAGCGGGCTCCTGAGCGGGCGCGAAGCCCCGGACTGGCATCCCGCCACTGAGGAAGACCGCCGCGTGTTCCGCTCAGCCGCCAGGTTCTGCGAGTCGCGCGGCGTGCCGATCAGCAGGTTGGCCCTGCAGTTCTCCAGCCAGAATCCGGAGTTTCCCACAACGCTGTTTAGCAGCTCGCGCCCGGAGTCCGTCCAGCGAAACGTCCAATGGCATGAAAAGCCGCTTGATCCCGAGTTGCTCGCCGCCGTGCAACACATCCTCACGCCGGTGATGAACAAACAATGGGACTACGACGCCGGCGTGGACCGGCTGAAGGCGAATTCCCACGCGGCGGCTTCGTCGGTCGCCGCAGCCATTCCGCTGGGTCCTCGCGAGACTCACGACTCCGCGCCTCGCTAATGGCGCGCCGCGCTCGTTAGGCAACCCCCGCCTGTTCTCGTCTTGACGGCGCTGCTCGTCAAGACGGCGCGGGGACCGGATTCGCCCTTCGATCTCTTGCTCGAGTTCGGGTGTTATGGGCTCCTGCGGCAGACCAGCCCGTGCCTCCTGCCAATCACGCCAGGCGGCGCCCAGTTCCTCCCCGCTCCAAGGCCCGCAACCCGGCCCGGTGGACATCGCTGGCGTTGGCGTAACTGCCGGATCGCACCCGACGGTCCACCGCCGCCCGCAGCTCGGGTGTCAGCGAGACGTTCATTGACTTGGCAGCCATGTCGGGGTGAGCGTCGTGCGTGCAGCAAAGAACGTCAAGGTTTGCGCATGACGGCCCTGGGTGGCGGAAGCGCGGGCGGCTCAGGCTGCCCTCGATCGGCTGGCTGGCAGCGATGGGGTCACCCCTTGATGCCACGCGACGTGCCATCGAGACGATCGAGGACTGCGGTGGCGATTGGCGTAGCCGCCGGCGTGAGCCGGCGCTGACTGGCCTGAGGACCGGCGGCTTGCGAACGGGGAAGTCAGCGCGGCGCTGACGGCCGCGGCTACGAGCGGGCTATCGGGCGGCTCGACCGAGCTCGCCGAGGTCCTCGCATCGGGCCCGGTGGCGCTCCCGCCAAAATCGGAAGCAATTTTTGCACAGACCCTTACCGCAGCGGTTGGCCTTGGAGGCGGGCGGGGTCGAGCACGACGTGTTTGATGCGTTCGCGTCGCCAGGTGTACGTGACGTGGACTTTGCCGTCCTGCGCTTGAATGACAGCAGGGTAGGAGTACTCCCGGCCGGGCTCGTTTTCGAGAAGGCCAGCCGACTGCCATTCCCGACCGTCTGGCGACAGCAGGAGGTCGAGGGTGCCGCGTCCGGACGTTCCATAGTTGCAGACGAGGAGGGCGCGTCCGTCGTTGAGCACGACGCCATCGAGGGCGCTGTTCGGGTTGGGCAGGGTTGTCCGGGTGAGGGCGCTCCAGGAGCCGTTGCGGTTGGTGGTCCAGGATTCCATGATCTTGCCTTGTTTGGATCGGCAGAGGATCTGGAACCGCCAATCGCTGTATTGGAGAATGGTGGGCTGAATGGCGGCCATGGTGTAGGCAGCGTTGAGGTCGGGGCCCCGGGACCAGGCGCCGAAGGGATTCTTCGTCCATTCCATGTGGACCCGCCAGCCTTTGTCTTCGAGGCTGGCTCCGCAGAGGAGCGTGGTGTCGTCGAGCTCGATGGGCTTGTTGCGGACGGGGCCAGTGAAGCCCGTGGGCAGGCGGGCCGAGCGGACCCAACTGCGGCCGTGGTCGGGCGAGGTTCGGACCATGCCCCACCAGGACGCCGGGCTGGGGCCGACCTTGTAGAAGAGAAGCAAATCACCATTTCGCCGGGAGAAGAGGACTGGATTCCAGCAGGGGTAACGTTGTCCGCGGCGGGTGTCGACGCCGTTGGCGACTTCCTGGGCCGGGAGCCAGGCGCTGCCGTCATGGCGGGCCAGCCAGATGCCGACGTCGGCGGCCCCCTCCTCGCTCCCGCCGAACCAGGCGGCGACGAGGCCGTCGGGGGTTTCGACGATCGTCGAGGCGTGGCTGCTGGGGTAGGAGGGTTGTGCGGCGATGAACCCCGCTTGAACGATGGCGGGGTTGGCTGCGGTCGGGGGCTGAGCCATAGCGGGGAGCAGCGCCATGGAGAACAAGCCCGTCAGCCGGGCCCACGAGAGTTGTCGATCGACTTTCATGCCATCCAGAAAGAAACGCTTGAATGCGAATCGATTGATACTGAAAGGGCTCCGTGGCAGCAACAAGTATTTCGGGGTGACCCGACGGGGGCCAAGGGGCAAGAGCACACCACCTCTCAGCCTGCCGACGCTTACCGCTTACCGCCGACCGACGCACCGATCCCCGTGCCGCCCTCACCGAGGGCGGGTACAGGATGTCCTTGCGGACTGCAATCTGCGCTCCGTCCTGAATCGGCGAGGGATTATCCCCGCGCAGATTCGGGGCGGATCGCCGATCGGGGGAGGGTGCACAGCCGGCTTCGCGGGAGGCCAGTCTGCAGCCGCGGGCGCTGACCGCGGCGGGTGAGGGGGAGATGAAAAGCGGCAGGGGGCAGCCGCACTCCAAAAACTGGCGTCCGGGCCGACCGCCCTTCGTCCCGCGCGATAGCGTCGTGGACTGCGGTGCCTGGCCCCAAGCGGCACCGCTTTCCAGAAACCTGCGGGTTAGCGAATGACAATCCCAGAATCACTGGGGTTTTGGCAAAGAACGCCTCGCGGAAGATGGGTTAGCCGCGCTCGACGCGCTCGACGGCGAATTCGAGCTCCTCGACGATGTGGGTATCGCTGGCCCCATTGAGCTCGGGAGCTTTCCAGCGGCAGGGCCATGCCTCCAAGAAGGTGTAAACCCGGCCGGTGCCCTGGCGGCCAGCGCGAATGGTCACGCTGATGGACTTGCGAATGTCCTTGCCTTTGGCGACCTCCCGGAACCACGCGTGGAGTCCGGGATCGGACGAACTGTCCAGCGCCAGCTTCAACGTGCGGGCGTCGACCACGGGCAGGCCGTCAGCGGCGATTTCCATGGTGGCACCGGACTCGGACACGGCGAGCGCGCCCATCGCCGGTTGTCCGTCGATCTCGACTCGGAATGCCTTACGGGGCAGAAGGCCGGGACCTGGCCTCACACGGGGCGATGCGATGCGCTCGTACCCCGCAAGCGCCAAGGTGAAAGATTCGACGGCCAACTCGCCGTTTTCGTCGGGAATGGGACCGGCCTGAAAGGCCGCGGGGTAGGCTTCGTACAAGTTCAGCCTCAACACCTCGTTGCCCTCCCGATCGAGGTAGATGATGGACCCGGACTTGCGCTCGACCTTCCCGTCCAACGCGGCGTCGAACCAATCGTGAAGCCGCCGGTCGCTGACCTGACCTCGCTTGAGGGTGATGTTGGCGTACTTCACCTTTCCGGGGCGCTTGCGGACGATCGAGTCGCCTGGGTAGAGCTCGCCGATGACCTCGACCTCTGCTCCGCCGCCCGTGGCTTCGGCGAAGCGCCCGGCCTCCGTGCCGTCGAGAACCAGCGCGACGGACGGGGCCTTCATTGGCTGGGCGTGCGACTCGATTGCCAGCATGAGGCCGAGGAACAGCGCCCACGACACCCCCCACCGTCCGATGCATCGGGCCGTTGCCGAAGACCGTCCAGTCCGGATCGGCCTTTCGCGAAGCGCCGCACTGTGGGGCTGATGCGCCAACCCTGCCTGCCGGGTGATGAAGGGGACAGCGGGGAGAGGGGAGTGGCAGGCCAAGGCTTCTGAGCGAGGGCAATCCAGGATCGATGCTGAGCGGGACAGCACGCACTCATTATTCATATCGCTTCAATTTATCATTTGAATACCTACTGTCAAACCGTTCGTCTCCGTGCCTCGCTGTGGGAGAACAGCTAGCGAGGCGCCGCCTCAGACCCAGTCGAGTCCCCAGGCACATGAAGACCCTGCTGTGCTTGCACACCCTCTGTCCCGCGCCTCGCTAATGTAGAGTCCTCGAAGGCATGGGGGCAGGCCTGGAACAGCAGGGGCCAAACTTGACCTGTTGACTCCATATTCCACAAGTCGAGGACTCCACGACTTGTGGA
>Ga0209200_1002290_pt1 | contig 17974 bp, 20 predicted proteins | sample AD_UKC033_MetaG_FD_184406 | JGI IMG/M metagenome (GOLD analysis project Ga0209200, IMG submission 184406) | Active sludge microbial communities of municipal wastewater-treating anaerobic digesters from USA - AD_UKC033_MetaG (SPAdes) (version 2) | ecosystem: Engineered > Bioreactor > Anaerobic >...
ATGTCATTTATACTCGCGATTTGGGTAAGGTGCTGGCCATTGCCAAGGGCGGCCAAAAAACAATCTCCAAGCTTAGCCCGCATTTGGGTGCTTTTTTTGTCTCTGATTTAATGTTGGCTAAAGGGGTTAATGTTTATCGGATTGCCGCCAGCCGGGTGGTGACTAATTTTTTCTCCTTGGTGGTTGAGCCGGATAAAACAGTGTTGGCCGGCTATTTGTGGCAACTAATTGACAAGGCAGTCAGATTTGATTACAATGATTCCGTTATCTTTGTTTTGTTGGCGGATTTTTTGGCAAAATTGACCAAAACCCAAAACCAACAGCAGAGCTTATTAATTTTTAACGCCAGTTTATTTGCCTTATTGAGCCGGTTGGGCTATTGTCCGATTGTTCGAGAAGTAAACAATCAACGCCAACTTTTTAAACTATTAAACCAGTTGGCAGTGGAAGTGGTGGAAACGGAACTTAAGAATCAACAAGCGGTCAGTCAATTGTTTGACAGTAGTTCTTTAAAAACGGGAGGGCAACATTATGGGGTCGTCAATCGAATCGGCATCGAGAATCGGAGCCAAATCAACTGAACAAGCTTATCAATTAACTAGTCAAGAAGCTTCGGCTGAGGTGATAGTTGACTATAAAGGCCAGGAAATTATTCGTCGCCACCGTCGGGTGGCCGCCACCAAGGAGCGGATTGATTTTTCGGGCCTGTGTCGGGAATTCTACTTATCAGCCGAGAAATTGTTTAGTTGTCTCCATCAGGGGATATTGCGGGAGGGCTTTTGTTTTCTCTCGGAACAGATTATTGAGTTGACGCCGGGTAAATTGGAGGACTTGGCGGCCGCTGATTTTTCCGAGTGGAAAAGCTATTCCATTCGAGTTCGCCTGCTGGGCCACGACCAGCGTCGGGCGCTATTTCGGGCAGTATTGTTTACTGATCGTCAGATTTACGAGCTGCCCTTTTATTTGGAGTTTTAACGCTCCCGAGCTTGACAATTACCGGTTGTTTCTGTTTGGAAACAACCGGTTTTTTCTTGCTAGATTTTGGATATTTGGTTATAATTAAAACATGGTAATTTTTTAATTGTTTAAAAAAATTTTATGGACAGAACTCCGATTGGGGAGGTGACCAACCAAGTGGGCCAGACAGTAAAAGTGACCGGCTGGGTGCATACGCGGCGGGATCACGGCAAAATCGTTTTTATTGATTTACGCGACCGCAGTGGCATTTTACAGGTGGTGTTTGTTCCGGATAATCCCGAAATATATGAACAGGCCCAGAAATTACGCAGTGAGTTTGTAGTTAGTATTGTTGGTCAAATTAATGCGCGACCGCAGAAAATGGTTAATGATAAGATTGCCACCGGCACCGTGGAGTTGTTGGCGACCGGTTTGGAAATTTTAAATGAAGCCAAAACGCCGCCGTTTGAAATTGACAGCAACCAAGAGTCCGGCGAAGAAATCAGAATGAAATATCGTTATTTGGATATTCGTCGCGAACGGCTGAAAAATAATCTAATAATGAGGCACAAGATTGTTAAGTTGGTTCGTGATTATTATGATAATTTAGGTTTTTTGGAAATAGAGACACCGGCTTTAACTAAGGGCACACCGGAAGGAGCGAGAGAATTTATTGTCCCCGCCAGATTATGGCCCGGCCAGTTTTATGTCTTGCCTCAATCACCCCAACAGTTCAAGCAGTTATTGATGGTGGCGGGAATTGAAAAATATTTTCAAATCGCTCGCTGTTTTCGGGATGAGGACACTCGCGGCGACCGGCAAGCGGAGTTTACTCAAATTGATGTGGAACTGAGTTTTGTTAGCCAGGAAGAGGTGATGCGACTTACCGAAGCATTGATGCTTAAACTGATTCAGGAGCTTTATCCCGGCAAAAAAATTGCCCAGGTTCCGTTTCCTCGGTTGACTTATGCCGAATTAATGGAAAAATATCAATCAGATAAAGCTGATTTGCGAAAGAATAAAAAAGATCCGGAGGAATTAGCTTTTCACTGGATGATTGATCCGCCGATGTTCAAGCGATCAGAAGCCGAAAAGAAATTGGTTGCCACTCATCATCCGTTTACTATGCCCAATCCGGATGATTATCAGCAGTATCCTGATCAGCCGGAAAAATGGCGGGCCAGCAGTTATGATTTGATTTTAAATGGCACAGAAATTTGGGGCGGGTCAATTAGGATTCATTCCCAGGAGATGCAAAGGAAAGTTTTTAGCGTCCTTGGCTTGGCGGAAGCGGAAATTCAGGCTCGGTTTGGCCACCTCCTCGAAGCATTTGCTTATGGCGCTCCGCCTCATGGCGGTATTGCTGCCGGCCTGGATCGAATTGTGGCGATTTTGCAAAATGAGGAAAGCATCCGTGAGGTCATTGCTTTTCCCAAAACCGGCGACAGTCGCGATTTATTGATGGGGGCGCCCAGTCCAATCAGCCGGAAGGCGCTGCAAGAGGCAAATATTCAACTGGCGGCAGGAGTGGCGGCGGTTGAGGGGTTTGACACCGCTCTGGCTGATTAAATAAAATTATTTTATGGATTTAAAACTTGCCCAAGTTAAACAAGATAAGCGCATCAAAACTTTTATCTGGCAAACCGATAAATATTTGGATGCGTTGGGCTATACTGATCATGGTGGTCGGCATATCAACATTGTCGCGGAACGGGCCCGGTCCCTGGCCAAGAAAATAGGCCTCAATCAGCAAGACCAGGAATTGGCGGCGATTGCCGGTTATTGTCATGATATGGGCAATTTTTTGGGTCGGGACCAACATCATTATTGGGCGGCATTATTGTTCTCCCAGTGTTATCTTAGGGACTATGAACCATTGGCTGTATCCACAGTTGCTCAGGCGATTGTCAGTCATGATAAATATGATTTGAAGATTGTCAATAAAGTGACGGCTGTGTTGATTTTGGCGGACAAATCCGATGTCCACCGCAGCCGGGTCAGGGAAAAAAATCGCCGCCGGCTCAAAGAAGATATTCATGACCGAGTGAATTATTCAGTTATTAGCAACGACCTGCTTGTCCGATTGGCCAAAAAAGAGATAATTTTGAAACTGAAAGTTGACACCAAAATCACTGATCCGTTGGAGTATTTTGAAATTTTTATCGATCGAATGTCTTTTTGTCGATTGGCCGCTGAATATTTGGGTTATCAGTTTGTATTGATGATCAATAATTTCAAATTATCTTAACCCCGAGTAAATATGGGTCTCTCCAGTCTGCAAAAATATATTTTACGGCGCGGCTTGGAGGACAGGAACGGCTCAGTCAATAAGAAGACGCTACTGGATTTTTATCGCCGACAGAAAGATCCGCCGACTGCCATTAGTCAGTTGTCAATTATCACTAAGAGCGTCGAGCGGCTAATTAGTCGCGGCTTGGTACGGGGTGGCGGCATTAAAACTGCCAGAAAGTGGTATATTGATCGGGTGATGCTTACACCAGCGGGTCGGAAGCTGGCGCGGCGGTTGCTGGGCGAACAACAACCATTGCCTTTTAAAAATAAAAATAATAAATAACTTTAATTTTATGGCTACTAATACCGCCAAACATAGCGGCGCGCTGGATGCTTTTTTGAATTTGCTTAGCTTGGTTACCCTGGGTTGGCTAGCGTTTGCTATCGGGATGATTTGCTTTCAAATCATCGACAAATACCTCGGTCCGGACAATGTGGTGTATTATCTCAATAATTTTTCCCAAGACCGACTTAAATTTGGCATTGCTTCGGCTTTGATTATTGCCCCAATTTTTTTGTTTGTTTCAGCTTTTTTGCATAAGCAGTATAAACAGAACAAATTGAATCCGGCTAGTGGCATTCATACTTGGTTGACTTATCTCATGTTATTTATCGCCGCTATTTTTATTGCTGGCAGTTTAATCAATATTATTTTTCGGTTTTTAAATGGCGATTATACCGCTCGGTCGATTTTACGGGTGTTGGTGGTTTTATTGATTGCCGCCAGCATTTTTGGTTATTATTTTTATGACTTAAGGCGAAAAAGTTATTTAACTAAAAGTCGATTATCAATAGTGGCTTTTGTCGGAGTGATTTTATTGGTATTAATATTGGTTATTTGGGGCTTTGTTTTAGTTGATTCGCCGGCTCAAAGTAGGGCGGTCAACAGCGATCAACAGCGAGCAAACGATTTAACTCAACTTAATTTTTTAATCAGCAGTTATTATCAGGTTAATGGTCAATTACCGCCGGACTTGTCGGTTATTGGCGGCCAAACTTACACTGACCCGGTTAGTGGTGCTCCCTATGGTTATAATTTAGTCGGTGATGATACTTATGAGCTGTGCGCCGAATTCGCCACTGATACTTCTGCTTCGGTCGGTCAGTCGATTAAGGATATTTATGCGATTGGTATTTGGTATTATCATCAGGCCGGCTATCAGTGTTTTCAGCAGAAGGTAGCGCCGACAGTCAATGTTAAGACGGCGCCAACCGTGCCAATGGTTCAATAAATAAGATAATCATAACAAACTAAAGATTAATCATATGTCCATTCCCATTAAAGTCAAGAAGTATCTTGATAAGCAAGACATTGATTATCAGGAAATTGTCCACAAAACCGTGTACACTGCCTTTGATGCGGCTCAGACTTTGAAAAAAGAATTGAACCAAATCGCTAAAAATCTTTTGGTCCAAGTCGATAAAACTTATGTATTGGTGGTGGTCCCGGCTGATAAAAAAATTAACTTAGTTAAAGTTAAACGGGCTTTTGGGGCGAAAAAAATTTCTATTCCCAATGAAAAATTAATGATTAAGGTGTTGAAAATCAAACCGGGAGCGCTTTCTTCATTTGGCAAATTGCATCAATTGGAAACCTTGGTTGATAAGGCAATGCTCAAAACCAGGCAAGCAGTGTTTTCTACTGGCAGTTTTACTGACAGTGTTTTTATGAAAGTGAAAGACTTTATTCAAGTGGAAGAAGCCAAGTTGGCCGATGTAGCCATGGCCGGCGGCTATAAAATACCCAAGAGCACGAAAAAGAAAATGCGGCGAGTTAAAGCCAAAGTGGCGCGGAAAAAATCAGGCCCGGCCGAACAGACTAAGCCGGCCGCTAAGAAAAAAAGCGTTAAGCGGTCTCGGTCCAAAATTGCCGCCGCCCAAAGAAAGTAACTAATGTATAAGATAAAATTGGAACAATTTCAGGGGCCGCTGGACTTATTGTTGCAGCTGATTGAGCAAGAGAAAATGGATATTTCTCAGGTGGCTTTAGCGAAAGTAACTGACCAATATTTGGCCTATTTGGAGCAGACCCAGGACATTAGCGCTACGGAATTGGCTGATTTTTTGGTTGTCGCCACCAAATTATTGGTCATCAAGTCCAAGACACTCTTGCCCCAATTGGCCGATGAAGAGGAAGACAGCGCCGAACAATTGGAAGCGCAACTAAAAATGTATCAGGATTATCTGGCGGCGACTAAGTTGGTGGAGGAAATTATTGGTCAGCAGCGTTTTTGTTTTAATCGCGAGCGATTGGCCGTTAAATCGGAAGTGGTGTTTAGTCCGCCTTCGCAGTTGACAGCGTTGGAATTGGCCGCTATTTTTACGACCGTCCTTAACCGGATAGATTATATTGTCAATTTGCCCCAGAAGATTATGGCCCGGGCAGTCAGCCTAAAGGAGGTGGTGGCGGACATTCGGGAAAAATTGCGTCAATTTAAGAAAATGAATTTTCAAAATGTTTTAGTGACTGCTCAATCCCGAGCCGAAGTGGTAGTCTGTTTTATGGCTTTATTGGAGCTGATTAAATCCGGCGAAGTGGCGGTTAATCAGCGGGGAGTGTTGGATGATATATTAATTGAAAAAGTTTAATTTTATGGCAGAAAAAAACCAGATTGAAAGTCTGCTTTTTGTTTCTCACAAGCCGTTGAGCGTCAAGGAACTGGCCAAGCTGACTGGCGCGACCGAAGCGGCGACTAAAACGGCGCTAGTCGCTTTGGCTGATGATTATCGCCTTCGGTCTGGCGGTATTCAACTGTTGGAGTCAGGCGATAAGTACCAATTGGTTACTGCGGCCGCTTCCAGTCAAGTAGTGCAAAAATTCATCAAAAGTGAGATGACCGGCGAATTGACTCGGCCGTCTTTGGAGGCGTTGACCATTATTGCTTATCGCGGCCCGATTTCCAAGGCGGAATTGGAATTGATTCGCGGTGTCAATTGCAGCATTATTTTGCGCAATTTGTTGATGCGCGGATTAGTTGAATCAGCCGAGGACAAACAGCGGGGGATTACCTTGTATAATATTACTTTTGATTTTTTGAAATTTCTCGGTTTATCCAAAATTGAGGAGTTGCCCGATTTTGAGAAACTTAACCGCAATAATAATTTGGATAAATTACTTAATGCGGAAATGGGCGATAATTTAAATCATAATGATTAGTCGTGGTAATTTATGTTCGAAATAATTATTAATTTGATTTTGACCAGTTTGTTTTTGCAGTTTCAGGCCGGACAGCAATTGGTCGCTCCAGTTGAAGGTTTGGCCAGTCGTTTGCCCGAAGCTCAATTGCGGCAGTTGATAGAAACCGCTCCCCAAAAAAAGCCGGACGCCTCTTTGGGGGTGGAAGTGACAGCCGAGAGTGTTTTGGTAGTAGACAAAAAAACCAATAAAATTTTATACGAAAAAAATTCCGGCCAAGCGCGGTCGATTGCCAGTTTGACCAAATTAATGACGGCGTTAGTGTTTTTGGATCATAATCCGGGCTGGGATGAGGTAGTCACGATTAGCGGTGATGATTATCGTGAGGGCGGCATTAGCTATTTTATTGCCGGCGAGCAGGTAACGGTCAAGGATTTGTTTTATGGCACCTTGGTCGCCTCAGCCAACGAAGGGGCGGCCGCTTTAGTCCGAGTGACTGGAATGAACCCCGAAGAATTTGTCGCTCAAATGAATGCCAAGGCGCAGGCAATCGGGTTGACTAATACGGTTTTTGCCGACGCCACCGGACTGCGTGACGCCAATCAATCCACCGCCTTGGAAGTGGCGCTGATTTTACGGGCGGCTTTAAGCCGGCCGGAAATTGCCGGCGCCATCAGTTCGGAAAGTTATAATATTGATATTATTAATAAGGGCGTTAGCCGACAGATTGTTAATACCAATAAAATTCTGGGCCAGCAATTTGGTTTGGATAATGTCCAATATAAAGTAGAAGCGGGTAAGACCGGTTATTTGGAAGCGGCCGGCTATTGTTTGGCCAGCCAAGTAAGAAACGGCGACAATAAGGTCTTAGTGGTCGTCTTGGGCAGTAAGAGTTTACAAGACCGGTTCACAGACACCAAAAGCTTGGCTTATTGGGTGTTTAATAATTATTTTTGGCAATGACTTTTATTTGGCAATATTTTATCCATTTGAGGTATTTGCCACCGGAAATAATCACCATCATTATTTCCATGTTGCCGATTGCCGAATTAAGAGTTAGTTTGCCTTTGGCGATTTCTTCCCTGGGCCTATCTTGGTGGCAGGCTTATTTTTTTTCGGTGCTGGGAAATTTTATTCCGGTTTATTTTATTTTGCGGTTTATTGGCCCGGTGTCTAATTGGCTGTCCAATCACTTTAAATTATTCAGAAAATTTTTTGCTTGGCTGTTTGAGCGGACCAGAAGAAAACTGACAAAAAATTACCAGTTGTACGGTTTGTGGGCTTTGGCCCTCTTTGTCGCCATACCTTTACCGGTTACCGGCGCCTGGACTGGCGCTTTAGCCGCTTGGTTGTTCGGCTTAGATTGGAAAAAGTCTATTTTTTTTATTCTGTTGGGCATTATGCTGGCCGGCGTTATCGTCACTTTGATTACCACCGGCGTTTTGGAATTTTCTTCCTGGTTGGTATAATCTCATAATTAATATCAATAATATGCCTGAACGCTTCCCTCACCATCAAATAGAAGACAGGGACGACAATCAAGAATCCTTGGAATCTCTCGCCGAAACCCTCCGGCTCAAAGAGCAATACCTAGCCCAAGTCAAAGTCCTCTACCAATCAGGCATCTTGGAAAACTTTCCCGCCACCAAAGAACACCCCACTCCCGAACTTGGCATTGTGGGCATAGACGGCAAGGAATATCCTCTCCCTAGCTATGAAGACATTTTAGACCGGCTAAGCAACCCCGAAACCAAAGAACTGATTGAAAAGAAAATCAGCCAAGGATTTGTTAAGCTCCAACTTACCCCCTTTGCCTTGCCTTTATCCGTCCTCATCCAAAGATACAAAGATGTCCTTTTAAAAACCAATAGAGAATCAGGCATCAGAGCCACCAGTGGCGAGACCCTTAAACTAGCCGAAGACAACCCCCTCTATGTTTGGGATGACCTTGTTCAAGCCGACAACCCCCAAACCCCGAAAAACAAGCAATTAGAATACCACATTCAGACTTACTACGGCCAGACCAAAGAAGACCGAGGCGGCAAATACAAAAGCGAACTGCTCCAAGACCCCCAAAACGCCTGGACCATTTCTCTCATTGAAGATTTGCCTGATTTGCCCGGTCAAAATCAAGGGAAAACAATATCTAACAGAAAAAAAATAGAAGCCGACAAATCAGCTCAAGAATATCTCAAGCTCTTGCAAACCCAAAAAGAGTATCAAGGCGAAACCGGCCAAACCCCGGAAGAAGCCCTCACCACCTATCTAACCTATCTGCAACAGCAGCAGACAGCCATTGACGACCGGGAAGGCCAAGGCAAAGCCAACTTTTTAGTTGGCAATTATCTGTCCGGCTATGCCCCGCGTTTCTGCTGGGTCCGCGGCGATTGTCGGCCGTACCTCTACGGGGACGGTTATGACGGTCGCAATAGCAGCATTGGGTGTCGTCCGGCGGTGAGGTTTTAATCTATCCCTTGACCTTTAGCCCTTACCCTTTCTTTATTCTTTATTTTTGATTTTTGGAATTTTTGTCCTGGCTGGTATAATTTAAATATCATAAAATATGGTCAAACCGATTTTTATCGCCAATTGGAAAATGAATTTAACCCTCAAAGAGCGGGTGGCTTTGGCGCAGCAAATCAAAGATGATTGGGGGAAAAATACTGATAAGGAAATAGTGATTTGTCCGCCCTTTATCAGCTTGGTTCAATTGGCGGAAATTTTTAAAAATAGCCATATCAAGCTCGGCGCTCAAGATGTTTTTTGGGAAGAAACCGGCGCTTATACCGGAGAAATATCACCGTTGATATTAAAGGAAATTGATTGTCAGTATGTCATAATCGGCCACAGTGAACGGCGCCAATATTTGGCTGAGACCGATGAGATGGTCAATAAAAAAGTGGCCGCTTGTCTGGATAACGGTCTAACGCCGATTATTTGCGTTGGCGAAAGCTTGGAGCAACGCCAGAGAAATGACAGCGCCACCGTTGTCCACTGGCAATTAAATCGGGCTTTAGAAGGGATTGAACTGGTTGATAATGAGCAGTTGGTGATTGCTTACGAGCCGATTTGGGCCATTGGCACCGGCCGGCCGATTGAGCCATCAGACGCCCAAGAGATTTTGCAAGTGATTCGTCAGACTTTAATCGACCATTATCCGTTGACAATCGTCAATAATAATATTAGGCTGATTTATGGCGGTAGCGTTGAGCCGGATAATTGCGCTGATTTTTCCGCCGTGGACTATTTAGCCGGTTTTTTGGTGGGTGGCGCCAGTCTAAAGAGGGAGCTGTTCAATCAGATAGTAAAATTAAGTTTTTCTTAAATGTTTATAATTATTATCTTAGTTATTGTTATTATTTTTTCAGTGGTGATTTTGGGTTATTTGCTGTTTAAGCGTTTGCCAGATTTGCGCAGTTTGGATATAGAATCGATCGCCGAAGAAAAAGAAGGCAAGGCCCGAGCGAAAATTTTGGAGGCTAAATTTTCCCGTACTACTGGCGCAGTGAGCCAAAAATTAAACCACTTCGTTGGACCGTCAAAAAATTTTTTTCGGGCTAAGTTTCGTCATCTGAAAGACAGTATTTACCAACTGGAAGAAACTTATAAATCAGATCACGCCAAGAAGAAAAAACGGCCACCAACGATTAACGAGCTATTTGTCCAAGCCAAAGGATTTATTGATAAAGACGAATTTGCTCCGGCGGAAAAAGCCTTGATTGAGATAATCTCTCGCGATAACAAAAATGTCCCCGCTTATGAAATGCTGGGCGATTTGTATTTTGACAACCGCAGCTATGATCAGGCGGAGGAAATTTATAAGTATTTACTCAAGCTTTATACGGTTAAGAACAAAAAATCATCGCAGGCCCTTAATGTGATCAATTTGAGTAGTGATGAATTACAACAACTGGAAACGGCTTTGGTGGCGGATTTGGATATTGATCCCAAGATCGCTACTTATTATGATGATCTGGGCGAAGTCTATGATATCACTGGTAAAATTGATAAGGGCCTGGAAGCTTATCTCAAGGCGACCGCCATTGAACCGAGCAATCCCAAATATTTAAATCGATTGATAGATTTTGCTATTAAAGCCGGTGACAAAGGTTTGGCCAAAAAGACTTTCAAGCGCCTGAGGCAGATTAATCCGGAAAACGCTAAATTAGGGGAGCTGGAATCAGCTATTGAAAAAATGAAATAATTATGTTAGGATATTAAGGCTAATTCTTATTATTTTTTTTATAGTTCAATTAATTCGCCGTTGTACCTGCCTGCCGATAGGCAGGGCTCAATTGATTGGTTAGTCGATTAAAAAACTATCATACTTTAAAACTTATTTATTTAATTTGCCGTTGTAGCTCAGTTGGTAGAGCGCATCCATGGTAAGGATGAGGTCTCCAGTTCAATCCTGGACAACGGCTTTGGGTCGGTACCGAAGTGGTCAAACGGGGCAGACTGTAAATCTGCTGGCTTCGCCTTCGCTGGTTCGAGTCCAGCCCGGCCCACCATAAACATAAACGCCAACCTCGAACTTAAAATCCATATATGAGAGTTACTACAAAAGCAGCTACAATTAACGGAATTTGTGTAATAATTGGGTCAATTATCGGTGCAATTATTGCTCTTCGATAATAGCCACAAATATAACGATAAATATGCTAAATATCGAGGCGAAATCAGTTACTACGGAAAGTTTTTAAGGTTTTGGATGAAGATGGTCATGGTACCGTGATAACTCCTGGGCCAACAACGACCCTTGGGTTTCGATAAATTTTACAAGGAAAGTTCGAATTTTATAAGGTCCACTAAAAACTCCCCCTTATGGGGAGTTTTGTGGTATAATAAAAATAATATGACTCAAAATACATTTTTAAAAACCGCTCGCTATATTGTCATTGAACTATTGGGCGAATTGGCTTATTTTCCAATTTGGTGGTATTCTCGCGGCGTCAAAAAAACAGCGGTTTTTTTCTGGCAGGCGATAATTAATATGGAACGCCGACTGGGTTGGTCGGTTTGGCTGACTAATTTGTTTAATCCGATGTATGGCCAACGCGATTGGCAGAGTGTTTTAATCAGTTTTTTTGTGCGATTATTTCAAATTGTTTTTCGCGGGATTTTGTTGCTGATTTGGCTGGTATTGATGTTTCTTTTGGCTCTATTCTGGCTAGCCTTGCCCTTACTGGTAATATATCAATTAGTCAGCTTTTTTAATAAATGACTTCAACAGTTAAAAAAAATTATTTATTTTGTCCCGCTTGCCGCGGCACCGGCCGCGCCGGCGCTGGTTCGTGCTCCCATTGTCGCGGAGCGGCAGTTGGTCTGAATTATAGCGGTCTGTTTTTGTATTGGGGCCGGTCAATCAGCGCCGGTTCAATTGTCCAGGAACGTTTTTTCCGTTTGGTAAAATTGGCTTTTAAGATGGCACTTTTGGGTTTTGGTATTGGCGGGGTGATTATTTTGGGTTGGCAATTTTGGCGTTGGTCGGTGGCCGGATTGACTTTGCTGGATTTGGGGCAGCTAGTTAGGGCCAAGAGTTACCCGATGTTTATTTTCTGGTTGAGCTTATTGGCTGATTTGTATCTTTTCTATTTATTGAATCGAGATTTGGAAAAAGAAGAAAAAATCAAAGAAAAACATTATCAGTCGTCTTTAGCGGAAACAACAGAAATCAGTTGGGAAGATTTGTCCAGTTCTAATCAGCGGCAACAAGTTGATGTCTCTTTGGCTTACGGCACCCAGGCTAATTTGGTGGTGGAACGGGCCTATCAATTTGCCCGGCAGTTTGGTCACCGTCAGCTAAATCCGATCCATTTGTTGACTGCTCTGTTAACTTTTAATGAAGTGGGGTCGCTATTGGCTCGTTTGGAAATAACACCGGAGAAAATTAAGGAAAAAGTGCTTGATAATTTAACTCACGAGGAGCGTGGCGTCAAGCCGGTTTTATCGCCGGCCAGCCGGCAAACACTGGTGGAGGCGTATAAAATTGCTTATGGTCAGCGTAAGCAAAAAGTCGGCCTGACTGATGTTTTGGTGGCGGCTAATTTGCTTAATCAGTCGATTGCCGATATTTTTTACGATTTGGAAATTGATTTTGACAAAATAAAAAATGTGGTAATGTGGGCTGATTTTTATGACATTACCCAGAGTTATTTGCGTCGTTTTCGAGCGGTGGCTAAATTTAAGCCCCAAGGCAATCTGGATCGCGCGATGACCGCTATGGCCACCCCCTTTCTTAATCGTCATAGTCGCAATTTGACTACTTTGGCCAAATACGGTTATTTTAGTCCTTGCTTGGGTCGGGATAAAGAAATTGAGGAAATTTTCAGGGTGGTTCAAAGCGGTCGGCGCAAAGGCATAATATTGGTTGGTGAGACCGGGGTTGGAAAAACTGCTATTATTCGCGGCCTGGCTCAGCGAATGGCGACAGAAGATGTGCCTGACATTTGGCGGGACAAGCGGTTGGTTGATTTGAGCATTCCCAGTTTGATCGGCGGGGCGGCGCCGGATGTCGCTCAAAGCCGATTGATCCGCGTCTTGAACGAAATTACTCAAGCCGGCAATATTGTTTTAGTATTGGAAAATATTCGGGAACTATTGGGAATTTCGGTTGGCGGGGAAGAAAGTTTGGAATTGGCGGAAATTTTGGTCCAGGTTTTGGCCGGCGGCGGTTTTTACTGTTTGGCCACCACCACCCCCGCCGATTATGCTCGTTATATTGAAAGGAGTTCATTGGTTAGCGTTTTTCAACCGGTGAGAATTGAAGAGCCGGACAAAAACAGCGCTATTCAAATTTTGGAAATTAAATCCGGGGCGATTGAGAATAAGCACCAGGTCTATTTTTCTTACAAAGCGATTGCTCGAGCCGTGGATTTAGCCGATCGTTTCATTCCGGATCGTTACTTGCCGGACAAAGCCATTAATATTTTGGAAGAAGCAGCGGTTTTGGCCCGGCAACAACGGGGTTCGGCCAGTATTGTTCGCGGCGAAGATGTGGCTGAAATTGTCGCCCAGGCGACTAAAATACCGGTTCAGCGGATTAGTCAGGAGGAAAGTCGGAAGCTGCTTGATTTGGAGCAGCTGATCCATCAGCGGATTGTTGGTCAAGCTGAAGCGGTCAAAATGGTTGCCGCCAGCTTGCGCCGGGCCCGAGCCGAGATGCGCGATATTAAGCGGCCGATCAGTAATTTTTTGTTTTTGGGTCCGACCGGCGTCGGCAAAACAGAATTGGCCAAAACTATTGCTGAAGTTTATTTTGGCTCCGAAGACAATATGATCCGCTTGGATATGTCCGAATATCAGGCGGCCGACAGTATCAATCGGCTGATCGGCCAAGCTGACAGCCCCGGCTTGTTGACAGAGGCGGTGCGGCAAAATCCTTTTAGCATTATTTTATTGGATGAAATAGAGAAAGCTGATCGTAACATTATTAATATTTTTCTCCAAGTGATGGAAGATGGCCGTTTAACTGATGGCGCCGGCCGAGTTATTGATTTTACCAATTCAATTATTATTGCCACCTCCAACGCCGGTACGGAGTTTATTCAGGATCAAATCAGGGCCGGTTTGGGCGTCGAGCAAATTCGCGATCAATTAGTTGACTATCAACTCAAGGATTATTTTCGGCCGGAATTTCTCAATCGGTTTGACGGGATTATAGTTTTTCGGCCGCTTAATTTGGCCGAAGTGGAGCAGATTGCCCGGTTAATGATTGACCGGTTGGGCAAAAACTTATCTCAGCAGGGGGTAAGTCTGGAGGTGACGGCGGCGGCTATTCAGGAATTGGCCCAAGCCGGCTTCAATCCGACTTTAGGCGCCCGGCCGCTCCGGCGGGTAATTCAAGAGAAGGTGGCCGATATTTTGACTAATTATTTATTGGAAAACAAATTATCCCGACGGGATGTGGTAGTGATTGATGCCGGCGGTGTTATTACGGTTAAGAAGGCGATTTAAGGCTTGCAAAAATCGGCTTTTTATGGTAAGCTGAATTCCGTCCCACGGGATTTTTATTATTCAGTTGAGTAAGTCCGGATTCGCCGACTTAGCTCAATGGTAGAGCAACCGCCTTGTAAGCGGTAGGTTGTCGGTTCGATTCCGACAGTCGGCTAAATATAATTTAACAGCTAAAATCAAATTTATGTCTCAAGACAACATGATAAAATTAGAGTGCACCGCTTGTAAAAGAGTCAATTATTTTTCTCGGAAGAATAAGAAGATTTTAAAGGATCGTTTGGAAATGAATAAATTTTGCAAGCACTGTCAGAAGCATACCAAGCACAAAGAGACCAAATAATTTTATCGGCCTTTAGGGCCGCTTTTGGGCGTGTAGTTCAACAGTAGAACGGCGGTCTCCAAAACCGCAGACGAGGGGGCAGCACCTTCCACGCCTGCCAGTTATTAAAAAGCAATCTGTTTAGCCGTTGGGGCGAGATTGCTTTTTGTGTTATAATGAAGTTGTTTTATTACTAGCCAAAGTTGATTGGTGGTATGTTCATTGGTATGTTCATTAATTAATAATTAATAATTTATGGCCAGTGAAAAATATATTCGCAAGGTGGTTAAAAACGGTCGCAACAGTTATTATCTTAATCTTCCCAGAGAAATTGTCAGGGCGCTTAAACTCAAAGAAAGACAAAAATTGATCATCGGGCGGCAAGGGAAGAGGATAATAATAAGTGATTGGACCAAATAGCGATGAGAGCGCGTCGACAATTAGTCTTTTGTTTTTTGGCCGGATTAAGCTTAGCCGGCTGTATCATTCAGCGGCCGGTCAATTGGCCGGCGGTCAGTAATAGACGGCCGGAAACCGAGTCAGTTCAAGCGCTAATAACCGAATCACCGGCCTCGGCAACAATTAATGAGGAAATTGACGTGCCGATTATTATCTATCATCACATCAAAGATGACTACAACTCAAACAGCGAGGCAGACAAAAATTATACGGTTACCGTGGCCAATTTTCGGGCCCAATTGGATTATTTGGTGGCACGGGGCTTTACCCCGATTTTACTTAGCGATATAGCCCGATATTTTGCCGGCGATTTTAAATGGCCAGTCAAGCCGATTGTCATCACTTTTGACGACGGTTTAATTAGTCAATACCAAAATGCTTGGCCGATGTTAAAGGAACGTGGTTTTAAGGCCACTTTTTTTATTTTTACTAATCCGATCGGCAAAAATGACAACTATTTTAATTGGGAGCAGATTAATGAATTGGCTGAGGCTGGTTCGGAAATCGGCAGCCATGGTCATTATCACTTGTTTTGGGATAAGATAACCGACCAGGAGCTAAGACAAGAAATTATCGCGAGTAAAGAGATAATTGAAGCGAAAATTGGCCGGCCGGTAATTGCCGCCGCTTATCCATTTGGTCAATCTAATGATCAAGCGACACAAGCGCTTAAAGACGCCGGTTATTTGGTTGCTCGGGATATTGTTAATGGTCGGTCGCATCAGCCGGCGGAGTTATTTAAATTAAAAGCTTATTTTGTTACTAATGATTTTAGTCGTTTTAAAACAATAGTGGGTGATTAAGCTTTGCTTAAAATTGTGTTATAATTAAAGAAAATTAATAACCAAACCATACTATGTTCAACCAATCTGGCCTGGCGCCAGCCTTAAAAATAGTTTTGGTTTTTGTATTGGTGGTGTTTTTGATTGTTGTCGGCGGTTTAGCCTGGGCAGTGTACAAACTGTGGCCGCTGTTAAAGGCCAATGAAGCCGTTTTGCCCGCTGTTAAGCCGGAGACTGTTTTAGACGGCGCCGATTCAGTTAATCAAGACACTACTGACAAAAACCCCTTATTAAATGCTGACCAGGAACGGGTTCTGGAAAACTTGGGTGTGGATGTGGCCGCACTGCCTCAAGCAATTACCCCGGCGCTGGAGCAATGTTTTATTGAAAAGTTGGGTCCGGATCGGGTCAAGGAAATCAAAGCCGGCTCCCCATTGACAGTAATGGATTTTTTCCAGGTTAATAGTTGTTTTTAAAGTTGTCGGTTGAATTATTTTACCAGTTTAAAAGCTCCGCCAATGGCGGAGCTTGAATTTTGCAACAAAAAAAGCTATTTTGCGTAATAGATATAAAGAACAATTATGGTGATTAATTTTATCCCGGAGGGCAAAACCGACGAGGAGTTAGTTCAATTGACTTTGAAAAATAAGGAATTTTTTTCTTATTTGGTCAATCGTTATAGCATCAAGCTGTCTCGATATATAATTAGGATATCTGGGCTGGGTCGTGAGGACGCTGATGATTTATTACAGGATATTTTTATTAAAGCTTATAAAAATTTAAATAATTTTGACCGCCGATTGAAGTTTTCTTCCTGGATTTATCGCATTGCCCACAATCAAGTGATTGATAATTTTCGCCGCCGCCGAGTTCGTCCGGGGCAGATATATTGGGAGGATAATGGTAATATTTTAGTTAAACTTTTAGCCGATGATGATGTTATCCAGAGAATAGACAGTCAGATTGATCGGCGTAAAATCTATCAAGCCATAGAGAGATTGGATTATAAGTATAAAGAAGTGCTTGAGTTGAGATTTTTAGAAGAAAGAAATTACCAGGAAATTTCTGATATTTTGAAAAAACCGGTTGGGACGATTGCTTCTTTGATCAATCGGGCCAAGCTTAAATTATCTGAACAATTAAATAAATCGTAAATATATGGATGATAATTTCGGACAAGAAGTATTAAAAAAAATTGAGCGAGATGAGATATCGCCAGAACCGAAATGGAAGTTTTTATTGGCCGATTACATTATTTGGCTGTTGGCCACGGCATGTCTATTGGTTGGCAGTTTGGCAGTGGCGGTGATTATTTTTATTATTTTTAATAATGATTGGGATTTATACCATAATGCCACTAGTAGCTTTTGGTGGTTTGGTTTGACTAGCTTGCCATATTTATGGATATTATTGTTGGTATTATTCGTTGGCTTGGTTTTTCATAATTTTCGCCATACCAAATCCGGTTATCGTTATCGCTTTCATTCAATATTTATCGGCACGATTATAGTTAGTGTTATTTTGGGAATATTGTTTTATGGGATTGGTTTTGGTCGGGCTCTCGAAAGAGCTTTAGCTGATAGCTTGCCTTTTTATGAGCGTTTTAGTCCGCATCATCGTTTATGGCAAATGGCAGGTGAAGGACGTTTGGGCGGTATTATTACTACGATTGACAACCAGGGCAATATCCGGTTGCGCGATTCTTTTGGGCGCGAGTGGCATATTAATATCAGCCAGGTAGAAGTCATTGGCGACCCTAATTTTATTCGGCCCGGGCAAAGATTGCGAGTGGTTGGTCGTCAGGTCGACGAGGATGAATTCGAAGCGTTAGTCATTAAGCCTCTTTTTGCGCCGCCGCGTCGCCAACTAATGATGCTATTTCGTTAGTCAGTAAATTTAATGCAATAAAAAAATAGTCAAACCGTATTAACTTAATGAAAGGTCTCAAGCGCTAGTGAGATAATATGTAATTAATAAATTAATTCTACATTAATGAGTAAAAAAGCACTGATTATTCCTTTGTCTATAATTTTTGTCTTAACCATTGGTGCATTTTCCGCTTATGCTTATGGC
>Ga0209200_1002297_pt1 | contig 17928 bp, 15 predicted proteins | sample AD_UKC033_MetaG_FD_184406 | JGI IMG/M metagenome (GOLD analysis project Ga0209200, IMG submission 184406) | Active sludge microbial communities of municipal wastewater-treating anaerobic digesters from USA - AD_UKC033_MetaG (SPAdes) (version 2) | ecosystem: Engineered > Bioreactor > Anaerobic >...
CTGAGGATTTGTTATTGCCTGACGTTTTGCAGGATCTCCTACTTTTCTTTCACCGTCTTTCAAAAATCCTACAATCGAAGGAGTTGTTCTTCGTCCTTCACTGTTAGGTATAACAACAGGTTCATTCCCTTCCATGACAGCTACACATGAATTCGTTGTTCCCAAATCTATTCCGATTATTTTAGCCATTTTCTTAATTTTATATTATTAATAAATTATTTTCATTTTAAAACTATCAATTTTTGTCAATTGCTATGCCATGTCAAAATCTTCAACATTTTTTACAAAAATGACAGCAATTGTTCTCTATTTAATAATATTATGTCAGGTTTTATGACAAAAAGGCATTTTTTGATTTCTGAATAGGCAGTTTTTCTATGTCAAAATAAGTTGACAATATTTGAGACAGACTAATTAAAGTTGAATTGATTATTTATCTATTCTTATAAATTTACCGTTTTCGAAGGAATATACACCTTCTTGATAATCAGTCTTTATTACACTGCAATAATAATCCGAATTTGAGGACAGTATATCTGTATTATCAATTACTATTTTTCCGTCATCTCGTACTAAGAAATCATAATCATATCCACAAACAACACTTGTATAATTCATACCTAGATAATTTAATACAATTTCTTTCTTATTTGAACTAACCGCTGAAAAAATCTTTTTCTTACTGTCGAGATCCCAAATTTCGTTAATGATATTAAATGTTCTGAACATCTTATTTGTTGCATTACCAAGGAATTCTACTTCAGGATAATTAAAATACCAGGTTATCATCATTTCTTTCTGACCATAATTATTTATCTGGATAGTATTTACTCTGCATGAATCCGTTCCTGTTTCTCCCGGTAAACATAATGTATCACTAACGCCATCTTTTTCAAAGACTACAAATCTATATATAACCGAGTTCTTCTTGGCTTCAAAAACCTCTTTAACAGCGCCATTAACTTCAAAATCGCAAATACGATATTTTTTTAATTCACTTACTTGCCCTGCTGCGTCCAACCATATATATATAAATGTCAAAACTGTTAAAATCTTCTTCTTCATAATTTTATTTTAATTTTATTTAGAGACAAGTAATTTAATTTGGTTCTTACTATTCATAATGTTTCGTGATATCAAATTCCTCAATTTCAATTACTCCAAAATCTTCAGGCGTTCTGATTATCTTTTGTATTAACTTATTGGGGGCATCTAAGTTCGTAGATTCCATCGTCTCAAATTCCTCTTTAATTAAAAACCATTTATTCATTGATGCATTGTATTCAAAAGTTGTGGATCTTCCCCATCTGATATTAAATCCGCCATAATGATTTATTGCAAAAGTTGCTTCGCTTATTACAACATCAACAAATGCATCTTTAAAATTCATATCATATCCATAATAACCAACGATATTAGAACTTTGAAAAGATAACTTATATGACTTATCTTGCTGACCAATAAGCATCATAAAAATTCTCTTCTCCTCAATACCAGCATAAAAAAGACTATCTTCCCGATTATTATTAAGGATTAAAATCACATCATCAATACTGTCATTGTTCAAATTACCACAGGTAAAACCTAAAATCGAATAGTTTTCAGGAATAAAGTCTGAGAATCTTTGCATTTCATTCTCGTTCTGCCCAAATGAAGAAATCACTATTATTAAAAACACTGATAATAAAAACTGAAATCTCTTTTTCATAGTAGTTCACATAAATGTTATAAACGAATTTATTGAGACGCTAAAGCTTAGCAACAAATATGCCATCTTAATTGTGTTGTTTTGTAATTAAATCAAATGTAATAATGAAATATCTGTTATTCTGTTTTTCCTTCCACTACAATAACAATCTCACCTTTAACAGTTTTTGATTTAAAATGATTTAATAAATCCTGTAGTGATCCTCTTACATTTTCTTCATGTAGTTTTGAAATTTCGCGTGAAACAGATGCTTTGCGTTCAGAGCCAAAATACTCAATAAATAATTCTAATGTTTTAATCAAACGAAAAGGAGATTCATAAAAAATCATAGTTCTATCTTCATTAACCAATGACTGCATTTTTTTATTTCTGCCTTTTTTTTGAGGAAGAAAACCTTCAAAACAAAATCTTTCGGAAGGCAGACCTGAAACAGCCAAAGCAGGGACAAAAGCAGTAGCGCCAGGTAAACATTCAACTTCGACACCCTTATCAATACAAGTTTTTACAAGTAAATAACCCGGATCTGATATAGAAGGAGTTCCGGCATCCGAAATTAAAGCTACTGTTTCTCCGGAAAGTATTCTGTCAGCAATATTCTCAACACTTTTATGCTCATTAAATTTGTGATGACTGAACATTTTTGTTGAAATATCAAAATGTTTAAGTAAAAAACCTGATGTCCGAGTGTCTTCAGCAAGAATAAAATCGACCTCCTTTAAAATTCGGATTGCACGAATGGTCATATCCTCTAAATTACCGATTGGTGTTGGCACAAGATAAAGTTTACTCATATTCTTCAACAAATTTAGTAAGTAATCCGAACAATTGATTATATCCTGTGTAAGTGAGGGTTTCGGGTTTATCTTTAGGATTATGATAATAAGTTTTACCTCCCATAGAATAAATAAAAATAGCTTTTACCCCCATTAAATGAAATGGATAATGATCGCTATTTGCAGATTCTCCGCGAGCTTTTATTTCAGTAAAAAATTCATTCTCATTATTGATTTTGTCAAACAGATTCCATATCTCTTTATAATCTTCCGCTGCCCCATTGACAATTGTTATTCCATCATCACCTGTACCAACCATATCAAGATTAACCACTGCTTTTATCTTTGACAACTCAAATAATGGATTCATTACATAATATGAAGACCCTAACAGTCCAGCTTCCTCTCCAAAAAAGAGCATAAAAGCAATTGAATATTCAGGTTTGTTTTTTGAATAATAATCAGCCAAGTCTAAAACAAAAGCTGTTCCACTGGCATTATCTTGTGCTCCGGGTATATAAACGTCCTTACCCATTCTTCCCAAATGGTCGTAATGAGCAGTAAATACAATAAATTCTTCTTTTTCACCTTCTACATAGCCTATTACATTTCTAGCTTCATAATCTTTAACGTATTCCGATTTTAAATTAACTTTTATCGTTTTTGCTTTCTTATCAAACGATTCTCTTTTAATTTTAACAACAGGATAAGTCTCAACCTTTGTACTGACAGACCACATCAGCTCTTCAGGTATAAGTTCGACAATGCAGCCAAACCATCTATTATACCTCATTATATTAATATAAAATTTCTTAATATCTATATTTTGTGTTTGTGCATAATCAATAACAAATGCTTTTTCCTTATAATCAGTCTTAACAAGTTCTGCCAAAAACTTAACAGTATCATTAAGCAATAAGGAATCAGGTAAAAATATTTGATATTTAGATTTTACAGTAGGACTTGCAGCTCCTATTAAAAAATCAGTCCCCGGTATCATTGTTGAGTTATGGAGTTTTAAATTAATTTTGTTCGGAAAAGTATTAACATCATACTTAAATTCTTGAAAATAGGATTCTCCGAAATGTTTCAATCCGGCAATTTCCATTTGTTCTGCAATAAAAACGGCAGCTAAATCACCGCCATAATTTACATAACCTCTACCACCAAATTCAGGTGAGGCAAGAATTTCAATTCTTTCTTTTGTTTTTTCAATATTCTGGGCATTCAAATCAGCAACTGAAAACAAAAGAAAAGTACAAAGAATAAAACAATACAATTTAAACATATCTTCTTTTTACAATATTAAGGAATGACGCAACTGTTGACTGAGATCCATCCCATTTGAATTTATCATTAAGATAATTATGGGCATCCTCAAAAGAAGATAAAGAATTAAGATGAGCTACGGTTTCTTCGAAAGTCTCACCATTTCCGGCGAACAATTCTCTGACGAACAAAAACCGGTCTCCCACTCCTATTGCAGATTTAATATCACTAACCGGTTTCAATCTCCCCGAAATATCTGAAGGATTAGTTTTTTGACCAAGCAATTCGTTAACAGATGTCTTATTTTGACCTAATTTTTCACCTACAGTCTTTACTCCAACCTGATTATTAGAACCAAATAAACTTGTCTGTTCTGCAACAATCTTTTTAACTGTTTGTTGGGAATGTGTTTCCTTTTTTATTTCCTCCTGTTTTGGTTCTTCATTTTTAGGGCTAGTCTCAACAGTCTCAGAATTTTCAGGAATACTTGGTTTTGTATCATCTGAATTATCAATAAAATCCAAATCAATGTTATCTATTTTTTCGGCTTCTGTTATTTCTTCAGACAGTTGAGCGTTTTCAGTTTCAGTAATCTTAAAACTTGCAACCGGTTCGATAACATTATCTTTTCTTGAGATTTCAGAAACTTCAAGATAATAATCTCGCAACATTTGTAACAAAATGTCTCTTTCAATTTTGCTAAACCCTTTGCTTTCAATTTTTTCCAAAAAATCGGAAATATTTTTTAGCTTTTCTTTTAAATCTATAATATTGGTCATGCTAAATAATTTTCTAAATTTGTGATTAATATTTTTTACAAAATTAGAAAAATTTTTTAGAAATGTTTCTCGAACAACCCAGAAAAGGTGAGCCAAAAAAAGGATGGATTGAAGTCATTGCCGGATCAATGTTTTCAGGTAAAACAGAAGAATTGATTAGACGATTACGCAGAGCTGAGTATGCAAAACAAAAAGTGGAAATTTTTAAGCCTGCAATTGACATCAGATACAGTGAAGAAGAAGTAGTATCACACAATGCAACTTCAATAAGATCGACACCTGTTTCGTCATCACAAAATATATTATTACTGACTGGAGATGTTGATGTCGTTGGAATAGATGAAGCTCAGTTTTTTGATGAAGGAATTGTTGATGTTTGCGTTAAGCTTGCTAATCAGGGAATTAGAGTGATAGTTGCGGGGCTTGATATGGATTTTAAAGGACGTCCGTTTGGTCCTATGCCTGATCTATTTGCAATTGCTGAATATATTACAAAAGTACATGCTGTTTGCATGCATTGTGGCGATTTGGCTCAATACTCACATCGTAAATCTGCCAGTGCAGATGTCGTGCTGCTTGGCGAAAAAGATATTTACGAACCATTATGCAGACGTTGTTTCATAGAAGCTAATTCAAATAAAGAATAATGCAGAAATTTGTTCTTAAAAATATTAGCGATTTACTTGAAGGCAAATTTTTTGGAAATGAAGAAAATTCATTTGTAAAAATTACTACAGACAGCAGAAACTTGAGCAGTTTTAACGAAGTCCTTTTTATTGCTATTGAAGGACAACAGCATGACGGACACAAATTTATTTCTGAATTATATAATAAAGGTGTAAGATCATTTATACTAAGTAAAAAAATTGATTTTCAGAAATTTCCCTTTGCCTCTTTTGTGTTGGTTAAAAATACTGTTCAAACATTACAAAAACTGACAGCTTTAAAAAGAGAATCTTATTCTCAACCACTGATTGCCATAACAGGAAGTAATGGAAAAACAATAGTCAAAGAATGGCTTCATTGGATATTAAGTCCATATTTTCAGATTACGCGTTCTCCAAAAAGTTACAATTCGCAAATAGGAGTTCCTCTCTCATTGTGGTTAATTGACGAAAATACTGAAATTGCGATAATAGAAGCAGGTATTTCCAAACCCGGTGAAATGGAATTGCTTGAAAATATAATTAAACCGAATATTGGCATTATTACAAATATAGGATCTGCACATCAGGCAAATTTTAATAGTCAGGAACACAAAGCATTAGAAAAGTTGAAACTCTTCAAAAACTGTGATACTGTAATTTTAAACAAAGAAAATACTCCTGCTTATTCCCAGAAAGACTTGTTAAAAAACAACAAGAAAATTATAAGTTGGTCATTTAATGGCAATTCGGACGTCAATATTTACAAAGTATCAGTAAAAGATGTTTTTTCTGAATTATGTGTAGAATACAAAAACAAATATTTCAAGTTAAGAATTCCATTCACTGACAAAGGTTCTATACAAAATGCCATAAGCTGTTTTTGTGTCATTATTGCTCTCGATATTGAAATTAGTGATAAACTTCTTAATAGATTTACAAATTTACCGGGAGTTAAAATGCGTCTCGAAACAGTTGATGGAATCAATAACAGTATAATAATTAACGATGCATATAATTCAGATATTAATTCGCTTGAAATAGCTTTGGATTATCTGAATCATAAAAAAGGCAATAAAGAAAGTATGTTGGTTATGTCAGATATTTTGCAAAGTGAAAAGCAAGAAGCAGATCTGATAAAATCGGTAGCAAAAATATTAACTGACAAGAAAGTAAATCATTTTATTGGAATAGGTCAAGTTTTAATGAAATATCAAAGCTTGTTTCCTTTGGGTTCTAAATTCTATGAAGATACAGATGACTTTCTTGAAAAATCCGGATTGTCAGTTTTTTATAATAAAGCGGTATTATTAAAAGCAGCCCGTGATTATAAATTTGAAAAAATCTCAAACCTTCTGCAAAAGAAAAACCACTTATCATTGATTGAAACTGATTTGAATTTAATAAGGCATAATTTACTGTATTTTAAATCAATTATTCAACCGGAAACCAAACTGATGGTTATGGTTAAAGCTTTTTCGTATGGAAGCGGATACAGAGAAATTGCAAGTTTTTTACAATATAACAGAGTTGATTTTTTAGCCGTTGCATTCGTTGACGAAGGACGAGAAATAAGACAAGATGGGATTGAAACTCCAATTGTTGTAATGAATCCAAATATTCACGGGATACAAACAATGATTGAATATAATCTGGAACCGGAAATATATTCTGTCAGTCTTTTAAAGGAGATTATTAGAGAATTAAAAAATACTGATATCAGAGAATTTTCCGTTCATCTTAAACTTGACACGGGAATGCACAGGCTTGGACTTGTGAAAGAAGATTTGCCAGAGTTTTTGAAACTGGTTAATGAAACAAAAAAGATAAAAATTGCAAGTATTTTCTCCCACTTGTCTGCAAGTGACAAGCAGGATTTTGATGATTTTACACATCAACAGGCAAAGCAATTTAATGAAATGTACAAACAGATTGTTGCAAGTATAGGTTACAAACCTGACCGTCATTTGCTTAATTCATCAGGGATAGTCCGTTTCCCCGAATATCAATACGAAATTGTCAGACTGGGTATAGGTTTGTATGGTCTAATGTCTGAATTAAATAATAAACTTGTTCCAGTTACACAATTCAAATCTGTTATATCTCAAATTCACCACGTTAAAAGTACAGAAACAGTAAGCTACAATCGTTCTGGCAAATTAAATCGGGATTCTTTAATCGCAACTGTACCTGTCGGTTATGCTGATGGCCTGGACAGAAGACTCGGAAACGGTAACTGGTATTTTATTGTTAATGGTCAAAAAGCTACCGTTTGCGGTGATATATGTATGGATATGTGCATGGTTGATATTACTGATATTTCTGCAAAAGAGTACGATGAAGTTATTGTCTTTGGTCCTCAAAATTCTATTCTCGATATGTCTGATATTCTTAAAACTATTCCATACGAAGTTATTACAGGAATATCTCCTCGTATTAAAAGGATTTATATAGAAGAATAATAGAAGGTGCTATATTTTCTTGCTTTTAAACTGTAATAATTTGTTAAAAATAAAATCGTTTTATAAGTATAATTAATGATATTATCTGCAACAATCATATTTTGATTCCGTACAAGATAATGGTAAATGAGAATGGATAAAAACAAATAATTATGAAAAATATAGATAGGTTGCAATTTCTGCGACATTACAACCACGATGAATTAGTAATTCTGGTTGGAAATAACGAAAAACAAATATCTGTTTTGCACTCTACTTTCATGAAAGACTTCTCGAAAGCTTTAAAAAACATAAGAAATGCGGTTAAGAAAAGTGATAAAGAAGCTTTTATAAAAAATGCCCTTATAATAGAAGAAGCCTCTAAATCAGTCTGTTACGAAATAATGGAAGTTCTCGCTATAGAACTACAAAAAAACAATATAGATGATATGCAGGCAATTACTGATGGCATTGAAGAAATGGAAAACGAACTTGAAATTATTAAAGAAGAAATAAATTGTATTTAAATAATTTTAGATTTCTATTTTCTGGCATATTCTTACTGAACCTTCTGTAATAACAGGTCACGACTGTTCGGGAGTATTTGCAGCTACTCGCTTTATTAAACAATGGCAAAAACATACGCAAAAGCTATTCTTTGACATAAATCAAAATATCTATGAATCTTTAAATACTTATATATTATTTATAATTTTGCAGCAAATTTAATGTAATGCGAAAGATTATTATTATTTACACCGGTGGTACAATAGGCATGATAAAGGACGATAAGGGAGTTCTATTGCCTTTTAATTTTGAAAACCTTTTAAGTTATATCCCACTTCTTAGAAATTTCCCAGCTGAAATAAGTTCATATAGTTTTGAAGAGCCTATTGACTCGGCTGATGCAAATCCTGAATTCTGGGTAAAAATTGCCAAAACTCTGGAAGAACACTACGATAATTTCGATGGATTTGTAATATTACATGGTTCTGACACTATGGCATATACTGCTTCGGCATTAAGCTATATGTTGGAGAATCTTTCTAAACCTGTAATTCTAACAGGTTCACAACTTCCAATCGGATTAATTCGTACAGATGGGCGTGAAAACATCATTGCTGCAATGGAACTTGCCTGTATGACAAACAACGGCAAAGCTCTTATTAATGAAGTTTGTATTTATTTTGAAAACCGACTATTCAGAGGTAATAGAACAACAAAATTTAGTGCCGATAACTTCGATGCATTTATTTCTCCAAACTATCCTGTACTAGCCAAAATAGGCACTGACATAAAGCTTTTCGAAGACCGCCTGTTACAAAACAAACTCGATTTTCTTATAACTCATACTGAATTTTGTACGGACATAGCAATACTAAAATTATTTCCCGGAATAAGTCCTGCTGTTGTTAAATCAATTACCTCAATAAATGGGCTTAAAGGGATTATTTTAGAGACTTTTGGCTCCGGTAATGCTCCTACAGATGAGGAAATTAACTCAATTCTTAAAACCGCAATAAAAAAAGGAATTACTATTATCAATATTAGTCAGTGTACTGTTGGTAAAGTTCAACATGGTAAATATGCAACCAGCCTTAAACTCGAGGAAATTGGTGTAATAAGCGGAAAGGATATGACTACCGAAGCCGCTGTTACAAAAATGATGTTTTTACTTGCTAAAAATTTCTCTTATAAAGAAACCGCAAAGCTTTTAGGATTATCACTTCGTGGAGAAATCTCGTAATTATTAATAATTCAATATTAGATTAAAGCTATTTTTGATGAGGATTATATGCCTCAAAACTATTATCATTAAAGAAAATAACAATTTTTTCAACTTTCCGCTCACTAGTCTGCTTTTCGTATTCTTGTGAAGTGATCGGAGTTTTACCGGTGCTAATATGAATATCAGAGTTATCATGAATATTACTCAAATCAATTTCTTCTTCAGACTCAATCAGACTTTCAGGTTCATGTTTTATTGAAGATTCTAGCTTTGAATTATTTTGAGCTGCACTAAACAAATCAGTACCAATTTTATCATGTGTGGCTTGGCCAGCTTCATTTATTGTAGAATTTAAACCACTTTTATACATGTTTCCTTTGCCTAAAAGCAACCACTCAGAATTTATTCCCCGAAAACGCTCTAGAATTTTAACTAGAAAATCTGTCGAAGGATTATTTCTTCCCGAAAGAATATGAGAAATTCCCGAAGCCTGAACTCCGATTTCCTCAGCAAATTTTGCAGCAGTCATTCCTTCTTCCCGCAAAATTTTAGCAATTCGATCTTTCATATTTTTATTAATTTTTCGATTTACAAATGTAATATATTATTAAATTACATCTGTAATCTTTTATAAACATTTATAACATTACAAATGTAATGTCGATTATTATCAAAATATGGCACTAATTTACGGCATAATACTTGCAATTATACTTTCGATATACTTATAAATTTGCTTAATATCAGTATATTAAACGAGTAATTTTGTAAGTATTATACAAATAAACACAAATAAATCAAAGTATTTAGTCAAATTCTATCACATTTTAGTCAACACTTCATATAAATCATATTATATAATTGGTTTTCAGGTATTTACGTTGTATGAAATATCCATATTTTACACAATTTGGAGATTTATTTATAACAATAATCATTTTATTTTATATAATACTTCATATAAATATCTTATATAATTGATTTACAGTATATTAAATATCTGAAATATTGGTTTTACAAATACTACGTAATGATTACATTTGTAAATACGCAAATATATACATCTGTAATTATTTAAATACATTTTCATTGTAAATTCATTGATTCACATTTGTAATCGCAGTATTAATGTAAATATAATAATTACACATGTAATCAAAAGTTCCATTTAAAAAAAAATAAAAATCGTGTATTTTTAATGATTTTGTTTTATCTGATATTTATATTCCCTAAAAAAAACTCTGCCTCCTACCCTCTTAAAATTAAAAATATGAGCATATTTATTTTGATTTTTTTATTGATTTTGATTTTCTATAAATTGTCTCTTATGAAAAATGCTTTTATGTTTTTTGTATAATCATAAAATTTGCATCAGATGTATTTTGATAAATTTAATAATCAAACTGAAAATTCAATATTTAAAACCAAAGTCCATTTTGTGTTTTAAATGCTTTTTGTCTTTAATATATCGGTCTGAATTAAGCAAACTATTCAAATATTGAATTCTCGCAGGCTTTAAAATTTAAAAATTATACTTATGTGTCTTGCTATCACTAAATAATTTGAGAAACATTTTACTATTGGTAAAAATTAATTAGAGATTTTTTTTGCAAAAAACGAATGTTTTGAAAAAAATCAAACTTTTTTAGAATAAAATTGCACTTTTTATTTTTTTGTGAAGGTTAGAAAGACACTTTAAGCCTCAATTTTACAATATAAGCTTTGATTTAGAGACTAGTTCTTAACTTTTAGGTTAGAAAGTATCTTTACAAATTCCACTTCGAAATTAGGAGTGAAAATATTTTTGCCAAGATTTTTACGAATTTTGTTCTTATCCCAAAATCTAACTTCATCCACTTCGGAATTTGGTTTAAAATCAAATGCTTCATGTTTAGCAATAAATACAAAAACAAGTTCTGCTTCTACTTCAGATTTCCAGATATATTTTGTGATAAAACTAAATTTAACATTGTCCAATCCTAGTTCTTCTTTAGTTTCTCTTTCCAGAGCACTTTCAATTTTTTCAGCGTATGAAATATGCCCTCCTACTGCCGTATCCCATTTACCCGGCTGAATTATTTTACTCATACACCTTTTTTGCAATAAAATATCACCCTTTTCATTAATTATATGTACATGAATAACGGGATGTAGTTTCATTGACCCATTATGTGCTTCACTCCTGCTTATTTGTCCGATTATTTTTCCGTTTTCATCTACCTCAGCAAGCATTTCCTCATTCCTATTCTTACGTCTTAACATCAAATTCCTTGTTAGCTCAAAAACAAAAAATACAGCAAACACAAGATAAAACAAAACACCGCTTATAAATCCCCAAGCCTCTTTGGACATATAAATTGCCGAATAAAAAACCAGGAAAGTATGAGCTGAAAAAATCCAAAAAAGAATCCTGATGCTGCGTAACATTGCTTTTTCCTGCTCCTTATTGATTTTTATCCCTTTGAGATAGTTTTGTGACATTTTCATCATTATGTTTTTAGAAGAAAATGCTGAGATGCCAAGTATTCCCACAAGTATAAGACCTATAATTCCGGGTTTTAATTTAAAAAATATGTCATTCTCCAAAATGATTGATACAACACCCATACATACAATCAATAAAGTATCAAAAAATACGAATTTATCGAATCGCTTTTCTTTAAAATAAACTACTATTAATTGTATTATACCAAAACCAACAGCTATATACAGCCCAATTTCTGTTCCCCATATTTCATCGGCAATGATAAAAACCAGCAAAGGCAATAAACCCGGCAGTAATGTTTTTAGAATTTCTGTAATCTTCATCATTTGCAAAAATATTAGAATTTTAGATTCTGTTTAATTATTGTTAATAATTTATATTGACTGATTATTTTTTTTAGTTAGTTTTACATTCAAATATAAACTTTTCTATCCATGAAGAAATTAAATTCATTTTTAGTAAAAAATCAACATTTACTGATTTTTATTTTTATTGTTCTGTGTGCAACACTAATTAGTACAGATATCTTTGCCCGCATGGGTGGAGCCGGTGGCGGTGGTGGCGGAAGCAGTAGTGGCGGAGGTGATGGAATAGGTGCTTTAATATTCTATCTCATTATGATGTTACCATTCCCGTTAAATATTATTGTTATTGCCATTATTATTATTGGAGCAATAATTTTTGCCAGGAAGAAAAAACAAGGTTCAATCCTGAATAAAATTCCTTCTAATACTGTTCCTACTAAAAAAGATGTGAAAGGACTTGCAGCCTTTAAAATTGCTCATCCCGATTTTAATGAAGAAGAATTCACAGGCAAAGTCAGAAAAGCCTTTACTGATATTCAGGCAGCATGGTCGGAAATGAATATTTCTAAAGTACGCCGTTTTATTTCTGACGGTATGTATCAAAGGGTAAATACTCAATTTAAGATGATGAATATTCTTAAACAGCGTAATTTGCTTGAAAAACTCGAAATTAAGGCTGTTGTTATTGATAAAATTGAATCTGACGGAGTATTTGATGTTATGCATGTTGGTGTATTTGCAAGTATTAAAGACAAATTTGTATCGGAAGCCTATCCAAATTTAAATACAGCATCATTTGAAGAATTTGTTGAATATTGGTCATTTATACGAAAGAATTCTACTGTATCAAAAGATATGTATCATACCTACAATTGTCCGAATTGTGGCGGAGATTTATCCGCGAATATGGGAGATATGAGTAAATGTCCGTATTGTGGTACCATTACAAACAGTGGAGAATACGACTGGGTTCTGGCAGAGATCACTCAGGCAGACGATTATGTAACCACATCTCATTTGCATGACATGAGCAATACTTTAGCAAATAAGATAGAAGATATTTCAGATGCTGATCCTGATTTTGCAGTTCAGATTATTGAAGATAAAGCCAGCAACGGATATCTGCAAATCGAAACTGCCAGAGTGTTGAAAGATCCTAAATTAATGCGAAGATTTGTTACAGATGAATTCTATAATAAGTTCGAAGTTGAAATAGGCTCCTCAAATCACTTTGTTTATAACAGAATATTCTTAAATGATGTTACATTGATTGGTGCATTACAGAAAGATAATAAGAATATACTTGCTCTTGCAGTAAAATCATCATATCAAAGAGTTGTCATAAATAACGGAAAAGCACAATTGCTTGATATGGCTGTTACGAGTAAAAACGAAGTAGTAATGATGTCAAAAGACATTACCTCTGCCCAGAATAAAGGCTCTGTATATGCTCATCAATGTCCATCCTGTGGAGGAACAATTTCTGACACAACAGATTTAAGCTGTCCATACTGTGGAAACCAGATAAACTCGACTAAAAATGAATGGATTATCTCTGATATTATGTCTCAGAACGATTATCTGGAGTACTTTAAAGCAAATGCAAATCTGTTTATTGCAAATGTCAATCCTAAGAAACTTGATGCAATGTACAAAGTCAGAGATTACGCATTTAACAACATACTTATTATGATTGCTGCTGACGGAGTATTTGATGCCGAAGAAATTGATTTTGCAAAGAAAATGGCTAAGAAATGGGGCTATGCACCATCAAAAATCGAAGGTATGCTTGATATGGCAGTGAATAATCAGTTGGTATTAAGAATGCCTGAAGACCGTAAAGATTGTGAAAAGATTTACAAACTAATGGTCAAAACAGCTTCCGTTGACGGAAACATATCTCCGGAAGAACAGGCATTACTGGATAGCGTTAAACAACAGTATTTGAATTAAAATAAATTCTATTCTTACAACGTGCAATTGTAGGGTTAATTCATGTTTGGTGAGCAGTGCCGAACCATGAATTAATCCTACATAATTGCCGTTGTTTTCACGTTTTGGATTTTTGGGATTTGGAATTTTTAATTTATTATTTTATTATCTTTGTATAATAACGAAAAAACTCTTTATCATATGAATACTAAGCGGTTTACTATTGCAACCGATTTGGTATATAAATGCCCTATTAGCCTTGCAACAGTAAAAGCAAGATATATTCTTTATCTTATAAGTGGAGAAAAAGTGCCGGAATGTATTACTATGGGAACAAGAAATGCAAGACAACTTGTTAAAGAAATTTGCAATATATCGCTAATATAAAATTTAATATCTTTGATTAAAAAATGAAAAAATCAATTATTATCATTACTTTTATCTGCCTGATATTAAGCAGTTTAATCTCTACAGCACAATCCTGGCATACTTATTTTGGAGATACACTTCATATTAATAATGATCCTTGTCCTGGGCATTGTCCTTATGTAGATGTTTTATATGTTGACCATGATACTATTTTTATGACTGGAGCATTTTCTCATGCAGGAGAGCTTGGTTTATGGTGTCTCGGCAAATGGAATAATTTTAACTGGTATAACATAGGTATTATTGATTCTTGGGGAAATGGACCGATGTATTGTTCAATTAGATACGAGAATAAGTTATGGGTTGGTGGATCAAATAGCTGGTACCCTAACAATATGACCGATTTATCATTTCTTTCCTGCTGGGATGGCAGCTCTTGGACAGGTCCTTATACAACAAAGCCAAACGGAAATGTTTATGATTTAATTGAGCATAATGATACCTTGTTTGCCTGTGGCGATTTTTATGAAATTGATGGCGTTGGAGGTGGAGCAACAGTTAAGGCATACTATGATGGCACATGGATAAGTATAGGACATGTTGAGGTTGCTCATGGAATGGCTTTTGAAGTTTTTAATAATGAGTTACTACTTGGAACAAGGTACACCGGTATATATAAACGAGTCGGAATGTCAAGCTGGCCTTCATTTCAGGGAAGTCCAATAGGCAGCGTTACTTCGTTGATAGTTGATACAACGAATAATCAATTATATATCGGTGGGGCGTTCCATTACGTTGACAACACTATTTATTCTAAAGGTGTGGCTATGTTTGATAGCTTTAAATGGCATTCTGTTAATAATGGTGTTTATGGTATTAATCCTAAAGCCATGACCATGTATAGGGGTGACTTATATGTGGGAGGTTTATTTGACACAACCGTAAATGGCTTAACTGTCAATCACATAGCCCGTTGGGACGGTTACAACTGGCATAGTTTGGGCAATGGGACAAATGCATCAGTTAATGCACTTGCTGTTTTTCAGGACACTTTAATAGTGGGTGGATGGTTTTACGAAGTTGGCGATTCGCAGCGAGCCCTTGCCATTGCAAAATGGTATATGCCGGATTATGGTTCACACCTTCCTCAAGGTTGCGATTATTTACGCCCCATTGTGTATGCTTACGAGGAATTTGGCACTGCTAAGGATACCTTTTATTTAACCGATGGAGAAGCAGAGGTAAAGTTTTACAACAACAATGCTTATGTAGATAGCTGGGAATGGGACTTTACTTCGACAAGCTCAGTAACCATTCCACCCAGCACAGAGCGTAATCCAGTAGTAACATTTACAGAAGTTGGAGAATATAATGTACAAGTAACTGTTACGCAAGAAGGATGCACAAAAACAGCAAACCGTACAATTTACATTCAGCTCGGCTCAGAAATACAAAACCTCGAAGAACCCGAAATGCAACTATATCCCAACCCAACTAATAACGATTTTACAGTTAAGGTTTTTCTGGCATCATACAAAAATGTGGAATTTAAAATTACGGGCATAAACGGAGAACAAAAAGAAAATATAAAAATTACCGGCGAAACAACAGTTATTTCAACAAAAGGCTGGAAAGCGGGGGTTTATGTTTGTAATTTGTTTGTTGATGGGAAATTGGTGAAGGTGGAAAAGGTGGTGTTTGAGTAGAGTTTTTGTTGCATCCATTGGGCTGCAAAACCACGAGATGTAATCTCGCGGTATTCTATGATTAAAAAAAATGTTTTTAGTAAAAGTTATTAACATCACTAAAATATTTACACTTATTAACATCATTATGCTGCATACATCATTATATCAACATATGGAGAATCTCTTTTTACTACAGCAAATATTCGTGCCAAAAGTTTATTTCTAATGATGTTAATTGTACTCATTTTAGATTTACCTTCACCTGTTCTTTTATGGTAATATAGTTTCATTTCTTGATTGTGCTGTATTGCAGATTTTGCGGCTAAATCAAACAAACTTTTCATTTTTTTATTAGCTAAATTGCTTACTTTAGTTTTACCACGAATGCTAGTTCCTGAGGTATTTGGGAATGGAGCAATACCGCAATAAGATGCAAAACTCCGGCTTGTATTAAACTTTAAAAAGCCCTCTGTTGTTGCAATTACATACAATGCTATTTGTGGTCCAATGCCCTTAATACTTGTTATTAAATCGTATTGTCTTTTCAGTTGTTTATTTTGCAATATCATTTCATCCATTTGATTATCCATTTTATCAATTTGCTTATCCAAGGTTGCAATCAAAGATTCTTGTGATGTAAAAAGAACTGAATTTTCTGACCTTTTTAATACACGTTTCATTTCTTTTAAACTAGCTTTATATCCTGCTCTTTGCTTTACCATCCGATCTCTTAATGATAATAAATGTTTTAAGTTTCGTATCTCATCTGAGGGAAGGGTGGTGGGAGATATTTCATCCCTTAATCTATATGCATAACGTGCTATTTTTCCAGCGTCAATCTTATCATCTTTACCTCTTGCTATACCTAACGACCTTTTAATTTCCAGACCAGGAACCATTAAAAAATTAAACTCTTTCGTAGAAAGGTAAATCGCTAGATTGTGAGAGTAAAGACCTGTATGTTCAAATACAAATAATAAGGTCTCTTTAGTTGCTTTACTTTGCGACAACGCCCATTTGCAAAGAACACCAAACCCTTTGTTTGTGTTTTCAAACTGTTGGTAATCCTTGGTTTGATGAATAGCCACATCAATAGTTAGTTTGCTAACATCAATTCCGATAACATCATAAATTTTCATAACTTTGTGTTTTAATTTAACAATTAAAAAATTGGCAGTTTTGACTAAAACCTTTATTAGGAAAGATCTGAAATTCTATTTGGTCCTTTGCTGCCTTTAATTAAAGAATGGGGACTAATACCGCAAATAGGTCTCTAGCCTTGGAGCGGAGAAAGTTCACCCCATTCTTTTTTATTTATACTTATTAACAATTTAAATGTTTTCAACAAAGAAAAAAAGAAACAAAAAAAGAAATCCTTTAATTATAATCATTATTTCTTTATAAAAAATCTAATTGTTAATTTGTAAATGCAAATCTAAAGGTAGCGGGGATTGGTGAAAGTGGAGAAGGTGGTGTTTGAGTAGGATTTGGTGTCGGTGATTTCGACTCCGCTCAATCACCTTGGTTTCTGCTAGGTGATTGAGCGGAGTCGAAATCACCGATTTAAAAGAAAAAACATTTTTGCCAGGTCACCGAGCAAATCGAGGTGGCAAAAATCATGACAAAACCCGCGGACAACTATACAAAAATTACTTCAGGTTCTAACCTCACTTTAAACAACTCAAATACTTTATTTTGAATATATTCTGAAAATTTCACAATATCATGACCACTGACATTACCGGTTTTGTTGACTATAACCAATGCCTGTTTTTCGTGAACTGCCACACCGTTCTTTTCAAAGCC
>Ga0209200_1002300_pt1 | contig 17911 bp, 20 predicted proteins | sample AD_UKC033_MetaG_FD_184406 | JGI IMG/M metagenome (GOLD analysis project Ga0209200, IMG submission 184406) | Active sludge microbial communities of municipal wastewater-treating anaerobic digesters from USA - AD_UKC033_MetaG (SPAdes) (version 2) | ecosystem: Engineered > Bioreactor > Anaerobic >...
TCCGCATAGGTCGGGATCGATCACCATTTCAAGCGTAGCCACCGAGTCAAAAAGGATTTGCGGCGTAAGCGATATTGAGTCAATGTCACACACAAGTGACTGAATGGTTGCGATTCCGAACGCAGGGGCGATAGAACCGGCCAACGTTGCGCTTCCCGCAACGTCCACGTCCGTTTCTACGTCGGCCCCCTCGCCGTCGCTATACGTGATTGTTGTCGTTCCATCGACACCGGAAAACAGTTGAATGAGCCGATTGATAAACAGCGTGGCAAAATTGTTGGCCTGGGCGATGAGCTCCGACCGCTCCGCCCCGCTTGACGCCCGCACGTTTATTACTACGTCGAGCATGGTTGATACCGGTTGCGCAACCGTGAAGAAATATGATACGGGAATTTCCGACGTGTATATCGTGCCGCTCATCACTACGTGACGCGCGTCGCCCAGATTTTGCGCGTTGATGAATTCCAACCGCTCGGACAGGATTTGTAAAATTGGGACTATGTCCTCAGCGGTAGAAAGTATCCCATACGGCACCAGGACGACCACATTGTAACCGCTCGCAGGGACCGGCACCGGATCGACAATAGCCGTAGCGGTTGGGTTGACGTATATTCGGGCGTCCGCATATATCGTTTTTAACGCCGTTTCGACGGCGACCGAGCCGCTTTGTGATCCGTATTCAGTCTTTTCCGCCGTCACGCGGTTTAGATATATCGCGTCACTTTCCGCCGCCGCACCGTTGAGGAAGGGGAGCGTATTCTCGCCGGACAGATCGGCGTAACCGGTAATAGTGAACGTCCGACCGGCCGGAATATTACCACCGATTCCCGTCTCGGTGCATGTGACAAAAATATGCGCCGATCCTTCGCCGGGAATAACGAATGATGATACGCCGACGGTGTATTCTTGACCGCTGGACGCGATAACAAGTGTGTTCAACGCGATCGCCACGGCGTCCGGTGACGAATTGGTGACAAGCACATAGCCAGACGCGGCGACCGCGCCGCGCCGGGGATTGTTCGGATTCAGTAAGTCGATCATTGCGCCCACGGGGGCCATCATCGCGGCGAGTGTTTCACCAATAAACTGGTCAAGGTTAACATCGCCCTGCGCGAACATGTTAGCAAGGATGAGTTCGGGCGGGTTGCCAGGGCTGAATTTGATTGTAGACGGCGCGTCGTTGATTATGGCGGCGAGCGCATCTTCAAACGTGAGTTCCGTATATATTCCGTTCGTTATGGGCATATCAGTCCACCGTTATAATTCCATTTTCATATGTAATAGAAAACGGATTGTAGTATTTTGACACTATACGTTTCACGTCGGCGATTTTGTCCGCCGTACTTTGCGACAGTTTCCACACTAGCGGATTGCGGCCGTATGAACTATCGGCAAAATTACCGCCCTGTTCGCATCGGCACTCACTCATGGCGTCCTGTTCAAGTGACTGTAAACCCGTCACCTGTTTGGCCAGACCGGTAACCGCATCAAATAATATGTTTCCATCGCCGTCAAGTTGAAAAGCCATAATCCCCGCCTAATCTAATTGATGTTTAAGCGATAGCGCCAATGGCGGCCATACCGGCGCAAGCGGCACTTGTGGAAACGGATTAATACCGCCCGTCGGCCCCGGCGCGACACCTGTTGCGCCCCACGCATAAAGGGCCGTTATTGCCGCGTCCACTGATTGTGCCCACGTTTGTACTGTTTCGCCAAGCAGCATGTGACTACCGCCCTCACCGAGCGTCACCAGGCCTTTTATCTGCGTGAGTGCAACGGAAAAAACAAGTATTTGCGCGAGCGACGCGATAATGAGCGGGAACGCCCCGCCGTTATCGTTGAAAATCATTTGCGAAGATTGTAAAAGGTCGTTCAACCCCTCGGCGCAAATTACCGTGTCGCCAATCGTCGGAACCAGTCCATTCACCGGCAGCGCTTCGATGTCCGGCGCATCCGTCCCGTCCACGCGGGTGTATTTTGGTATCACAAAAAACGATCCCGGTGTCACTCCCACGCTTTTTACCGTCGCGGCGTAAATCATAACGACACCCCGTATATTTGCGATTCCAAAATCCCATCAACCCGCATTTGCGACAGTAACCAATTGTTCGTAGCCGTGACCTCACAACAAAGTTCTTCATCGTTCCGCGTTATCGCGTAACGTAAAATGTAGGCGTCATATGATGCCGGAACAAGCGGGCCGAGTTTAGGAAACGCCGATTTGAAACCTTCAAAAAGCGCCGATTGACTGTCATTATACAACGTCACTTTATCAAAAAGTGCAGCGTTAAAAATCGGCGTTTTAAATTTCACGTTTGCGTAATTCTCGACGCCGACGCCCCACATGAGCGCCGACATGCCGTAACCGAGAAAGGAAAACCGATTCCCCGCAACAAGCGCGCCGACGGTCAAGGGGGCCGAGCTTTGCGAATAAAAAGAAATTATTTTGCCGTCAATCTTATAAAGAATTTTATTTTGCAGACAAATTTCATCCAAAATTTTAGCAAGCGTAGACGGTTGAAATAACCGGCCCGTGACCGGCGGCGCGGCGGCGACGCCCGGGGCGAACGAACACACATAGCCGAGCCGCGCCCCGATCGCCGTTAATTGCGTATTCAGCGGTAAAAGCGTCGAAAGTTGAAAACCAAGCTCCTTTTTTACAATCGTGTCATCGAACGACGCGCCGCGAATATACAGCGTTGCATTAGTGCCGTAGGCGTCCGGTTGCAATACGACGGAATACGCGACGAAAGAACGGTTTACCGCTACCAACGCCGACGCGCGTTCAACCACCACCGCCGTCATAATTTTAACCTGCGGATTAGCGATTTTGTCAGTCAATAGCGAGTCCGCCAACGATACGGCATAATCAACCGACACCCGCGAAATGAGCTCGGACGGCGGCGATGCCACCGTCGCATTCAGCGTCATTTTCAGCGCCGCGCCGAGTGGAACGCCGTTATGCTGAACGGTATAACTGTATTTACACGAATATATATTCGGCGGTGTGAGCGCCAACACGTCAGACGGTTTATTGAGGTAGGCGTAAATAAGCGCCTCCGCGTCGCTCCACCGGTCCGAGCTGTCCGTCATGTCCGCAATAATAACGGGCGTGCACACAATTGATGTCGGGTAAAAGATGATCATATATAATCTATTCTATACCACACGGTATCGGTATCGAAAATATCACCGGACGGGATCGCCCCCGTCGAAAACAGGCCGCAAAATATGTCCCGTCCCGGCAGCGCATAAATTGTCGCCTTGTACACGGGCGCGCCGGTTGTTGCGTCGTAGATTTTAACCAAATAGTTCCCGTCGTCGTCGGTGCGGGCGTACTCCCACGCGGCGATTTCCCCGCCCGCGCACCGAATCGCATTTTGCGCGCCCACGGCGGGCGGCTGGAATTGAAAAAGCGTAGTGACGACCGCTTGCGTTATGTCCAAGAAATAGCTCAGAACATGCCCCCGAGATTCGAGCCGCCGTTCGGGGCCGCAACCTCCGACGCGACGGTAAGCGCCGCGCCGAGTAGTGACGACAAGTCGCGCGCTGAAAACTGTTCACGGAGTCTGATCGTCATCGCCACGCCCGCCTCGCCCGCGTTATGCGGCGGGCTTATTTCTTCGATATACCACGCCGACGATAAATAGGGCGTTGTCTGCTGTAATACGCCCAGGGGGATATATGATCCCAATATCATAATCGGTTTCATGTAATTTTTCATCTGATTAAGGACCGATATACATGACGAAACGTATCCAACCGCGAGCCCTGATAGGTTCGGCAACACTGCGCCGAACGACGCAACCGAGTTGGCGACAAGCGCGGCGTTATTCAAGACAATTTGAATAACGCGAAAAACGCTTTGATCGCGTGACGCGGGGATGTCCGATAGTATGATGTCAAGGTCGATGGTGGACGCTTCAATAACCGACCGGGCTTTAAATTCGCCCGCCTGAGTCAGGTGGCCGGGGAGCCTGACAGATGCGCGCGCCCGTTCGTTTGGAATTTCGCACATGCAAAACGTAGGAACGGGCGCGTCGGCCGTCGGCAGGCCGATAATAAGCGCGGAGTTAAATAAATTTGTAACCGCGCCGCTAATCAGACTGGCAACGTTGATTGTTATGGCCACTATTTACCCGCCCTCGGCGTCGCACCGGAAAATGACGTCATAGCTTTTTTCACGCTGGATAGGCTAGGGCTTTTCACCAGGTCATTCAACGCCGCTGTGACTTTTGGAATTGTGACGGCAAGTCCGTTAAGCGTGTTAATAGTCGCGTTTATGGCTCCGGCAAATTTCAGACCGGTATCATATAGTGTGACTTGCATCCGGTTGAAATTGGTGGTCATGCCGCGCACCGCACCGGTACTTTTACCGGCTATTGTGGCCGTCTGCGCTTCCTCGGTGTCCGCAAACCACGCCGCGTTTTGCTGCGTCCGCCGCTGCCCCGGTGCCATACCTTGTATTTCGCCCGCGTAGTTTTTCAATAGCGCCGCTTGCAATTTCTGTTTGATCGTCGGCGGCAATCCCTGAAAGCTGCTGGAAAGTTGGCCAAGCATCCACCCCTTATCTGTGCCGGTCGATTCCCAATCACCCGCACCCACGCGGGCAAGCGCACGTGTGTCTTTTTTACCAATTAATTTGTTGATTTCATCGGCTAGCGGTTTCTGAATTTTTCCCATTGATCCCGATACCGCGTCAATAAACATGGCCCGTTCATTGCGGGAAAGTGGGCCGCGCTTTGTGACCTTCTCGCCGTAATACGCGGCGGCAGCGTTGCGTGTGGTGAGTTGGTGAAAGGCGGCCGTGGCCTGTTTTGCCATATCGATGGAACTTTTCGCCATCGAAAGCGTACTATTGGCAATGTGCGCGATACCCTCCGGCAGACGGCCCAAACTGACGCCGAGGACGGATATTCCCGAAAGCGACGTCCCTATGGCAGATGTGACGCTTGAAATGGTCGCGGCCGGATCGAGGGTTGACGCCGCGCTCGCAAAATTCTGCGCGCCGCCCTTGAATTTATCTACCGTCTTACCGAATTTTCCCTCATTTAGTTCCCGCTTTCTGTTCGTTTCTTTTGTGGCGTTTTCAAACGCCTGCGCGCCCGCTTTAAATTTATCCGGCGCCTTTCCCAGTTCTTTTTCGCGTGATTCCCGTTTTTGGCGCGCATCCGGCGCCTTTCCCAGTTCTTTTTCGCGTGATTCCCGTTTTTGGCGCGCATCCGCCGCCCGGCCGGTTTTGGCGGTATCGGGCGTAATTTTTACAATCTGTTTCTTTTTGGAGAGGTCGCCGCCCTTTTTGCGAATTTTATCCATCGTTGCAAGAACAAATTTTTGTCCCTGCATACCGAGCGTTACGAGATAGTTATCAAGTTGCGGCATATCCACCCTCTCTTAAAAACACATTCCACAACCGCCCGGCCTCATCGCTGTCAATACCCTGGGCCTCGGTGTATGACAGGACGTGATAAACAATCAATAGGTCAAAATCGATTAAAGATACGGCGTAAAAAAAAACCTGTCCGCGACGTTTGACAGTAGAATTATCACTTCCACCGGCAGATTCGACAGGTCGGTTTTACACGGCACACCATTCGCAATCACGCAAAATTGCGCCGCGAGCGTTTCAAAGGCTGCCATCGCCGAACGCTCGCGCGCCCGTGCAATTTGCAAACTGTTTGTAGGCTTTTTGATGGTATAGATTACCCCGTCATAGCGCACCTTTACCGCGTCGGCGCTGTATTCCACCACGTCGGCAATAGCGCACGTTGAAACGCGCTTTTTCTTCACGTCCAGTTCGGGCGCGTTAGACGCGATTATGTCAATCCAGGCGCGTTCTTCTTCGGTGGGGTCGTCCGTCGTACCGTCGCCGATAATTTTACTATCGGAATTGATGATCTGTAAACGCGCCTGGGTGATTTTTGGCAGTTCAAATGTCATGGCTTAAATCTCATTGTCCGTGGACGGGTCGATTTCAGCCACATCTTCAAAAGAAATTTCCGCCGTCACGTATCCTCGGTCGCGCCCGACACCCGCGAGCGGCATTTTGGTAAAATAGCAATTCTTGTGCCGGTGAATACGCGCCCCCTCGCTTGATTGCGTATTGTAGGCATAATAAAAATCAAAATCGAAAATGGTTTGAATTTTTGCCTGGCCCCACGATTTTAACCGGTCAAGGTTTTCACCAAGCAAGAATTTTACCTCCCGGTTTCCGGCGCGGGGGGTTGATAGAATGAGCACGCCCCGCGAACCGTCGGCGGCCATGTGGCGCTTGCCGCGCTCGGTGTCCAGCGTGATGTCACCCAGTAAATCTTCCTCATTGTACATTGTTTCGCCGCCGAACGAAATTGATTCACCGGTCAATTTCGCGGTGAACGTCGCCACGCATTGACCGATTACGACGGTTAGCGATTCTTGCGCGTTTGCCGCGCGCGCGGCCGGGGATCGCCGGAATGCGCCCCGAAAAAACGCCATGATCATCATTCCGATTAAATAAATGTATTTCATTGTCTCACCCCTTAGTTGAAATTAAACGCGATTGTGTAATAATGGATTGCGGCAAACGGTTTAATTGTCGCAATAATGGCACCGACGGGAATAACGCCCTTTGATTGCCACGTCGGGTCAAGGGCCGCGATTTGCGCCGCCGATTTCGTTATGAGCGTGTACGCGGGCGTCCCGTCCTCATTGGATAGAATCGCCCCGGCTTTCCACAACGTGTCAAGAGCTGCACGGGTGAGCGCCGCGACCTCCATCACGCCGGTGTAATCGCCCGGTACGCCGGTACGCCCGGCCGCGATAAGCGCATTACGCGGCGTAACGACGCAATAGTCGTTGATGTAATCAATGGCGATTTGCGTCTCGATTTGTAACGACGTGGGCGGATTTACATCGTCATTCAGGAACGTGTCATAAACGAAATTCGCGCCGCCCTGATCTTTGGCGCTGTTGTACTGAGCCAGGGAATTAAGCGCGATATACGCCCGCGTTGCCGCACTATATGTGTCACCGTCCACGCCGGTAAAATCGTGGGCGTCCGATAGGGAGCCGATCGACCGGGCGACGCTACCGCCGTAAAGCGCGTGAACGAGCGCGGCAAGTAACGGGTTGTGGTACACATTGACGCCCTCCGACACCTCGGTGTAGGCGTTCGTGACCAGCGTCATTGTCCGGCTTGCGGTAAGGAGTTCACCAGGATCACCGGAACCGCCCGCGATAAGCAATTCATCGGGAAGCGTGCCGCCATCTTCCATTGTCCACGACATGATGAAAATCTTCGCGGTGGAATCGGTGCACCACGCAGCGGCGACTTTGCAGTCGGCCAGATACGTCTCCTCATCGTCAAGGCCGTTTGTCTGCGAGCCTACATTCAGGATTGACCAGTTGCGCGGGTAGTAGTTCGCCTTATTGAGCATCGCGCTTGTGAGCACCCCGCCGCCGGTCGGCAGAATATAAACCATGTCCGGCACGATGGAACCGCCGAAAACCGTGTTTAAAAACTGCGCCGTGCCGAGCGCGTCTGGGTTGTCCTCGATAAACGCCGCCACCATATCGGCGGTGACGGCAATCAGGCCGGTTTGCGCGTCCGCGTCATAGCCGGTTATGGTTTCCCGCGTGGCGAATACGATCCGGCGGGGAAGGCTGCCAATCAGACCGGTGGTGACGCTGCTTGTTATGGTGATAAATTTTGCGTTTGACATGGTGTCCTCTCTTCAATTCAAAATTAAACTTCGTGTAAAGAATGTTCTATGGTATCAATAACATTATCAACGGTGATTTCTTCGCCGCCGTGAATACTGGACACGAACGTCGTCACGGTTTGACAGGCAAAAACAAGCCCGCGCTGTAAAACTTCTAAACCGCCCTTAAAATTAAACTCCGGCGTTTCGTCGTGAGAAAGTATGGTTGCGATACCATTCCAGATAAAACTTTCCGGCGACGTGATGAGCTCGCGCGCTATTTCATACGGCTCAAACAGTTTCGCATCGTTCAATTCATCGCTCGCCGCCGCGGTAAAAAAATTGAGTATGTATTCAAAATCAGTGAGCACACCGCTTATCGAAGACGCGAACGGCTGACGATACGTTACGCGATAGGCTGATTGAAAATATGGATACGATGCACCTTTCGGCACTGTGCCATATTTATACACTCGCGCGGCCACGCTTTGCGCCGCAAGCGCCCTGTTTAGCGCCGTGTTCATCGCGTAGTATTTTTCGATGATGGTCATTCCACATCCGCCGGTAAAACCCGAATTTCGTCACACTGCGCTACTACCGTTCCAACCGGGCTGCCAGATTCGTTATCATACGCGGGAATAAACGACCACGAAAGCACACGCCATTTTTTCCCGTCGGCCTCAATCCGTTCCGGACGTTCATCCAGCGCTTCGGAAATAAGAATTGAAACGCCCTCCCGGACCTCTATACCGCCCATTTGCAACCGTTCAATATCCTTCGGCTGGAGCGGTTTGATTGACGCTTTTAACGTCATCGACACCGGCGTCACGGTTGCCGAACCGTCGTCCTCCGGCGTGAGCGTGTTATATATTACATCACACGTCGTGTCTGCGATCCTCCGCGCCGCCATACTTGCAAGCCCGCGAAGTATCAAAATTCCTCACTCAATAAAATTGCCTGACGGCGTTCGGTGATCCTTCGCCGCCATCGCTCGGAATCGTTCCCCGCAAAGTTCGTTGTCGTGCCGTTCTGACTGATTGACGAAATTTCCGGGAATTTATTGTCGAGCGAAAGTAAATGGCAGGCCGTATCAAGCACTTGTGAATTATAGGCGTTGTCGCCGTAGAGACCGGAGTCAACGTCTCGCTTCGCATCTTCCAGGTACGCCGTTAGTTCAGAATCGGCGACGGCCGGATTGTCCAGCCGCCGCCGCAGTTCTTCTAAAAATTGTTCATCAGTATAAATCATGCGTTTTTACGCATTCACCGAAAAATCAAGGATGAATGCTTGACCGCGTTGAATTACCATCGGGCCGCCGAAAGTGAGTTGCGCCGCGAAACTTGAACGCTGCTCACTTACCACGCCGGTCGTAATTCTCGGCGTTGCGGTCGCCATCGGCAAGAGCACGCCTTTGCGACCGGTCGGCGCGCCGTGGACAACGGCAATTACGCTGTTGTACTGCGCCGAGCCGAGCGAATTGGTCCGGGCGTTAAGCAAGCCGGACGTTTTAATTTCGATCGTTTCAACCGTACCACCCACGGCCAGTTTAAGCGCCTCACCAAGCGTCCGGTTGAACGTACCAGTCGAAAGGTACTGCACCAGGGCCGCATAGATGGACGTGGGCACGTACAGAACCACCTTCCCGGACGTTTTAACGTTCGTCTGCGCGACCAGGTTCAAGAGCCGCACAACATCGGCGTAGATGTTCGCCGCGCCCGCCGCGTTGACGGCCGGAAGTGGGGCAGTCCGGTCGGCCGGTTTGTAGTTGAAATTTGTGATCTTTTGGATCAGGGTCGTCGGATTTGCCGCCCAGTCCGCAGCGGTCGCAAGCAGCGGGGAAGCCGCCCCGGCCGAGGCGAGGGAAAGCGCGATACCGCTGGACAAGAGGCCGTATTGACCGGATTCCCCGTCAAACGACGCCGCACCCCACCCGTCAACGATGATACGCTCGTACGCCTGCATAACCTGTTGTTCGATCACGCCGAACAATTGGTTTTGCAGAATAAAACCCGCGAGGGCCGGGGCGATCGCGCGAGCGTAACCAAGAAGCGCCGCTTCCTGATCGTTCTCAATAATGAACCCCTGGGCCTCGGTGTGAGCGTCCTTAAATTCGTTGTACAGCGAGATTTGGGCCATATTGTTTGAATAGGTCCGGTCGTCGCCGTATGGATTCAGGTCGCCAAGCCGCTGTTTAGCCGCGCCGCTTGCTTCCACACGCGAAATGCGGAACCGGCTGATGGCGCCCGCCGACGCCGCCATTTCGGGCGACAGTTGCACTGCGTCTCCCTCGGCGATAAACGATTCGGCAAAGGTGAGTTGCTCATAGAGCTGTTCGGCGAGCTGATTAAGCCCGGCAATCTGGTCATACCCCGGATTGCCGAAATAGGCATTAAGCGCGGTCGCTTGCGCGTTCTCCACACTCATACCGGCTTTCATCGCGTTTTGCGCGATACCGTTCAGCTTTGTGCGGAGCCCGTGCGCCATATCGACAACGTGGTCAATGGACGCCCCGTCAAACTTCTTGCGAAGGTCGGCAATCGCTGCGCCGTGCTCGGCGTGTTGACTGTTTGCGACCGCAAGCAGCCGTTCAGTCAGCGCCTTGTATTCGGCGCGCGCGACCGTTTCATTGACCGCAACACAACCGTCCTTCCGGTGCGCATCGGCGTATGCGTTGCGGACGACATACCAGTTCCGAAAGTTCTGTTCCGCCACCTGTGCGGAGGTGATTTTTTGTCCTTTTATCATCGTTAACCTACCTTAACAGACGCGAGCCGCGCGAAGATGTAACCGGTTTTCAGTTGGCCGGTATTTTGCACGCCGGGCGTTCCGTACCAGACCGAACCGGGAAAAGCCACGGCGTCGGCGCTGCTGCTGGAAAGTTCCCCGTCGGCGGTAACGTAGGCCGCGCCACCCGCATCGGGGGCCGACGCGTCGAGCGGAACCATTGCTACGGCGTCAAGGTCGCTAATCATGGCGACATAATCACCGTCGGCGTATTCGCCAACCGTCCGGTTAATTGCGGATTCAACCTGCGTCGCCACTTCCAGAAAACCAATGGCGACAATGGCGAAATCATCCGAACCGGGGCCGGTATAAGCGGCCGCGCCAAGGACAATGATCTGTTTCCCGGCGCTGTTCTCTTGCAGCGTAACCACGCTGCCGATAGGGGCCGAAGAAATACTCGCGGCGGAGGGGATGACAAATTCCACGCCGTCAATTCGGCGCGCATCCCACTGAACCGCGCCACGTTTGGGGTTGGTTTCCCCGATTCCGAGTCTTATTCCGGGCATCAGAACACCTCCCCGACCGCGTTAGTCGCGGCGGCCGTTTTTTCTTCTTTCGGTGCGGCTTTTTGCAGTTCCGCATATTTCGCGTTTACCGCCGCGATACGGGCCGCCGGGTCAGTCTCGGCAATGCCGGACAAGGCGGCGAGGGCGGCAAACGACGGCGTTTTCGCGCCGAAATCGACGTTTAACGCGGTCGAAAACGCTTTTACCATGTCTTGCGACGGTTTGGCGTTTTCCAGTGCCGCTTCCTCTTTCTCTTCCTTTGGCGTTTCTTCGCCGTCAAACGCCGCGTTTTCGCCTTCGCCCTCTTTTTTGGGCGTCAGCTTTTCGTTGATTTCATTCAACGCATCGCCGTGCTTTTTAAGCGTGTCTTCCATCGCATCCATACGGTCGCCCGTATTTTTTTTCGCGATGGCCTCGTCAACCGCGTTCTTAACAAGCGCGGCCAGTTCTTTAGGGTCCATGCTGTACTCCTCATTATTTAATATCTCGCCGCGCGAGTTCTTAACCTGAACAAGAACGACACCGCCGCCGTTGGAATAGTACACGGCGGCGCGTTTATCGCCTTTCACATATTTATTGCCAAGCGCGTCCGCATACTCTTCGCCGTTTTGCCATAATTCAACCTGGCCGCCTTTATTGCTTTTGAAGGGACCGGCATATTTTGCGTTTTCCGCCTCTACCACGCCATCAGTATTGATACACACCGCATTTATCACTTTGATTTTATTTTCAGGATCGCGGACATGCGGCGCGAGCGCAACGTGCGTAGCGCGTAGCTCATTCGCCACGGCGTTGTATTCCTTTCCGTCGGGCGTTACACCGTTTTCAATTTTCAAGTCGTATATGTCAACAAACGCCGACGCGCCGAAACCGGACGCGCCGAGATTGCTTTTAACATAGGCCACTTCTTTAGCGCCTTTGACAACCCCGGCGATCATGGCCGCTTTTGCTGCCGCGTCAAAAAATACGCTATGCGCCCAACCATCGATTTTCTTATTCTGTTCGTTCGTAGTCGAATCGTGACCGCCGACAACGACCGGCGCGGTCTCTAAGGATTTCAGAAATTTTTCATCGCTTACGGCCTCGGGCGGGTAATAGAGCTTGACCGGCTTTCCTTCAAGCGCCGCGTTACCGGTTTGCAATTGCCCCGCGCCATATTCCAGAACGCCCACGCGGAGGGCCGGGACGGAAAAGCGCATGGATTCAATGCGTTCGCCCGTATCATTGTAGACACGGGCGATAGGGCGGAACCGTTTCAAGAGGTTTCTAATCACATTCGGCATAGAGCACACCTTTATAATATGTCAAGTTAAAATTTAGTTTTTAGGCACTTTTTACAGTAATACTTGTAGTTTCGCACTTTCAACAATCGGCGCGGAAAGCCCGCCCCGCACCCAGCGCACACATTTGAAAACGGCCGCCCGATTTCCTGGCACGGCATAATGTCGGCGCAATCATCACACACCATTTGTTTCTGTCTAACTTTCGGGTTTGCGTGAAGGAGCGCCCCACACGCGCAGCGCCGCCGCTGCCTTTTCCCACCCTCCGCCGATACAGGAACATAAACGGGTAATGACGCGCGCGCTAGACGTTGTAGGCGTTTTCCGATTGTGTCCTCTTCGGGAAATATTTTCCCCGCGGGTGAAAAGGTTTTCATGCGCGCACCTCATATTTTCGCAATGGTTTAATCGGCTTTGTCGGTATCGCGGCCCAACACCGACACCCCCACGCCGTGCCGGGATTGCCGGTGTGCGTTTTCCCGTTTTTAAAAATCTCCGTCGGGGGATCGTCAAAAAGAAAGCATTTGCCCTGCAATTTGCGGTGTGTTTTTCTGACGCGCCGGTCGCGCTGCGTCGTCCAGATATACCGGTCGGAAAATTCTTTTATGATACCCTCGTTCAAAACCGTGCCGAGCGCATAGGCGTTGTCGTCGCCGATTTGTTCGGCACGGTCCTGGTAATGTTCATCGAACGAAAAAACCTTATAAACGTTTTCCCCTTCCCGCGCCTCGTAAATTTTATTGAGCGCCTCTTGCGCAGTGTATGATTCTTGTTTTTGCAACCGTTCGATTTCCCGCTGGACGATAACATTTTGCCGGTCCTTCACCGTCTCTTTAAGCGTATCGCGTAACGCGTATTGAACGTCCAACCATTCGCGCACCTTACCGTCAAGCGTCCCACGATAAACGCGCATACCCTCCGCCGCATAATGCGCTTCAAGCGCGTGCCGGTATCGTTTGGAAAACAGGCGGGCGCGCGAATCGAACGCCGCCCGCGCGTCGTCATCGTCTTCATCGTTCCACACGGCGCGGGCGTAGTCCCGGACGGCGCGGCTCCATTGTTTACTGTATTTTTCAAAAATGTTTATCATACCAGCGGTTTAACAAGTTTCGTTCGTTCGGTCCCGTCGTCGCCGCCGCCGATCGCCCCGTCATCCTCGCCCACCGGCGTAGGCTCCGCCATCCCCGCAAAAGTGACATCTTCATCCAAAAGTTTTAATTGCTTGAACGCGCTTTCAAGCTCAGGATATTCACGTTGACGGATAAGTATTTCCGTCCGCTTCGCTTGCAGGTCGGCTTTTTCCTGCTCGGTCTCATCGTATATCGATTCAAATTCAATATCAAAATCATCTTCGGCCACGCCACACGCCGCGACCTCCGCGTCATTGCGTATGAACGTATCGACAACAAAGCGGGCCATCGGTTCAATCATGCCGATTTGATAACGGCTTCTTACGTGCTCATTGGTCGCCGCAATCTGAAAGGCCGCTTGACTGTAATTCGTATTCCCGCCGCCGAAAAAGTATTCAGGTGAAAGGCCCGTAACCGACGCCACATAGTCCCGAAATACCCCGGCAATGTTTCCCGTTCCCTCGCTGATATTGTTCGTCAAAATGTCCATTTGCGTCCCGCGCGCCTGGGCGATCGGCGTTGACACGCCCATCGTTTCAGAAAGCCTTTGCAGTTGCGCCCGCATCGCCGAAAGCATCGTATCCGTTTGGATGTCGCCTTCCATCTTTTCTACGATCACCTGGGCGCGCACTAGAAGGATTTTCAGAATATGAACATATAGATTCCACGCCTCGGCGGCGCTCCGCAACTGCGGCACGCGGTTAATGCCTATACCGAACAACGGCTCAAAGCCAGGACAGAGAAAAAACGCGCTGACGCCGTGTTTCAATTTCGCGCCAAAACAGTACAAGTCGCCCACGCGCATTTGATTGTACGGTGCGGTCAGGCCGTTAAAACTCGAACCCATGCCATAAGCAAATTGCGTGTCATTGAACACGTTAAACGTTACGGTATTTCCCCGCTTGATCGGCACAAGCAACGAACCGCGCGGCGACAACGTGCTATTAAATAGCATATCCTTTAAGACCGCTTGCAATTTTACCTTTTTAAATTTTTCTTCGAGCGTCGCTTTAAATTTCTCGTTTTTCGTTTTAACTTCAAACGGGTTCTTCAACGCCATCGCAATAGGGCGGTCAACCATTTCGGAAAGAGTCGGTACTGATAGATATTCGGTATAGTTCACCCGGTACGGTGAATAGTCAATGTATGACATAAGGATGGACGGGTCGGACGGCGTGTTGATTTTCACCGCGCCGTTTGAATACACGGAATTGAAAACCGACGAAAATGCTTCCTCCGCCCGGCGCGTCGCTTTCGCGGGTAGGTCCGCGTGTTTGCGTAAGTCGTCCAGATGATCGGCGTTTACGATCTCGGTCACATAGGCTTTCCCGTCCGCCTTTTTCAAACGCTTGTGCTCGCGCAGGGCGTAAGCGTAGAGCAGGGCATTTTCACCCGCCGTTTGAACGTCACGCACGTTTCGCGCGTCGTTGTACTCATTCACGATACCGGAAATAACGGCGTCAATATTTGACGCGCTAAGTGTGTTCTTTATTTCCGTCACCATCTTTTGATTCAGCAAAATTTCATCACGCGGCAGCAAGCACAATTTTTCAAGCGCGCTTGTCATCATCGCAAGTTCCTGGATGGGACGCACATATTTCTGTTTCATCACTCGGTCACCTCATAGCTCAATTTCTTTTGGAGTTCTCCCGTTTCAAACAGCGGCTTGTCAAACCCCTTTTTCCGAACCGTCGCCGGGGCGTTGTGTTGCAATTCCCCGCCCGTGCCGATTATCGTTTTTGCCTCCGCGGTGGCCTGCCGTCCCAAGTCTTGTAATAAAACCGTTTCCAACCGTTTCGCGTCTTTCGGATTGCGAAGCACGTTTGACATATACGCCCGCATACGTTCTTTGACAAATTTCCCCGCCAAGCGTTCGGCGGCGATACGGAGGACCGGACGGGGCGGAATCGTGTCCGTGCCGTAGTGGTTAAACGCGAGCACGTCACCAAACGTTTCACCTGTTGCGTATTCTCCGGGGAGCGCGCCCAATCTCACTTGCATTTTGTCACCGCCTTAACATCTTTATTGCGTTACTATATTCGGCTACAATAGGCGACGTAGCCAAATGTTCAAGAGCGCCCGCCAAACTGTCCGGCGCATCATCATGCGGCGCCCCTTTGTAATAGCGCGACACTTCAAGCGAATAGGCCGCGTCCGTGCCGTTTAATATTCTCATCTCCGATTTATTTGCAATCACCGTCGCCGCGATTCGTTCGTGTTTGTTCCGGTATTGCCGCTTGACCGTCCAGAGATTTTTTATTGCGTAACTCCGTTCATTCGCCCGGAAAGCGTCAATGAAAAATATCGACGTGTCCGCAAGCTGTGATTCAATGACGCTTTCAATCGGCGTGAACCGTTGAAAGAAATCGAGTATCTTAATTCGCGTCGCCTCATCTGAAATTGATTTCGGTAATTTCATTCCAGTGAAAAGGATTTTCCCTTTCTTGTTCACACCGACAACCGACACCGCCGTTGCGTCCGTGTCCGTCTTATCAGAAAACGACGGATCGACAAAGGCAACACAATATTGACAGTCCCACACGTCCGCCGTTTCAAACGCGCCCAAAGTGTCATTGTCCTGAACGTGCCGCAGCTCGTAGTTACAACACCATTCAGCGTATGGCAGTCGGTCTTTCCGCGCCATGATCTCCGTAAGCTCATCCGCAGGCATAGGGACCGTGCCGACCGGAAATCGCCGACCTTCAAAATAACTTTCCTCTATGGTGGAAAATACGTCATCTTCATGCCAGGGCGTGCCGGAAAGCCGCGTCTGACCGAGTGGGTCAATCAAGTTATCCAATTCCCGAAAATACGCTTTCGCCCATTCACGGGCCGCCGGGCTATAGCGGTCCTCAATAGTAACTATGTCATCCGGCCAAATATAATCAAAGTGCGCCCCGACAATAGACGTTCCGACGCCTGCTGCGGTCATCGACGGTTCGGGCGTTACGGTCTTTTTAAAAGAAAACGTCGTTCGCTCGCTGGACCACACGCCGGTTTTCGCGTCCGTAATATTCCAGCGCGAAAACATATACAAGCGCAATATGTCGTTCGTTTCAAAGTGTTTCTGAATAGTTTTCAGAACGTCGCTTGAAAGCTCTTTCGTTTTTCGCACAATAAGTAGTCGCATGGCCGGGTCACAAAGAAACAGGAGCGTCATGGCAACTATGCCGCACGTTGTTTTATAACTTCCCCGGTGGGCCTGGAGAACGCCGAATTTTGCGTATTGGTAAAAATGTTTTATCCACTCGCCATGAAGCGAAGACAATTTATCATAGCCGAGTATGTGACCGAGCTTATGCGGTTCGGCGAGCCACGCGCGGAGCAGCGCAACGTGGTCAATTTTCTGTGCTTGATTTATTGACGCCAAATTCTTTCAATACCTGTTGAACTTTTTCGTCGTCGGTGTTGATCGTTAATACGGTTTCCGTTTTTACTTTACTACCTTCCGTCCCCTCGCGGACTTCTTTCATAAGCGATACGCTCGCGCTGTCGCCGCGAGATAAAACTTTACGCATAACAGTGCTAACCATTTCACTACCAGAAACCGGTTTCTTTTTTCCGTCGCTTGTAATAACGTCGTGTTCTTTCGCGAGAAACTCGGCATATATCTGCGACATCAGTTTTTTTTCGCGTTTAACTTTTCCCGATTTAATGCCGCCGAGCTTTCCCCGAGCTTTAGCAGACGTTTTCGGTTTTAAGTTTTCAGTCCTTCCAGCCATCTGTCTTTCCCCACTTTATCTTTTTACCGTTAAGGATCACGTCGCCGCCGGTAAAATTCACCCACCGCTGGACTATAACATCCGTATAATTTTCTGTCAGTTCAATAACTCGAGCCTTCCTTCCCGTCTGCTCACAAGCAATAACCATCGTCCCGCTACCGGCGAACGGATCGATGGCCACATCGCCAGATTCAGAATTATTCAAAAGAGCATTAACATATAACTCCACCGGCTTCATAGTAGGATGTTCTTTATTGGCCCTCGGTTTATCAACTTTCCACACGGTTGTCCTGTGCTCCCCGGCCATAATTGATTTATGCTTTTTTCCCCACGTGAGCAGAATAGGTTCGTGAGCGTAATCATAATCGAGATGACCCATGCTAAAGGTGGGTGAATTTTTTAACCACATTAAAATATGACGAACGGGCAATCCCGCCTCTTTCATCATCATCAGCATCGTCATACCAAGCTCCCCGCCCTGGGGGGCAGTCACAAAGTAAGTACAATCGTCCGCACAGACAATTTTCATATTAGACATTATGGGAACTAACACATTTCTTAAATCTTCAGGTTTCATATCATCGTTTTCGATGTCCGTCAAATTCCTTCCGGCCTTTTGGAAGGAATTAAGCATAACGTTCTTTTTCCCAATGCTCACGCCATACGGAGGATCGGTGAATAATAGAGACGGTCGGTCACCCCTAAGCAGTTTTTCAACTTCATCAATCATAGTAGAATCGCCGCACATTACCCGGTGGTTTCCAAGCGTGTAAATATCGCCCCGCACCGTTCTGGCCTTTTTAGGAAGCG
>Ga0209200_1002301_pt1 | contig 17910 bp, 7 predicted proteins | sample AD_UKC033_MetaG_FD_184406 | JGI IMG/M metagenome (GOLD analysis project Ga0209200, IMG submission 184406) | Active sludge microbial communities of municipal wastewater-treating anaerobic digesters from USA - AD_UKC033_MetaG (SPAdes) (version 2) | ecosystem: Engineered > Bioreactor > Anaerobic >...
CGATCTTCACAATGATTCGCTTTCCGGTGGCTGCGGCCGGCCTTTCAGGCCCGGCCTGGCCACCGGCTAATATCCCCGCCTCCCTTCGGGATGCGGATCGCGGCGACGAGCCGAATGATCGCCTCCGTCAACGGCCTCCATGGCACATTGATGGGATATAATGCCCCTATGGACTCGTGCGGCCACATCCTGGGGCGGGCGGTGACGGGAGGCGGCGGCGACCTGCCGAGCGCGCTGGCGCTGGTGGTGAGCCGGGCGACGAACCGTCTGGGCGGCGCCGGGTACGCCTATGACGTGCTGGGGAACCTGGTGACCATGCCGGCTGCCGACGGCGTCGGGACCGTGAGCATGGCCTACCTCGACCAGGGGCACCTCGGGACGCTCACCGACGCGGCCGGCGTGGTCTGGAAATACTACTACGACGCCGACGGCAAGCGGCGGATCAAGGTGAAGACCGCCGGAGGCGCGGTCACCGAGCCTGACGGCCAGGGCGGCGTCCGGCTGGTCGCCGACCGCAGCTTCTACTTCTACGAAGGCGAGGACCTCATCTGCCAGCAGGACGTGGGCGGGCTGGTGGCTCGCATCCCGGGCACCGACGACATCGACGAATCCGTCTACGAACCGAAATTCCTGCTGCTGGACCACCTGGGCTCGACTCGAGCAGAGCTGGTCTTCGATCCCTCCACTCTCGCCCCGCAGATCCAGGAATACTACGACCTGATGCCCTACGGCGAGGTGATCGATCCCCCGACGACGCAGGAGAGCGTGCTGTTCACCGGCAAATCCAGAGATCAAGAATCCGGCTTGGATTTCTTTGGTGCCCGGTTCTACACCGATCAGACAGCAAGATGGAATTCTCCAGATATCCCATTCAAGGACAATAGGTTGGAGGATCCCTCGAGTTGGAATCTGTACAATTACGTTCGCAACAACCCGATCAGCAATATCGATCCGAACGGACAAGAAAAGCGCACATCTGCCAATTTCGATTCAGCCACACGAAGAATGCATGTTTTCGTAGCATTTTCCAAAGAACAAATGAAAGTGGTGGCTGAGGTCGATCGCTCCATAGTGGTTGCTGAACCCCCAAAATTCGATAGGCTGCTGAATAGTAACAAAGATGTCGGGGTGGCTCTTTATACAGAAGGGGATGTCAACGGAGCGAACTGGGCCTCGGCAATCGGGGAATCAGGAGCCATCGCGATCATGGTTAATCATGGTTCCGGACCAAATCCAGGAGCGATTCCCTTTGTTGCGGATGGTCTACGATTCCCTGGGTTTGATAGTGATGCCAGCGGTGGGGTGGATGTTAAAGCGTCCACGATTGGCATTTTTGCATGCGATTCAAAATCCATGTTGACGGACTTCAAGTTTGGTGGAATCGCGGTGGGCGTTGACTCCGGAGCGAATGGAGGGACTTCGTCCGATGCGCTGGGCCGAGCCGGTTTCAATTTTTCAGTGTCATTACTCAAAGGGAGGTCGATCGATACAGCTGTTGCCGCGGCGAATCTCGGCTTGGACACTCCCAATGGTTTCCCTCGCCTTGGCATGAATTTAGGCGACCGGGTCATCAGACTGATGAATCAGCCGGAGAAAAAGTGATGAACAGAGTATCTCTTCTTATGTTTTGTGTGATCGGAATCTGCTGTTTGTGGGCTTTTCCACAGGAGAATACAGGTCCTACTGGATCTAAAACGGATAATATAGACTGGAAAGTCATCCGTCCCAGCGGCTGGAGGATCCCGGGGCTTGATTCAGAACGAGTGTTGGTTGATACCCGAGAAATCCAATTGGACGGGATCACAGTGCGCCGAGAAATGTATAAATTACTTGGTGAACTATTGATTCAGGATGATGGTTTTCAACTGAACACAGAAGGCTTGTTGAAAATCAACCAAGGCTTGTGGGCGTTGAACTTCTTGAGTTGCTATTCATATAAAGACAAATTATTTGCATATGACATTGCAACGATGACCTTGGTTGTCGCAATTAGTGTTTCTGGGGGCAGGACTTATGTAGGAATTGGCGCAATGACCACGTATGTGGATGAGGATGGAGATGGTGTTTTTGAGGTACGATACGAATCGCTTAGCAATCTAAAAGTTCCTGACTGGGCACTAGGCACCACAATATCGGATGTAGGGCAGTCTCAGCGTCCACGCGCTCAGTTCAAAGATCTCAATAATAAAGTGATCCGATTTGACGCACATTTCAAGACCGGCTGGATTATTCCGGGTGAAGCCGGGGCGAGAAAACTGGCGGATGTCGAGAAGCTGCGAATTGATGGCGTGGAATATCAGAAAAAAACCTATCAGTGCTTCGGGATGGACCTTTTCGCCCTCGATGACTATAAAATCGATTCCAGCGGGGTGTTTTGGATTGAAGCAGGCTATATGCGCCCAGAGACCTTCACTGAGTATTTGTATCAAGGGATCGTGTTCGCAATAGAAGTTTTGTTGGAACCACGGAATTCTTTCGATCAGAAACAGTCTCCGGGCGAGTCAAAACAGGTGGTCAAGTATCTGTTTGTGAGAGAAAAAAAGAACAAGGCATTTACAGTTCGATACCGGCAGCCCGAAAGACTGATCATACCGGAGTGGGTGAAAACAATCGGTCGGAAGTAGTTTGGTTTCGCGGCAGTGACGCGGACGCTGCGCACCGGCGCCTTCGGGACGCCGTACACCATGGATTGCGGCTAAAACCGGACCGCGAAGTGGTCCGGGAAGACAGCCTGGGGTTTCAACCCCAGGTGGGGCGGGCCGATCATTACACCGTTCCCACCCTGAAGGGGTGGGGGAGGAACGCTGGGATGTGTTGGTACCGCCGCCTCCGAGGCGTGCCTAGGATATGTTGGAACCGCCGCAGCGGGCGCGGGAAATCCGGGGAGGCGCGTTGCGCCGCAACGCGCACGTGACGGGCCGGCATTCCTTTACGATTTTGCCTCGCTGCCGATCGCGGCGCGACCGGCCTCCCGGCGTTCTCCTCGCGCCCCGTCAGGGCGCGGATCCTCGAGGAATGATCGGCTTTCCAGGGGCCGCGGCCCGCCCTGCCGGGCGCGGCCTTGCCCCTGGCTAATATCTTCGCCTCCCTTCGGGATGCGGATCGCGGCGACGAGCCGAATGATCGCCTCCGACATCGGCCTCGACGACCTGTCGTTGGGATATAATGCCTCCATGGACTCATGCAGCCTCATCCTGGGGCGGAGGGTGACGGGGGGCGGGGGCGACCTGCCGAGCTCGCTGGCGCTCGTGGTGAACCGGGCGACGAACCGACTGGGCGGCGCCGGGTACGCCTACGACGTGCTGGGGAACCTGGTGGAGATGCCGGGCGGCGCCAGCGGCGTCTTCATGTCCTACCTCGACCAGGGGCACATCGGGACGCTCACCGATTCATCGGGCGGCGTCTGGAAATACTACTACGACGCCGACGGCAAGCGGCGGATCAAGGCCAAGACCGCCGGCGGCGCGGCCACCGAGCCCGACGGCCAGGGCGGCGTCCGGCTGGTCGCCGACCGCAGCTACTACTTCTACGAAGGCGAGGATCTCATCTGCCAGCAGGACATCGGCGCCCTGGTCCAAGACGAGTCGCAGTATGAGCCGAAGTTCCTGCTGGATAAGGTAAAAAATCTTTCGCACATTCCATCGGATCATTCCCTTCAACAGCCCTTTATTTGGCACTGTGCCTGCCGGCGAGGAAGAACCGCCGGGCGAATTTTAAGATCTCCCCGATGACCTTGTAGTCCGTGATCCCCCATTCATAGATTATGGTGCGGAGCGACTTGCGCTGTTCGGGCTCGAGGTTGTAAAGAAGGCGCAGCAGGCCCGTCTTCTCCTCCTCGACCTCCTCCCCCATCAGGAAGTAGTCGGGCGGGCACTGGAAGTATTCGGACACCTGGTTGACCCGGGCCAGGGACCATTTGACCTTGCCGGACTCCAGGTCGGGCAGGATGTGAACCCCCCGGTGAGGATCTCGGAGCAATTCCTCTGCTCGTCACTATCAGCTATTGATGTTCTGCATGTTTCGGCCCACATGCTTGCTCGGAGATCTGAAGAACATGATTGCCCGGAGATTCGAACAAGCACAATACCCTGCATTGATGCTCAGTGCGGCCTGGTAGCCCTAAACACACCGCGTCATACGGCGAGCACCCACAGCACACGGCTGCGAATGCAGTGTTCGGATATATCCACGCAAGTTGTTGATGATATTGGCGCGCCCGGCAGGGCTCGAACCTGCGACCTTCGGATTCGTAGTCCGGCCAAGGGAAAATCAGTACCAGCACCGTCCAGCACCTGGCAGTAATGAATCATGTCATGATGGCCGTAAAATCGAGCAAACAGTAAATTTTTCGGATGCTGCTGTGAGTGGCCGAGAAATGCCCGTTATCGGGCAATTTTATGTTTCAGTGTGACGCCAGTGTGACGCGGAACGCATTGGGTGAAGTCTGCTCGCAGCACGCGCTCGTTGTCTTGGGACGAGGGCTGGCACTGTTACTCCAACCGCCTGCCGCCACACGAAAGGCATGTCATCTTGAACTGCTCATGGCAGGAATCGCTTCTGAAAAGGATGCTGCCGTGTGATGAGTCAAACAGCCATTGAATGGATCAGCCTGGGTATTGCAGGAGAGGAACTCCTTGCGATCCGGAGTCTTGTCCCAGGGAGTCGGTTGGGTTCAGGTGTACACAGCCACATTGGACTCAAACCACCTGTCGCTCACTAACCGCAACCGAACATATCTATATCTCTCGATACAGTAAAAACTTTAGCTTCAATGAATTACAAAAAACATTGCGTGTGTATTTGTGGTTGACAATCGCCCGGTGTTGTGGAATGTTGCCCGGGATTGCGATTGATTCCACAATTTGGGGAGTTGTCACCATGAGACGAATGGGGGGCGTTGTCTATTTTGCAATCTGGATCAGCTTGTTCGGCTGCACCCTGCTGGGAACGCAAGTCCATTACCCACTGCCGGCGGTTTCGGGATCATCGGCCGACGGCGTGCTGCGGCTGATCAATGCCAGCGATACACCGCAGGATGCGACCATCTGCTTTTTCCTCCATGGACAACTGTACACGGATCAACCGACCACGTTGACCGTCCCGCCCCACGGGGTTGTGGTGCAATCCATCGGCGCGCTTGCCGTGGCGTTATCCGATCCGCCGGCCGGCCGCCCCGGCTATCTCGTGGTGACCACGCCCATCGACTCGGTTCACGCCGAAGTGCTCCTTGCAAGTCTGCCGAACGCTCCCGCGACGAGCAACGCCCGCCCGGATTCCTTCTTCAACAAAGCGATCAATCCGCCCGGCCCCATCGCGCTCTACCCCCTGTACCCGACTGCACCCCAGACCGCCTGGACCACGTTCTTTCAGGGACCGGCAGCGGTGACCGGCACCTGGCTCCTCCTGGGCAATCCATCAGCCACTCCAGCTCAGGTCGGGTTGCGCGTCGACTCCCCCGATGCTACTGTGCCCATCGCCGCAGCTCTCACCCTCGCCGGTCATGAAGTCCGGTGGGTGGCCGCGGAGAGTGAATTGTTCGCCGGATCCGGTCTGCCAGACACCGGTGTGCTTCGCCTCACCGCGGACCGGAGTGTCCTGGCCGTGGCGTGGTATCCCGAGGCCAACGGCCTCATGGCGGTTCCGACGTCCACAATGGGGATCGACAGCGACGGCCGGCTGGTGCCGGAATACGATGCCTTCCCCCGCTTCGGAACCGCCGATACGCTGTGGCTGGCCAATCCGGGCCCGGCATCGGTCAGCCTGACCGTGGATCTGGTCACCACCGCCGGCACCCGGCTGGGTCAAGGCACCATCGACGTGCCGGCCAACGGGTTTGTTCGCCGAAGCTGCGAGGAGTTGTTCGACGGGATCAGTTTCCTGCTCTATCAAACCCATGCCGTTCTCCGTACCGATGCTCCGACCTTGCTCCTGGCGGCAACCGTGATCTGCGGCGCGCAGCAATCGGCGGCCCCGATACCCGCCGCCATGGGACCGGCGATGACCCATCCCACCTGGCACGTGGTCAAGGACGCGACGTTTTTTCCTCTGACGGTGCACAACCCGGGTGCCGGTCCCGCCACGGTGATGGTGACCCAGTACAACAGCTCCGGACAGGTCGTCCGCCAACCGGTCTATTCGGTGGCGCCGGACGCCAACCGGGTCATCTGGCTCTCGACTCCGTTGGAGTCGTTCTGGGACTGGTACTGGAACCGGCCCAGCCTGGTCACGGTGACCGCGGACGGACCGATTGCCGCCTGGACCTGGCACACGGCGGTCACGGTCGTCGGCGGCGTGCCCGGCTGGGGTCTGGCGCCTGTACCTGAGGATCATCCCATACCAGTGCTCACCGCGCTGGAACCGGCCGCAGTGGTGGCCGGCAGCGCCGATCTCGCCGTCACGCTGCACGGATCCGGTTTCATCCCCGATAGCATTGTGTTTGCCGACGGCTCGCCGTTGAGCATGACCGGCCAAACGGACACGCAGCTCACGGTCATCGTTCCGGCGGCGGATTTGATCCAGACAGGCGCCGTGAACATGTGGGTGGAGAATCCACCGCCGGGCGGCGGCACTTCCGCCACGCTGGCTCTGGCGGTGGTGCCGGGTGTGCCGGCCATCACCGCGCTCAACCCGGCGCAGGTACCGGCCGGCAGCACCGGCGTCACCCTCCGCGTCGACGGCGGCCCGTTGCATGCCGACTCGGTCATCACCCTGGATGGGGCGCTTCTGAGCACGACGTACCATGCCGGCAGTCCGGCGTTTCTGACGGCGGTGCTGCCCGACGGGTCGCTCACGCTGCCCGGCACCCGGGGTGTGACCGTGATCAATCCGGGCCTGGGCGGCGGGGAATCCGCTCCGGCTGTTCTGACCGTGACCGCCGGCATTCCGTCTCTCGTCGCGCTGGACCCGGCCGAGATTCCCGCTGGCAGTGTGGGTGTCGTTTTACGCGCCGATGGCGGGCCGTTGTATCCCGACTCGGTGATCCGGGCCAACGGCGCGGACCTGGCCACCACGTTCCATCCCGGCAGCCCGGCGTACCTGACCGCCGTGCTGCCCGATGCGCTGACGGCGGCCACCGGTGTCCTGTCCATCACTGCCGTCAATGTCGGACCCGGCGGCGGGGAATCGGCGCCCCTCGAGTGTCTGGTGACCGCCGGCATGCCGGCCATTACCGCGCTCGATCCGGCCGCGGTCCCGGCCGGCTCCCCCGGCGTGACCCTGCGGGTCGACGGCGGGCCGTTCCACGCCGACTCCGTCGTGATGCTCGATGGTGCGGTCCTCCCGACCGAATATCACCCCGGTGATCCCGTCTGGCTCACCGCGGCGGTGCCCGCGGCGGCCACCGCGCTGCCGGGTCTGCGGGCCGTCACCGTGGTCAATCCCGGCCTCGGCGGCGGCGAGTCGGCCCCGGCAACGTTCACCGTGCTGGCCGGCGTGCCGGTCCTGACCGCGCTGGACCCGGCCGAGATCCCGGTCGGCTCCACCGGCGTGGTGCTCGGCGTCCAGGGCGCTCCGTTCTATCCCGGCTCGATAATCCGGGTGGATGGGACGGAGCTGGCCACGGTATATCACGATGGCAGCCCGGCGCTGCTCACGGCGGTGCTGCCCGACGCCCTGCTGGCTGTCTCTGGCAATCTTCCCGTGACAGTGGTGAACGCTGGCCCCGGCGGCGGTGAGTCCGCCCCGGCGATGCTCGCCATCACCGGCGGCACTGAGCGGCCTGTGATCACCCTGCTCACCCCGGCCCAGGTGGCGGCCGGCTCCACCGGCGTGGAGCTGTTCGTCTACGGCCGGCCGCTTGACGCCGCCGGCCTCGTCCGGATCGACGGGAATGACATGGCCGCGACTTTCCACGATTGGCTGCCGCCCGCCCTCGGGGTGCTGCTGCCCGATTCGCTCACCGCCGCCGGGGGTGTCCACGAGGTGGTTCTCCACGATCCGGCAGTTGGCGATTCCGACCCGGTTCCCTTCACCGTGGTGGACGATCCCGGCACGCCGGTCATCGTCAGCCTGGCGCCGCCGGAGGTGCCCCTCGGTTCCGCCGGCCCGGAACTGACGGTCTTCGCCTGGCAGGTCCAGGACGGCGCCACGATTCTCCTCGACGGCGTCGAACTGCCGACAACCCTCACCCCGGCCGACGACGGCTACCCGGCCGAGCTGACCGCGGCGCTGCCGGCGGCCGTCACCGCCACCGCCGGCGCCCGCGCGGTGACGGTGCGCAACCCGGGGCCGCCGCCGGCCGACTCGGCGGCAGTGAGCGTTCAGATCGTCGATCGGGATCCTCTGATTCTGGATGTCTATCCGCGCGAGCTGCCCCAGGGCGGATTGGATATCGTCATCAACACCCTGGCCGATCCCATCGACTCCAACAGCTTCGTCCGGGTCAACGGCATCGCGTGCGAGACTCATCTCTGGCGTACTTTCGACATGCCGCCGACGCTGGACGCCTGGGTGCCCGATGCCTTGCTGAGCGAACCAGGTGCGCTCCAGGTCACGGTGGTCAATCCGGGTCCGCCCCTGCGTGAGTCGGCCCCCTATATGATCCATGTGATCGCGGGCGTGCCGGTGATCGCCGCCTTGACCCCTGCCGAAGTTCAGGCGGGTAGCGCCGGCGTCACCCTTCGCGTCGACGGCGGCCCATTCCACGCCGACTCGGTGGTCTGGGCCGATAGTTACGAAGTGCCCACCATCTACCACGAAGACGGCGACAGCATCTGGCTCACCGCTGAGCTGGACGCCGCCCTGCTGGAGCATGGCGGTTTTCTCCCCATTCAGGTCTACAACCCCACCCCGTGGAGCCTGGTGTCCGAGCCGGTCGAGTTCCGGGTGCTCAACCCGGCGCCGATCCTGGATACCGCCGTCTTCGATGGCTACCTGGCCGGTTACACCGCCTTCCAGGTCCGCCTCCACGGAAGCGGTTTCCAGCCCGCGCCTGACGGCTCGATGATCCTCGCCGGCGGCGGCGTGTATGCGCCGGTGTTCGAGTCTGCCGCGGAGTTGACGGTGGCGCTGCCCATCGGCGCAGCCGCCGGCGGCAGCGTGGACCTGGCGGTGGGAAACCCGGCCCCCGGTGGCGGGCTGTCCGCCACGGTGACCCTGGCCGTGCCGCCGGTGCCGCCGCTGGTGGCCGACGCCGGCCCGGTCCAGGCGGTTCTCGAGGACGATGCCGTCGTCCTGGACGGCTCGGCCAGCTCCGGCCCCATCAGCGGCTACCAGTGGGAACAGCTATCTGGACCCGCCGTTGTGTTGGACGACGCCACCTTGGTCCAGCCACGGTTCGTGCTGAACCATGTGGACCGGGATGCCCTGCTGGTGTTTCGGCTCACCGTCGCCGACGGCTGGCGCGAATCCCAGGCCACCACGTCGGTCCTGGTGCAGCGCCGTCCGGCGGTGTTCGCCGTTGAGATTCTGTCACCGTTGGAAGATGATGCCTTCGAAACCTGTGCCGTCACGGTCACGGGGCGCATACTTGGCGCCTTTGATCCGATGGACGTGTCCGTGCTCGTGGACGGCCAGCCCGCCGCGCTTGCCGGCGACACCTTCACCGCCACCGCCGTCCGGTTGCTCGACGGCCGCAACCGTCTGGTGGCCACCGCCACGGATCGGGCCACCCGCAACCAGGCCGGCGCGGCGGTTACGGTACACTATGCGCCCCCGGAGGTCGATCCGCCGGTGAGCGATGCCTGCGGGTGGATCACCGGCACGGTGTACAGCGCCGCCGACCGGCAACCCCTCGCCGGCGCCCGTCTGACCGTGGAAGGACTCGACGCGCGGCTCTACACCGACGCCACCGGCGCGATCCGCTTTCCCATCGCCGACCTGTCGGACGAGCGACCGGCCCGGACCGTGGTGCTCAACATCACCGCACCGGAGCATCTTGACGCCCAGCGGGTGGTCATGGTCAAGCGCGGCCGCTATCCGCGGGTGGACGACGTGTTCCTGGTCCCGGCCGACCCCGTGGTATCCACCATCCTGATGGCCGGCGGAACCGCCGTCAACTCGAACGGCCGGATCACTATGGACTTTCCGGCCGGAGCCGTCGACACGCCGCTCCAGGTCACCCTGACCGAAATCCCCTTCGGCGACGCCCTGCCCAACGCCATGCCCACACCCTCGGTGTGGACGTTCGCCTTCGACGTCACCGGCGACACCACCGAGGTGCTGAACCTGCCGGTGCGCGTGCGGGTGCAGAACTTCCTGGGTTTCGAACCGGGCACGCCCATCCCCGTGGGCTGGTACAACCGCCGGGCCCACCGCTGGGAGCACGACTCCGTGTCGGTCATCACCGAGGATGGACTCTACATGGAGTTCTACATCACCCATTTTTCGGTTCGCGATCCCAATGCCGTGGCTCCTCCGGGAGATCCCGCTCCGACCGGCCCTGGGGAAAATCCTAAGGATGAATGCGAGAAAATCGACGGGGGCATGTCGGAGATCAGCATCGATACCGGCAACCTCCGCATTAGCTATCAGACGGTACCTTATAAGGTGATGGGAGGGGACGCCAGTTTGACTCTGTCTTACGACGGCAAATCGGTAACCGATCACTTTGTTTTCACAGTCAAGGTAGACAACACCGAGGTCATCCGGCCGGACTTCACCACCATTTATCTTGACATCGCCGAGCGGCACTACCGGACCACCTTCAGCAGCGATCAGGCTGTCAATTATTTCAAAATACGCATTCCTCTAACGGACGACCAGGGCCAGAGGCTGCAGCCCGGTGTTCATCCGTATGACTGCGTGGTTGAGAACGGATACCGGACATACAATTACTGGTCCACGACCTGCTTCGCTTGTGAACCGTTGACGGACACTGGTGTGCCGATGCGCGAACCTTATCGTCAACGGGTGCGATTTTCGGGTAACTTTCTGCTGCAACGATCCGACTTGACTCAGTCCCCTTACGGTGCCGGATGGTCGTTAGGTTTGAATGCGTTGAAACATCTGCACTTCTCGGCAGATGGCGAGTCGGTATACATCCAGGAAGATTCCGGCCAGCCGGTGGAACTGCATGCCGGAATGATCGAAAAGGTATCCGGAACCGCTATCGACGTTCGCCCACCCGCCTGCCAGGTACAACCCGACGACAGCATCGCCAACAACGAGTTGGGAGCCGAAGGCATGTATTTCCATAATGGCGAGCTCTTCTACAATCTTGTTCTGAACAACCCAGAATATTGCCATCAGCTTCGCAAGGTGGATAGTCAAGGACAACTCCGCATACTCATCGGCGGAGGTGATACCGATGTGGACTGGTCCCAGACGGATACCATCCCGGCCAACTTGGTAAAAAACCTATATCTAAATATGGGTGGTGGCGGCAATGACTATCTGGGACACGACGAACAGGGAAATGTCTATTTTGCCAGCAGCGGAGGCGCTTGGAATCGCCTGTTCAAACTGGATCGGGAAGGGATGGTCCGGCTGGTGGCGATTACGCCGATGGACATCAATGAACTTTGCATCGATCACATGGGCAATGTCTACACCCTGTCTTGGGATTACACCAGTCAGTCCACCGTGATCCACAAGGTCATCGCCAATGGTGGAGTGGTCCAGATTGGTGAACTGCAGTTCGATACAGGCGACTTTGCCTGCGATTTAAGAGTGGATCGGGAATTGAATCTTTGGGTTAATGTCAATCGGGCTTCGGGCCTCGAAATCTGGAAAGTTACCCCGGCCGGTGACGCCTCCCCGGTAGCTGGTCATGACGCCGCCGGCACCGCCGCCGAAGCGATGTTCGAAGAAGGAGTACCCGCCGCGAAGGTGAAAATCAATGGCATTTTGCAGATGTTCCCCGACAGCGATGGGAACTTCTATTATCTGGAATACTATCACCTCCTTTCTGAAGGGATATTTGGCGACCGGTTGCGGAAAATTGACGCGGCAGGCCAAGTCTGGACCGTAGCCGACTTCCGCCGAAACGGCGGCTTGCCGGCAGGTGGTGATGATTCGGTCATGGAACCGTTTAACCTGAATTTGTTACAGCCGTGGTCGTTTTTCTTCGACGATGACTTTGAGAATATTTATTTCATGGCCAAAAATGGTCATCTGTACAAAATGAGCCGCCAAATGTATGCCTTCGATGCCAGGCACCGCTACCGGTATGACCGCCTGACCAACCAGTTGGATGACCGCGCTGAGAAGGCCACATGGGAGTTCGATGCCAGTGGTCATCCTTTGACTTGCACAGACCGCAACGGCAATCGGACAGAGTATACCTGGAATACCCAAGGGGTGCTCACCACAATCACCGATCCCCTGGGGGCAACGATATCCATGCACTACTCGGCGGAAGGGTACCTGACCGAGGTGGAGGATCCGTTGGGACGGGTGACCGAATTCGTAGTGGACGGAGCAGGTGATCTTGTCCGGATAGTACAACCGGATCTGTCATTCCTGCAGTTTGAGTATGACTCTTACCATCGATTGACAGCTAAGACCATGGCTGATGGCAGCCGCTTTCGGTACGAATATGAGCCGGACTACGGCACTCTGGCTCGGGTTATTGCCCCGACCGGAGAGCTGCGGCAATATCTGCCGGCGCTTAATCAAGGGCAGGTTCTGGATTCTGATTCTTGGACAGAGGCCAACCCGTACTCTGCCGATGCCGCCAATATGAGCACCGTGATCGACGGAGCCGGTCACACCCGTTATCTCTGGACCGATGAAAACGGTCATGTGCTGGCCACTGAGGATGCCCTGGGTCAAGTCACGTTGCAGGATCCCGATGGACGGGGTTTGGTCAAGACGGTCCATTATCCTGATGGTTCATGGGAAGAATATTTGTACAACGAATACGGCCAGTTGATTCGGATGACCAGACAACCACTCGGTCTGACGCGGCGATACTATTTTAATATGTTGACCCATCGGCTGACCGCCAGCGAGGATGAGTTCGGGCGTCGGACAACGTACGAGTATGATGACGGACTCAATCTGATCGAGCAGATCGATCCATTGAATCATTCAACTCATTACACTTACGAAACAAACGGGTTGTTGCGGGAGGTAATGGACCCACTGGGCCTCAGAACGCATTATGAGTACGACGCATATGGAAACGTGGCGAAGGTGACCGACCCCCTCGGGCATGAAACGGTCTACCAGCGCGACGGGGCCGGCAACGTCATCGCCGTCACCGATCCCAACGGCCACATCACCACCTTCACCTACGACATCATGAACCGGAAGACCAGCCAGACCGATCCCTACGGCCAGACCACCACCTTCACCTACGTCTGCGCCGGGACCAACGCCTCGAGCTGTTCCTGTTGCAGCGGCGAGAGCGCGAAGGTGGCCGCCATAACGGATCCGCTGGGAAACGTCACCTCCTTCGAGTATGACGGCGTGGGCAACCTGGTCCGGCAGACCGATCCGCTGGGGCACTTCCGGTCGATGGAATATGATCTGAACCGCAACCTGGTCGCTGTAACCGATGAGATGGACCGCGTCACCCGGTTTGCGTACGATGCCGCGAACCGCCAGACCGCCGTGATCGGCCCGGATCCGCAGGTCCTCGGCGGCCCGGACGGCCCCCGAACCGACATGGACTACGACGCCGCCGGCCGGGTGATCGCCCGGACCGACTCCCTGGGCCGGGTCACCCGCTTCGAATACGACCCGGCGGGACGCCTGACCGCCCAGGTGGACGCCCTGGGCGGCCGGACGGAATTCGCCTATGACGCCGCCGGCAACCGCACCGCGGTGACCGACGCCAACGGCCACACGACCGCGTTCACCTACGACACCATGAACCGCCTGCTCACCGAGACCGATCCCCTGGGCCGGACCCACGCGCGGGCCTACGACGCCGCCGGGCGGTTGTCATCCACCACCGACGCCGAGGGGCAGACCATCACCTTCACCTACGACGCCGCCGGAAGGCTGCTCGCCAAGCACTACCCCGACGCGACCCAAGAGACTTATGTCTACGACGACGCCGGCAACCTCCTGAACGCCACCAATCCCGCCGTCTCCATGAGCTACACGTACGATGCCCGCAACCTCCAGCTCACCATCACCAATGATATAATCGGGAAAACCGTCGGCTACACGTACGACGAACGGGGGCGAAAGGTGGCCCTGACGTATCCGGACGGCGAGACCATCAGCTACACCCGCGATTCCCGCGGCCAGGTGGCCCGCCTGGCATCCGACCAGCCCGGGCCCGGCGGCGAGCCGCCGCCGGCGGTGGACTATGCCTACCACGCCGACGGTTCCCTCGCCACCCTGGACTACGGCTTCGGGATGCATGTCGAGCGGCTCTACGACCCGGCCGGCCGGCTGGTGGACCTGAGGTACACGAAGCCCGACGGCGGGGTGATCTCGGACTTCGCCTACACCCACGACGCGGCGGGGAACATCCTGTCGAAGACCACCGACTTCGGGCTGATCCAATACGGCTACGACGCCCTGGACCGGCTGGTCCTGGCCGACTACGACTGGAAGGCCGACGAGACCTTTGCTTACGATGCCGTGGGCAACCGCACCGCCGACGCCGAACATCCGGTCTGGCACTACGACGCCGCCAACCAGCTCCTCGCCTACGGCGCCGGCCCCCACGATCCCGCCGGCCAGACCCCGCCGACGGTTCCCGCATTCACGTTTGCCTACGACGCCAACGGGTCCACCGTCTCCAAAACCGATCCCGCCGCCGGTACGGCCGACCAGTACGGCTACAGCTTCGACAACCGAATGCGCGAGGTTTGGAGGAACGGCGAGCTGGTTGCCCGGTACTTCTACGACCACCTGTCCCAGCGGATCCGGAAGGATCTGTTCACGGATGGATCCCCAACCGGCACCACGTGGTTTGTCTATGGAGCCGAGGGCCTCTTGACTGAAATAGATTCAGAGGGATTACTGAACAAAAAATATCTGTGGTGCCCAGACTATTTATGGGGAACAAACCCGCTTTGGCGGCGGTCTAGCTCTGGCGAGATTTTCTATATTCTGACTGATCATTTATTCACGCCACAAAGTGAGGTCGATTCCACTGTTACGAAGACTTGGATTAGTGATTTAAATGCCTTTGGTTTTGATTCTCAGGCCCAACCACTACAGAATTCTCTTCGATTTCCCGGGCAGTACATCGAAGAAGAAAACGACTTATTTTTCAATTTTCAAAGATATTACGATCCGTCGATTGGCCTCTATCGCCAGGTTGATCCCGCCAATTCCGATTTAACAAAAAGCTTATACCAATACGCGTCGAATAATCCTGTGATGTATATTGACCCTTACGGACTTGAAGTTTTAGTTTGTCATCGCCCGTTAGTCAGCGACCCCTTTGGATTAGAACCTGGTGAGTTTTTCCATCTTTTTATTGTCATCAACGGACGTGATTATGGATTTTTCTGTAAGGGTGATTGTCTATCTGGACCGGGTGAAGTGCGGGGTCCGGGTTATGAAACTCGAATAGATTGGAGCAAGTGTTTTATTGTTAAATGTATTGACGAGGAGAAATTGATTCAGAGTATTCTGAAATCAAAAAATCAATCACCACGTTATTCTGTCTATGGAGGACCTAGTAGAACTTACGAACCTGGAATTAATTGCCAAAAATGGGTTTGGAATCGTCTGAGAGAAGCTGCGATCAGACCCTGCTGCGAGAAAAATCCAATTGTACCTTATGGTTCCGAGCCCAAGATGTCGGCACAGCCATGACTAAAGCTCATCGAGGTACAGAATAATGCGACACGAGGTGAATCCTATCGTTGGCGTAATTTGCTGTCTAATCACAATTGTAGGCGTATCCTGCAGTTCTCCTGATGTTTACCCAAAAGGAAAGGTTTACTTCACAACTGGAGATGATGGATTCTACTGTTTCTCTACCGAAATGAAGTTTCAACCTTCACAAATTCTGTTTCCGTTAAAAAATTCACAGAATCAGAAGAGAGAATTCAGAAATATTTCCATCAAAGGTACAAGAGAACTCTTAATCGAGACAGAATGGCATGAATATCCGCCAGACTACCAACTCTCACTGATAACACATGAATGGAGTGTACACCATTACGAAGATAATAGCTCGACTTGGAATAGTGTTTTTTCCTCAGGAAAGAAAAATGAATACCTCGTTCAGACAATTCCGAATCAGCAAAAAACAGTATTAACTGATGGCTACCTTGGCTTCACCGCCTCCCCTGATGGAAAACTGTTGGCTACCATCGATCTGATTAAAAACAAGTTATGCATTATGAATTTAAAGGGGCAATCACCCCAATTGACTTATTATAACTATCCTTTCGATCAACACTGTCCCCGCCCAAGATGCTTTAGTCCAGATGAGTCAAAATTATACTTTTCAGGAACTGTCGTGGGTAAACCTGGCTTTTCGATTGTTATTTTTGATCTTAAATCCAGCTTATTTAATATTTGGAGAAATGGAGCGTCCCCAATCATATCATCAGATGGTAACAATATCGCTTACCTGAATGAATCCAACAACGTTGTTGTCGCCAATGTAATGGGAGTTAATCAATACACATTCAACGACCTGCGCGTTGATGAACTTGAGCAATGGATTGACGATCGCTTTTTGATGGCCTTAAAGGCAAAAACTGAAAGCCATGGTAGAGAACTGATTGTGTTCATCGATATGCAAACACATCGTATCAAAGAATTTGATGTATCGAAATATGGTGGAATATTTGCTGCACGCTTTATTCCCACTGCTAATTAGCATCAAAACGATTGTGTAGGCCTTTGAGACCAACCGCCTCCGGAGCGCGCCGGGGGCGCGCCCGGAGATTAGCCGGTGTTTGGGAGGTTGTCATGACATCATCCTGCCGGGCTGTGATGGTTGCCTTGCTGGTGTGGGCCGCGCTGGGTTGTCATCATCAGCCGCCGTTCCTGAAGAGCGGCGATGTGCTGTATTATATTTATAGCAACAAGGTCTATAAATATGACGTGAGCCAACAGAACAAGCCCGTCGTGATTTACGACCCGGAACAGGAATTCAAGGGCGACGTGATCCGATTAGCGGATTTATGCAAAATCAACGAATCTGAAATGCTGACCTCGCTCGATGTGACATTATGGTCCGAAGGTAAGCCATTTGAGAATATACGTCATGAATACAGGTTAATAAAGATTAATCCTCGCTCGGGAATAGTAACAGAAATTTATACATCAGGCCCGGTGAGCCTGCTTAAACAATTCAGAAACGAAGACGGGTCAACGCAGAATAGAGCGGTCGAGTATTCTAGACACGCTGCATCGGCTGACGGCCAAAAGGTGGCGGCGTATGTCTCCGGTGAATACAAGATATCCGTGCGCCGGTTTCAGGGAACAAACCCCCAAGAAGATCTGTACGATTTTGACGTCGACGATTTTGTTCTTTGCCCCCCATTTCCCTGTTCGTTCAGTCCCGATGGCAAGACATTGACGCTCTCAGGCATTTCCCAAACGTATGGATCGTGCATCTTCTTGTTGAACCTTGACAGCAAACAGATGGTTCTTTGGCGCCGAGCGTTGGAGGGTGTGTTCTCTCCGGACGGGACGCGAATTGCATATTCTACGGAAACGGCGATCGTCGTCGAGGAACGAGACACCATCATCCACAATATCCACGCTCCTCAACTACTCCGAATTGACCATTGGCTTGACGACACCAAGATTGTGTTCACCGCCGTCAAATACCTGGAAGTTTGCTATGTCGGGATTGCGGATCTGGATAGCGGAGCGGTCTTTCGCATCGATCCCCCCGTCAAAGGTTCCATTGATGGCGCCTGCCTCTTCCGGTTTTGAGCATCCGCCAACGGCAACCTGCTCCAGGCGCTCAATCCCGCCGTCTCCATGAGCTACACGTACGATGCCCGCAACCTCCAGCTCACCATCACCAATGATATAATCGGGAAAACCGTCGGCTACACGTACGACGAACGGGGGCGAAAGGTGGCCCTGACG
>Ga0209200_1002305_pt1 | contig 17900 bp, 13 predicted proteins | sample AD_UKC033_MetaG_FD_184406 | JGI IMG/M metagenome (GOLD analysis project Ga0209200, IMG submission 184406) | Active sludge microbial communities of municipal wastewater-treating anaerobic digesters from USA - AD_UKC033_MetaG (SPAdes) (version 2) | ecosystem: Engineered > Bioreactor > Anaerobic >...
CAATCAGGTAGTTCTGCAGGCGGACTTTCGCCAGGCCGCGATAGCGGGCCCGCCGCAGCCCGTAGCCGCGGACCAACTCACTCTGCGTACCCTCGATGCCGTTGCGATGGTGCATGTCCTGCCGGAAGGCTTCCGTCTGCATCTCCCGCCGGCGGTCCTGCAGCAGGCGGTGCCATGCACCCACCAGAATCGTCCGCTGCGGCTGCCCACGCCCCAGACACTGGCGGGCCAGGGGACACGCTCCGCACGTGGCGCGGTTCCATTCGAGCCGATAGGTCACCTTCCCCGTCTCTTGCTCCTCCAGACGGCTGCAATTGCTGCTGGCCTGCGCGGCGGGGCAGACGGCCCGGCGTACCGCGCAGCGCCGCCGGAAAGCCACCCCGCGGCGGTGACTCCGCACGCCGTGGCCAGCGGAGTTCTTCAGCGGAATCGACCATGGACACCCTGTAGATGGTGCAGCGGGTATCGAGGCGTGATGCTCAACGGCCGGCCTCACGTACACTTCGCGGCCGACCCGGGGACCGGCAAGAGCGGGCTGTACGCCGATACGCTCAACGTCACGTTCGACGACTTCCAGGCCTTTGCCACCGACGCCCGCAACCCGCTGGTGCCGCGGATCGTCGGGACGGCCCAAGCGTCGCTCTCCGGCGGGACGCTGCTGATCGAGGGCAAGCAGAAGCAGGGCGGGAGGGCCGAGGTGGACCGGTTCCAGGATGACGACTACCGCTGAATAGACAGGACTTACAGACTCAACAGGATCATCCGGCGAATGGGTACATCGTCTATCTGGGCTCCGACGGCACCGTCCGGGTGGACAAGATGGTCGACGGCTTCCGGCGCCCTCTTGCGAACCCTGGCATGCTCACGCTGCGCGAGAGCATGACACCCGCCCAGCGATGGGTATAGCACCGGGGCTACCCTCAGCGTCCGCATCGTGGCCGCCGGGCAAGACCCCCCGGGTACGCTGCGTCACCACGCCTGATGCCGCCCGGAAGGTCGTCCTGCACCGTCTGGGACTGACGATTCCGCAACGGCTGCGCTATCTGGAGGAAGTCGCGTAAATGTAGTGGAGATTTCGGCCCGCCAACTGGCTTCCTGGGGGCGCCCGGGCCGTTTACGCTCGAGAAGTGTCTAACTTGGCCTAGCACAGGGAATGTGCTATTGCAAACGGGTGAAGAGTTACCTGCTTGGGGGGATTGACTGGACACCCTGGCGCGAAGTAGAATGAAGTGGGGCCGGACTGGCGCGGGCGGCCCAATCGCCACTGTTCGATGAGTGTATCTCACAAGAAGGAGGACGCACAATGAAACGGATGAGACCGTACACTTGGTTGCTGCTACCCGGTGGCTTGCTCGCCATCGCGCTGACCGCCCTGCTCCTGACGGGCCCCGCAGCAGCCGACATCGGGAATATGGAGCCCGTCCCTATCTCGCCCTATGCGCACCGAACGAAGCTCCTCTACTTCGTCTTCCACCTGGATAACAGTCACTTCCAGTACTATCAGGGTTGGATCGACGAGCTTCCCAACGTTAAGGACAAGATCGACGGCGTTGTGGTCATGCTCTTCAACTTCCGCGACACCGCTTTCCTGCCGGACGAGGATGACATACCGGCGCCGGGGCCGGCGACGAAGTACAAATGGCTTCACAACCCACATTATGGGCAGCCGAACGAATCGCCGGGTTTCCTGGACGTGTGCGAGGAGGAGGGGATCCCCTTCTACTGGGGGCGCCGGCTCTGGCCGCACAATGCCTGCTACGAGACCAGTGCGGTGTTTAGCTGCCAGCCTGGCTACAAGGATTACATTAGTCAGCAAGACGTCTTGACATCTGACTACTACGAGGACTTCCTCCAGCAGCTAGACGACGAAAGAGCGTGGCTCGAAGAGAACTGGGGTCTCCTCCCGGCCGGGACCTGCACCGACGCCGAGCCTCAGGGTGACAAGGATTCCGTGACGGGGTTATCGAAGTCGTGGCTGAGCAGGATCTTCGCCAACTCCATTCTCACGGACTGCTCACTGTCCCCCTGCATCCCTGGGGGACAGACCCAGTGCTGTGGTGGGGAAGACCCGGAAGTAAACGGGCCCAGCGACGACTTCCTTGCAGCCATGGAGAGCGCCATCACCACCGCTACGGGCCAGGCGCCAATGGTGGACATTGCGGCTCCGGGCGGACAGACTTCAGCGTGTTTCTACGGCTGGCGCACACGCCTGCTTGGCCACCAGTACTTCCATTACAAGACGGCCTACACGAATGACATAGCGACCCTCCAGTACGGCTCGGGCCAGTTAGCCGGGGAGTTCAAGTGGGACCCGCCGCCGTGCGGGCACGCCTCCCTGTATGGTCCCGAGTACGACGATCGGGAAATACAGCTGGATTGGGCTGAGACCCACTTGAAACCCAGCGCCCCGGGGTATGAAAACGAGAATGGTTTCACTGTGCCCGAATGGGCAACTTCCACGATGTGGGACTTCTACTGTGACCTCGGAACCGCTTTCCCCGAGTTCGACGAAGGCGGGATCATCCTTCACGTGGGGGCCGGCAACAACATGACGTTGGTCATGCAGGAGTTGGCTGCACAAACACTGCCGTAGTCACCGCTCGCAGCCGCCTTTCCGCAGCGCCCGCCCGCGCCTGCTATGCCCACGCCCGGCACCGCAGAAGCCCCGTGAGGCAACCACCTCACGGGGCTTCTGCTGAGCGTTCGACGAACCCCATCTTGCAGGCCGCGGTTCCGCGGCTGAGGCAGCGGCGGCAGGGGTCAACTCTGATACCATCCCCAAGGTTAGTCACAGACGAGCGCGGCGGCCCGCAGGAGCCGAGCACTGCTCGGCCGTGAGTAACTCGGCGGAGCCTGTGATATCTTGACAATTGACACGCTGTAGATGGTGCAGCGGGTATCGAGGCGTGATGCTCAACGGCCGGCCTCACGTACACTTCGCGGCCGCCCCGGAGACCGGCAGAAGCGACGTCAAGCACGTGATCGTCGTCGGGCAACCGAACTCGCTGGGCACCGGCAACTGACCAGGGCCACGGGGGACGGCCAGGCCGGCACAGCCAAACGAGTGGCATGCCCAGGTGCCGGCACGCCGGGCCCATGCCGCCTTCCAGCAAGCACACGCCCGCCCCAAGCGAGCGGTTTCGCAATGCGGGTGGCATGGCCAAACGCAGCGCCGCCATGCCCTGCCGCGATAACGACCCAACACCGACCCCGACGTAACCGCCTGTCAGCGCCCGGAGAGCAGCTCGTCGCGTGCGAAACGGGGGCGCCGGTCGGGCTCTCAAACTGGTGCATTTGATGCGTTCCACGTCAGCCACGCGGGGCCGACGCTACCACCTGCGTCGCCCGCGAAGACCGACGCTACCGTCCATGTCGGCCGCGGGGGCCGATGGTAACTGCCACCCGGCATGCCGGCGCCTTCGGCTTGGGCATGCCACCCTGCCCATCGTACATCCTGCCCGACGTCCCCCCCCAACGTATACCCCGCCCGACGCATACCCTTCCCGACGTACACACCTCCCGGCCCACGCAGCCCCTTGCCGCGGCCGCGGGACCCCTGTAGCCTGTGGCCGATTCGGTGCTGGAGAGTGAACCATGGAACTTGACGCGGTGCTGTTGGCCCGTCTGCAATTCGCGCTTACCATCATGTTTCACTACCTGTTCCCCCCGCTGTCCATCGGGCTGGGGGCGATCATGGTGGTGATGGAGGGGATGTACCTCAAGACCCGGGACATCCAGTACGAGACGATGGCGCGCTTCTGGACGCGCCTGTTCGCGCTGAACTTCGCCATCGGCGTCGCCTCGGGCATCGTGATGGAGTTCCAATTCGGGACCAACTGGGCAACCTACTCCCGTTTCGTGGGCGACGTCTTCGGCTCGGCGCTGGCGGCCGAGGGCATCTTCGCGTTCTTCCTCGAGTCGGGGTTCCTCGCAGTGCTCGTATTCGGCTGGGACAAGGTCTCCCCGCGTATGCACTTCTTCTCCACCGTGATGGTCGCCCTGGGCTCTATCTTCTCGGCGGTATGGATCGTGGTGGCCAACTCGTGGCAGCAGACGCCGGCCGGCTTCCACATCGTCCAGCAACAGATCGGCGATCAGCTTGTCGCCCGCGCCGAAATCACCGATTTCTGGGCAGTGGTGTTCAATCCGTCGTCCGTGGAGCGGCTCACGCACGTGCTGCTCGGCGCGTTCATCATGGGCGCGTTCTTCGTGATGAGCGTCTCGGCCTATTACATTCTCAAACGCCGGCACGAGGTATTCGCCCGGCGCAGCTTCACGATCGGGCTTGGGTTCGGGCTGTTGGCATCGCTGGTCATGCTGCTCTCCGGCCACTCCCAGGCGCGCAGCGTCGCCCGCACGCAGCCGCCCAAGCTGGCGGCCTTCGAGGGCCTCTACTCGACGACCGAGGGCCCCACGCCCATGTATGTATTCGGGATCCCCGATACGCCCCAGCAGCGTATCCGCTACGGCCTCGCGATTCCCGGGCTGCTCAGTTACCTCGTGCACGGGGATTGGCAAACGCCCGTCGCCGGCCTGGACGAGATACCCGTGGTGGACCACCCGCCGGTCGGGCTGCCGTTTTACACCTACCACATCATGGTGGGCGTGGGCGGCCTGATGATCGTGCTGACGGCCGTCGCGGGCATTCTGCGCTGGCGAAGTACTCTGTTCGAGAAGGCGTGGCTGATGCGCATCTTCGTGGTTGCGGTCGTGCTCCCGGTCATTGGCAACCAGCTCGGCTGGGTGGCGGCCGAGGTAGGTCGGCAGCCGTGGATCGTCTGGGGCCTGCTGCGCACCCAGGACGCCGCCTCGCGGGCCGTCAAGGCGGAGGAGGTCTTAGCGTCCAACCTGATGTTCGCGGTCATCTATGTACTGTTGACGCTGGTCTGGGTGTACGTCCTGGACAGCAAGATCAAGCACGGACCCGGTGAGCCGACGGCAGGCGAGCCGGATCGAGGTGGGGAAGGCTTCCTGGCGACCGCGGGTGCCCGCGTCTCCCCCGCCGGGCGGTCCCTCACGAGCGCCAACCCCGCGCCCCTCCAGGGAGAGGGTCAGGGGTGAGGCTCGGGTGCCATGCCCTCACCCGCCGCAGGCGGGGGTGGGCATGTGAGTTGGACGCCGCCGCATGCTCACCCGCGACTCGCGTCGCAGGAGAGCATGGCACCCGCAATGCCGTCGCCGGACAAGACTGTTCTCCCTTCCAGGGAGAGGGGCCGGGGTGAGAGTGAGGGCCGCGAATGGCTTCGGCCCCCGCCGGGCGGAGGGAGGCAAAACGCAGCCGAGAACTGAGGACTGAAGACTGACAACTGAGAACTACCAACTGACAGCTTAGAGCCGACAGCTTCCGTCCTCCCGTGGCCGCGGCCACGCGCGTCCCGGCCGCTCAGGAGCAGCGTATGGACCTCAACCTGTTCTGGTTTGTCACCCTCGGAGTCCTGCTGGCCGGTTACGCCATCCTCGACGGGTTCGATCTCGGCGTGGGCATCCTGCACTTGGCTGCCCGCGGCGACGGCGAACGCCGCCTCTTCATGAACTCCATCGGCCCGCTCTGGGACGGCAACGAGGTGTGGCTGGTCACCTTCGGCGGCGCCCTGTTTGCCGCTTTTCCGCACGCGTATGCCACGGCGTTTTCCGGCTTTTACCTGGCGTTCATGGTCCTGCTTTTCGCTTTGATCATGCGTGCCGTGTCGATGGAGTTCCGCAGCAAGCACGACTCCGCGGCCTGGCGGCGCTTCTTCGACGTCGCTTTCTTTCTGGCCAGCTTGCTGGCGACGCTGCTGTTCGGGGTGGCCGTCGGCAGCTCGATGAAGGGCATCCCCGTCGGGGCCGACTTCGAGTACGCCGGCACGTTCCTGGGCCTGCTGGGGCCCTTCCCCGTGCTGGTGGGCTTGTTTACCGTCAGCATGTTCATGATGCACGGGTCGATCTACCTGTATCTGAAGACGCAGGGCGATTTGCAACAGCGCATTCACGGCTGGATGTGGCGTGCTTTTGCCGCGTTCCTCGCGATGTATGTGATCACCACTGTGTACAGCGTGGTGGCCATACCGAACGCCACGGCCACCTTCCGGGCTCACCCGTGGGTGTGGTTCGTCGTTGTTCTGAACATCCTGGCCATTGCCAACATTCCGCGGGCGATTTATCACCAGCAGCCGTTCTACGCCTTCGTCTCCTCGTCGTGCTCGATCGCGGCGTTTGTGTTCCTCTTCGGCGTTGCCCTCTATCCCAATTTGATCGTCTCGAGTATCGACCCCTCGTACAGTCTGACGATCTACAACGCGGCCTCTTCGCCGAAGACGCTGGGGATCATGCAACTGATTGCGTTCCTGGGCATGCCGTTCGTGCTGGCCTACACGGCCGTCATCTACTGGGTCTTCCGCGGCAAAGTCGAACTGGGCCGGTTCAGCTACTGAGCCACCGCCGGCGTGCCAACACGGTTTCGCATCGCTCGACGAAGGGGGACAGCGCCTGCTGTTTCGGGCGGCGAGACGACACCCGTGCACCAACCGTCCCGGAGGCCGTCGCTTCGCGGAACATCTTCCGCTCGATGGCGCGCATGCGCGTGCAGGCGCGCAACGCGCCCGGATTGACGCCCGACCGGCGGGCCGCGCCTTGAATCCCCTCAACGCTCACGCATGAAGCCGGCAGCATCGCTGGCACATGCACGGTTGCGGAGACACCCCGGGGGCCCCCGCCCGGGCGCCGCATCGCGGTCATCGTCTTGCGCTGTTGGCAGCGCGCCCGGCGTGCAGGCTGGCGTATCAGTGCCGTGTTGGCCCGCAAGAGGAACCGGGACCGACTCACCCCCCGAGGGGAGGGCCGGTCCCGGAATCCGCCGGGTCGGATTTCACCTGCCCGCGCCTACTCCCTGAAGTGGGCTGCCCCTAGGAAGTCTGCACCTGACGGCGTTTGGCAAAGATGATCGTCCCCGCTACCAGCAACAGGACCGTCACGACGATCAGGCCCCACTCTGACACGCTGGGCACTTGCTGCCCCGTCGCCAGGGCCAACTCACTGTCCAGACTCAACTGCCCGTTCAGGGGTGTCGTCGAGAATGGATTCCCGCCTGGCGGCGCATTGGGGTTGAAGACGATCGGCGTCGTCCCAATCAGGTACCCGGGAAGCTCGGGGCACGTGCCGTTGACGATCGTGTACGTGGACTGGAAAGGTCTGGGATCAAGGATCCACACCGCGGGGTTGACGATGATGTACACCTCCTGAATCGTGCCGGTCGGGTCCCCGAGGCCGGGGAAGTCGATGCTCCCGTCGACATGGGCGTCGATCCACGGCGGCAGCTCGCCGAGCTCCCATTGCTCCGTGTCTCCATTCCAACCGGGCAGCGCGAACTTGATGTGATCGTTGTTACCACACGTTGCATCCCACCAGAAGTCGAAGATGATATCGTTGATGGGATCGCCCGGAACGGAACCGCTGTACGTCTGACAATTCACCGCATAGCCTTCGAAAAGAAGATCCGTCCGCTGACAGTCGACCGTTCCCCAGACCTGTAGGTTTCCGCCGGGGCAACCGGAGTACGTGAAGTGAAACGACCACTGGGCCGCATCCGCCGACAGGCCCGCGGCCGCTACCATCACGGCCGCCAGACAGAGCGCTCTTGACAACTTCATGGCTATACCCTCCTCCACGCCCAACACAGTGGGCGTTGCCTGCGTCCGATCTGCAATCTGGAACGTGTGCACCTCCGGGCCCCCGTGGCCCCCGTCCACTTCCGGGGGTCCTCCCACGGCGACCCGGCGCATCCTCCCCCTGCCAACCGCTGCGGCAATCGTGTCTTGCGTCGCGCAACGGCGCAGCTCAAACCACACTTCGACGATGGACGGGAGGCGCGCGCGGGTGCGTCCGGCGACGGGCAAAAAGCTGCTCAAAGAACATCATCTGCGACGACAGGCGAACCACGCAGCGCGCGGCTGCCCCGACTACACCCGACCGCGCCAGCGTGAGCCGCGCACGACTGAGCAAGGCGAGCAGCGCTGCGTTGACCGCTACGACCAGGGCTGCCGCGAACACGTATCCGAGCACCCGGGCGATCCAGTGAATCGCTACTAATTCCTGGCCCGTCCGGGCAAGCAAACCCTGGTCAAAACCCAAAGGCTTGAACGCGATCTCAACAAGTATCCAGCCCAACGCCAGCAAGAGCGGGTTGAACCCGATCTTCCGAGTCAGCAGCGCAGCCAACAACGCGTAACCGCCGGGAATCGCGGCAAACAGCCCCAACGAGCTCGTCGTCGGCACCACCACCCCCGCCCCTACCGCCATCCCATAGAAGCACGCCCCCCAGAACAGCCCGCACCGCGCCGCCCGCATCGGACGAAAGGCACGGATCACCGCGAACAACGGCACAAGGCTCACCCACGCCAACCACCACAGATCCGGTATCACCAAAGCAGCGGTGGTGAGGGCCGCGCTCAGACCCAGCGACAACCCTATAGCCACAGTCTGCAGGCTCGAAGTGCAAAGACGAACTCGGTTGGCCGGCATGCTCAACACCATGAAGACAGCCCACCACCACCTGATGATATGTGGCCGGAGGCGCACCCGCGAGGCCTTGGGATGTGAGGGCCAACGCCCCGCGCCATCGTCGCTAGGGCAGCTTGTGTTCGCTATCGCGAACCTCCTCACCCTCCGAAAGCACATCCGCCCGTCGCCCCCCTTCAGCACCGCAGCGACGCGTCAGCAGTGCCCCCCAGAAACGCCCATCTGTCCGCCCGTCGACCAATAACCGGAGGATTCTCCCTTCAAGGTATGTCGACGCCAGCCCGTTTCAGGAATTGCTGCGCTTAGATTAGGCTCGGCACCGCGGCAGTGTCAAGTAGTTGCACAAGGAGAATCTCACGCAGTGCTCTTGCGTGCCATACGCAACCCCACGGAGTGTCGAGTCGTGGCACTTAAACCACGACCTTACTTTGTCGTAAGGCCCGTCCTGTGGCACTTCACCACCAACGTTCATTCTCCCCAGGAGGTACAGGCGTAGGACTCTGCGTATTCCCGAACTTGCTGCGCTCGTGGAGGTCCAGGCAAGGCCACCCACAACAAACACCACGTGAACAGCGCCGCGTCTGACCGCATCTATCGGCCCCGACCCTGTGGCCCCCCAACGCAACTGCCCGGCAGACACTCAACCGGAGAAGACGTGCGGTGAAGCCGCTCTTCAAACGGCCAGCCGCCCTGCCGCCCCGCGCGGTGCCGCGGGCTCCCCGCCTGCTTTCCCCGCGGCTCCCAGTCCTGTTCTTCCGGGTCCCCAGTCTCCGCCGATGGCCAGTCCGTCGCCGCAGCGGTGCTTACAGACGGCGACCCACGCGCGGCGGACGCGGCTTCCCAGCCAACTCTCCAGGCATCTCTCGCGGCCGTCGGCGTGACGCTATTGCTCAGGTTGCTCGTAGCGCAGGCGCTCATGGGTACCCTCCTCGGGCTCGCGCGTGCTGCGGACTGGTCTTACGCTTTCTATGTCGACCCATCAGCGCTGAATTGGCTCTGCAACGAGGCCGACGCTGCTTCTTCAACCAGCGATCATGATGCCGCCGCCGCTCGGAACTTTTTCCATTCGATGCCGAGCTTGCGCATGCGGGCACGCAGCGTGTGTGGATTCACGCCCAACAAGCGCGCGGCGCCCTGGGCACCCTCGATGCGCCCATGCGTGGCCGTCAGCGCCGCGCAGATGTGTTCCGTCACCACGGTGTCCAGCGGCGCAATCGCTCCGGTATTCGCACTCGCACGGGGCGCGCTCACCGGCGGCAAGCCCGACGCCTGAGACGTTCGGATCGGCAACGGAGTCTGCACCCCAAGGGCCTTGGCGATCTCCAGGCACTTGCCGTCGCCGAGAATCGCCGCCCGATCTATAACGGCCGCCAGTTCCCGGATGTTCCCCGGCCACGTATAGCTCAGCAGCAGGTTCACGTCCTCGAGCGTCGGCACCAGCAGCGGTAGCCCGAACCGGCGCGACGCCCGCAAAGCGAAGTGGGCGGCCAGCGCCGGCATGTCCTCCGGCCGGTCGCGCAGCGCCGGGAGGTGGACCGGAAACACGGCCAGCCGATACCACAGGTCGTCACGGAAACGCTCCTCACGCACCATCGCCTGCAAGTCACGGTGGGTGGCCGCCACCACCCGCACGTCCACCTTCATCTGCCGCTGCCCCCCCACCCGCTCGAAGGTGCCGTCCTGGAGAATCCGCAGCAGACGGACTTGTGCTGCCAGCGGCAACTCACCAACCTCATCCAGGAAGAGCGTGCCGCGGTCCGCCCGCTCGAACCAGCCCTTCCGCATGGCCACCGCGCCGGTGAAGCTGCCCCGCTCGTGTCCGAAGAGCTCCGAATCCACCAGCTCCGGCGGGATCGCGCCGCAGTTGACACGCAGGAATGGCCCCCCTGCCCGCCGCGAACGTTGGTGGATCGCCCGGGCGACCACCTCCTTGCCGGACCCGGTCTCTCCGAAGATCAGCACCGGCACGTCCGAGTTCGCCACCAGCTCCACGCGCTCCATGACCTCACGCAACCCGGATTCCGCGCCAACCACCGTATCGCTGATGTCCTGCCGACCCAGCCGTGTCAGCAGCGATCGGCGGTCGGCCTCCGCCGCCTCCCGGTGCGTCACCATCTCCCGCAAACCGCGATCGTTCTCCAAGGCTGCCGCGAACGGATCCAGCAGCGCCTGCACCACCTCCACGTGCCCCGGGCCAAACGTCTGCGGCCGGCGCGCCACCAACACCAGCACTCCCAGGGGGCCGTCAGCGGAGCCAAGCGGACCGACCAGCACATCCCCATCCAAGTTCGCCGGCACCAGCAGTCTTCGCTCAACTGAGTCCGCCTCGCCCGCCATGTGCGCCACCTCCCCCCGGCGGCACCAGGTCAGCACGCCCTCCATCTCCTCGGGCGAGTAATCCGCTCGCGTCTCCCGCGGCGCTAATGCGTCAGCACCACAGCCCGTGCCCACCGTGTCCAGGCAGGACCTGGCAAGGTCGATCCGCCGCACGAGCAGCAAGTCCACCGGCAGATGCCGCCGCAGGAGCGGAGTGATCCGCGCTGCGGACTCGTGGATTTCCATGTGCCGGCACACCTCGCGCCAGACCGCAAGCAGAGCACCCATGAACCGTTGCATAATCTGGTCTACCCACAATATATCACGGGCCTGTCGTGACCAGTCACGGACGCGCCCATCATATAAGACGGTTATCGTCAGTTCAAACCCAGGGAACCCCAGAATACGTACAGAAACACGGTCGAATCCCTCTTCGGAGTGGCACAGCCGGTGCCATGCACCCAAATAGGGATTCGGCGAGCTTGCGCTTCGGAGCGGCGGGGCAGCACGCAACGGGCGCAGCGGCCCGCTGAGACGACTCAGGCCGGCCGGATTGGCCGATAAGCTGGCGCGGGTTGCGCCGTCGGTCTCTCGGCATTCGTCGCCAGTTCGATGGATGCGAAACAGGAGAATTGCAGCATGAACGCAAAAACGACGTTAATTCTGGCTGTTCTCGGGGTGTTGGCTGTGCTGAGCAGTGTCAGCTTGGCGCAGAGTGGCGCGGCCGTGTTGCTGAACGTCTCCTATGACCCGACGCGCGAACTGTACCAGGAGTACAACGAGGTCTTCGCCAGACACTGGGAGAAGGAAACGGGGCAGAAGGTCACTGTCCGCCAGTCTCACGGCGGGGCCGGCAAGCAGGCTCGGGCGGTGATGGACGGGCTGGAGGCGGACGTGATGACGCTCGCCTTGGCCTATGACATTGACGAGGTTTCGGCGCGCGCCGGCTTACTGCCCAAGGAGTGGCAGAGCCGGCTGCCGCACAATAGCTGCCCGTATACGTCCACGATCGTGTTTCTCGTTCGCAAGGGAAACCCCAAGAATATCAAGGACTGGGACGACCTGATCCGGTCGGACGTGTCGGTAATCACGCCCAATCCGAAGACCTCGGGCGGCGCGAGGTGGAACTACCTGGCCGCCTGGGGCTACGCTCTGCAGCACAACAACAACGACGAAGCCAAGGCGAAGGAGTTCGTGACCAAGCTGTTCAAGAACGTGCCCGTGCTGGACTCCGGCGCACGTGGTTCGACCATCACCTTCGTACAGCGGAGCATCGGGGACGTGCTGCTCGCCTGGGAGAACGAGGCGTTCCTCTTCATGGAGAAGGTCAGCAAGGGCGAGGTGGAGATGGTCGTCCCCTCGATGAGCATCCTGGCCGAGCCACCGGTAACCGTGGTGGACAAGGTGGCGGAGAAGCACGGAACCGTCAAGCTTGCCACGGCGTACCTGCAGCACCTGTACTCCGAGGAGGCTCAGGACATCGTCGCCCGGTACCACTACCGTCCAACGTTGGAGTCGGTGGCCAAGAAGTACGCCCAGAAGTTCCCGCAGATCCCGATGCTCACCATCGACAGCGATTTCGGAGGCTGGCAGGTCGCCCAGAAGAAGCACTTCGCCGATGGCGGTGTGTTCGACGACATCTACAAGCCCGGCTAGCAGCCGGTTGGCGAAGCAGCGGCGGACGCGGCGCCGCCATCGGCGTGAACCCGGCGACGCGGCACCGTCACGGAAAAACCACCACCATGAAGCTGGTTCTGAAACAGCCGAGCATTCTGCCGGGTTTCGGGCTGACGCTGGGGTTCAGCCTGACGTACCTCAGCCTGGTCGTGCTGATCCCGCTGGCTGGGTTGTTCGCGCGAACGGCCACCCTCTCGTGGGAACGGTTCTGGCACACCGTCACCGACGCCCGGTTGCTGGCGGCGTATAGGCTGAGTTTTGGAGCGTCGCTCGCCGCGGCGTGCCTCAACCTGTTCTTCGGGCTGATCGTAGCCTGGGTGCTGGTGCGGTACCGCTTCCCGGGCCGCCGGCTTCTCGATGCGCTCATCGACCTCCCGTTCGCGTTGCCGACGGCCGTCGCCGGCATCGCGCTAACCGCCCTTTACACCGACACCGGCTGGGTCGGGCGGTGGCTTGCCCTGTTGAACATCAAGGTGGCTTTCGCACCGCTTGGCGTGGTTGTGGCGCTGACGTTCATCGGGCTGCCGTTCGTGGTGCGGACGCTGCAACCGGTCCTCGAGGACCTGGATCCGGAGATTGAGGAGGCCGCGGCCAGCCTGGGCGCCTGGCGGCGTCACACCTTGCGCCGGGTGGTTCTTCCGGAACTCTGGCCGGTGATGCTGACGGGTTTCGCCCTGGCGTTCGCTCGGGCGCTGGGCGAGTACGGGTCGATCGTCTTCATTTCCGGCAACATGCCCATGAAGACGGAAATCGTCCCGCTGCTGATGGTCATGAAGCTGGAGCAGTACGAATACGCGGAGGCGACGGCCATTGCCGTGGCGATGTTGCTGATCTCGTTCACGCTGTTGCTGATCATCAACCTGCTCCAATGGTGGAGCGGCCAGCGCCACGCCGCGGTTCGCTGAGAGAGACGAGCGATGGCCCAGAGGACACTACGGCGCAAGATCGAACGCTTCTTGTGGCGAAAACCACGCGCCATCACCGAACCTCTGGTGGTGCGCTGGACGGCCATCGCCATCACGTTCACCTTCATCGGGCTGTTTCTCGTCCTGCCCCTGGCGGCCATCTTCACGCAGGCGCTGGCGAGCGGGCTCACCGCCTACTTCCGGTCTCTGTGGGACACCGACACGCTGTCCGCCATCCGCCTGACGCTGATCACGGCCGCCGTCGCGGTACCCGTGAATCTGGTGTTCGGCGTGGCCGCCTCGTGGGCGATCGCCAAGTTCGAATTCCTGGGCAAGAGCGTGCTGACCACGCTGATTGACCTGCCGTTTGCAGTGTCGCCGGTGATTTCGGGAACGATCTACGTGCTGTTCTTCGGTCTGCACGGGTACCTGGGACCGTGGCTGAAGGCACACAACATCGAGATCGTGTTCGCGGTCCCGGGTATCGTGCTGGCGACGGTGTTCGTAACGTTTCCCTTCGTGGCCCGGGAACTGATTCCATTGATGCAAGCCCAGGGCACGGAAGAGGAGGAGGCCGCCCTGACGTTGGGTGCCGGCGGCTGGCAGACGTTCGCGCGTGTCACGCTTCCGAACATCAAGTGGGGGCTTATTTACGGGGTGATCCTCTGCAACGCCCGGGCGATGGGCGAGTTCGGGGCCGTGTCGGTAATCTCCGGACACATCCGCGGGCTGACCAACACCATGCCGCTGCACGTTGAGATCCTCTACAACGAGTACAACTTCGTCGGGGCATTCGCGGTGGCGTCGCTGCTGACGGTGGTGGCGATGATCACGCTGGTGCTCAAGAGCTTCGCGGAGTGGAAGTTCAAGGAGGAGTCGGTGCAGGCGGCGGAAGAAGTGGAGGGCCTGCCCCAATGAGTATCGAGGCACTTGGCATCAGCAAGCACTTCGGCGCGTTCGCGGCACTCAAAGACGTCAGCCTGCGCGTGGAAACGGGCGAGCTGGTCGCGCTGCTGGGTCCCTCGGGGTCGGGAAAGACGACGCTGCTGCGGATCATCAGCGGCCTGGAGAAGGCCGACGCGGGCGCGGGGATGGTCCGTCTGCACGGCGAGGACGTGACGACCAAGGGCGTGGGGTACCGGCGGGTCGGATTCGTTTTTCAGCATTACGCCTTGTTTCGGCACATGACGGTGTTCGAGAACATCGCGTTCGGCTTGCGAGTGAAGAGGCGCAGTCAGCGCGCGTCGCGGCAGCAGATCCGGGAAAAAGTCGAACAACTGCTGCGCCTGGTGCAACTGGAGTGGTTGGCGGGGCGATACCCGGCGCAGCTCTCCGGCGGCCAGCGGCAGCGGATCGCACTGGCCCGGGCCCTGGCGATTGAGCCCCAGGTGCTGCTTCTGGACGAGCCCTTCGGAGCCCTGGACGCCAAGACCCGCCAGGAGTTGCGGCGCTGGCTCCGCCGCCTGCACGCTGAACTGCACGTCACCAGCGTGCTGGTCACGCATGACCAGGAGGAAGCCCTCGAAGTAGCGGACCGGGTGGCGATTATGAACGCCGGGCGCATGGAACAGTTTGGGACCCCGGCGGAGGTCTTCCATCACCCGGCCAACGAGTTTGTGATGAACTTCCTGGGGCACGTGAACGTCTTCCACGGCCGGGTGGAGGGTGGCCGGGCAATCCTCGGCCCCATGGAGATCGACTACTCCGGTCGGCCCCACGCCACCACGGTCCCGGCGCGGGGACTGGTTCGACCCTATGACCTGGAGATTGAGCACCACCCCAATGGAAAACCAGGGTTCGCGGCAACGGTGTGCCACATCAACTCGGCTGGACCGCGGGTGAAGATCGACCTGACGGCCGAGTCGGGTGAGGCCGTGCACGTGGAACTGGCCCATGAGCGGTTCCGGGCCCTGGCGCTGGAGGCCGGGCAGCAGGTGTTCGTGGTTCCGCGGGAGGTCAACGTCTTCGTTGACGAGGGGCAGGGCTGACCGATCGAGGCTGGGGCGGGGGCATCGAGCCGGCCGCGGCGAACTCGCCCTGGCCGGCCCGGAGGGCGCATGAAGACCGGCCTTGCGGCAGGTGCGAGCGGTGGTATGCTGAGGAGGTGTCGGCCGGGAAGCGCCGGTGGCGCGGTGCGCAACGACCGATGAGAACGAGCACAGTGCTTATACAGGTGAGCCCGTGGGGCGGCCGTGGCGGCGTGAGCAGGTTTCCCCGCGCGGAGGCTGCAGTTGGGCAGGCGGTGTGGGACGCTCCACAGACGCCCCCGGGGGCGGGGGTGGGTCAGAGAAGAAGGACGTGCTGTTTGGGCGGCCGGGCCCCCTGGGTGGGAGGCGGGGTTCCGCCGCAGGCATAGAGACGACGGCAAGTCGAGTTTCAGGAGCATCAGGAATGGTCAGGAAAGGGGTTCTTGGGCAGGGCGCGGTCCTTGTCGTAGTGCTCATGGCGGTGTTGGTATCGTCGGCGGCGCAAACCACGGGCCAGGCGGGCCAACCGGCACCGACCGCCCAAGCGGGTGCTGCAGCACCGGCGCCTGCGCCGGCGGCCACGGAAGCCCCGGCTAAGAAGGCCGGGCCCTATGTTACGAAGGGCTGGTCCGCCCGACCGGCCCCGGAGCCGCCGGACTACGTGAAGACGCTCGACAAGCTCGGAATCGAGGATCTTAAGGACATCAAGTGGCTCGAGTTCGGCATCGAGCAACGGACACGGTTCGACTACCACGACGATTATCTCCGGCGGGCGACCCTGGAGAATGATGGGCAGTTCCTGCTGCGTAGCCGCGTGTACTTGGGCATCCGGGACATCGTGGACCCGTTGCGATTCGGGTTTGAGTTCCAGGACGGCCGGCAGTTCAACAGCAACTTCCCGGAGACCACGCGAGAGGTGGACGAGTACGATATCCTCCAGGCGTTCGGAGAGCTGTACTTCAAGGACGCTTTGGGACCGGGCATCCCGATCCAGTTCCGGGCGGGGCGCATGACGCTCGACCTAGTAGACCGGCGGCAGGTGTCGCGGAGCACGTTCGGCAACACGACCCAGGCATTCGACGGCTTCCGGCTGCGTTTCGGAGAGCCCAAGGCGGACTGGCAGATCGACCTGCTGGCTGCCCAGCCCGTAGAGCGGCGGATGACGCAGCTTGATCGGCCGGACGAGGAGCGCTGGCTCTACGGGCTGACCGGCGCGTGGCGCGGGTGGTCTCAGTACGTGACGCTGGAGCCCTACTACTTCGTGCTCGACGAGCAGCGGACCGATCCGGCGGCGGCCGACGGCGAGATCCACAGCCTCGGCATGCACCTCTTCGGTCCCATCGCCCAGACGAACTTTGACTACGACATGAACGGCGCGTTCCAATGCGGCGAGAACGGTGAGCGCCGGCGGCGTGCTTGGGCCGCGTATGGCGAGTTGGGCTACACCTTTGAGCACGAGTGGAAGCCGCGGCCGAGCATCTCGCTCGCCTACGCCACCGGTGACCGCAGCCCCAACGACAGCCTGGATGAGCGCTTCAACCGCTTGTACCAGACAACCACGGCGTACTCGATTACGGAGTTGTTCTCCTGGGAGAACACGATCAGCCCGCACGTTCGGCTGGAGATGAAGCCGACGGACAAGCTGCGGCTGGACTCCTCGTATGGCGTCTTCTGGCTGGCCAGCGACACGGACGCCTGGGTGATTCCGGGCCGGCGCGACGCGACGGGAAACAGTGGGGATCTGGTTGCCCAGGAGCTGCAGTTCCGGATTCGGTATCAGCTCCACAAGATGGTGGAACTGGAGCTGGGCTACAGTCACTTGCTACCGGGCTCGTTTGTGGGCAATACCGGCCTGAGCGACGACTCGGACTTCCTCTGGGTCATGAGCACGCTCAAGTTCTAGGACGTGCACTACCCCCCCGGCACCTGCGGCCGGTCTGGGTACGGGGCCGATGCTGAACACGGCCCCGGCCACACCGGGTGGGGTCGGCGGGCAGGTGTGAGATGGAGCCCCAGTAGCCGGGCGCGGCAACGACCGCGCCCGTTCTTTGCGCGCTCCGTCCGCCTGTGACGGAGACGGCGAGTGGCGTTGAGCGCCCCCCCCCGGCCCTGCCCGCCCGTTGCTCGGCGGCGACCCCGGAAAGGCCGATGTCCTTCGTGAGGCGTGTGCATACCCCGAAAAACCGATAGCGGCCGGTACGGCGCATGCATGGGGATTCGTGTTACGGCGCGCGGTATTGGCCGGTGGATCGGGCTGCGGAATCTGGTCGGCAATCGCGCCGCTGGCACGGCGACCGCTGTAAGCGCCGGAATCGACCCGCAAGGACCGCAGCCCCCTGGGCTCAACGCCCGAGGTGAGCAATGGCCGAGAGTGTTTCGCGACGTGCATTCCTGAAGCAGGCAAGTCTGGTGGGTGCCGGTGGTGTGCTGGCGGGGTTGCCCGGTCAGTCGGCGCAGGCGTCCGGCGTGCACGCGGTGTCCCCGGACTGGATGGGCGTGCTGGTCGATTTGACCAAGTGCAACGGCTGTCGGCGGTGCG
>Ga0209200_1002314_pt1 | contig 17848 bp, 9 predicted proteins | sample AD_UKC033_MetaG_FD_184406 | JGI IMG/M metagenome (GOLD analysis project Ga0209200, IMG submission 184406) | Active sludge microbial communities of municipal wastewater-treating anaerobic digesters from USA - AD_UKC033_MetaG (SPAdes) (version 2) | ecosystem: Engineered > Bioreactor > Anaerobic >...
TTACGACACGTTCACGGTGGTTCACTTGTATTCGTCTCCTCTGGTACTCACCTGACGGGATCACTGTCCCGCCTTTTCCCGTAACGTTCACTACCATGGCTCTTTACCACAGCAGCTTACGGCGGTTTGAAGCCTCCACCTGCATGACGGCTTCGAGGGGCCCTCCCTCATCTTCAATTAAGCATGGCTAGAAGTTTCCTTCTTCGCCTTCTTGGCACACTGGAACTTGCAACTAATTGTTTGCTCCTGACCAACCCCAAACCTCCTACCCCTGACCACGTGTCATTGACGGACTACTTTTTTGGACGGAAATGTATTACTTTATCCATCAGTATCTCTTCATAAGATGGCCCCACACCGGTTGTGGGATTTACATAAGCACGGAAGCCTATCATCAATTCGTCATATGTGATCCTTTTCAATGTCGGTTCCGGTACTAAGAGGCAGTAGTCTTCATTATCGGGATTGCTCTTGGATACTTTCCAAACGTAGAAATACTTTGCATTTGGATCGTCAGGAAGAAATCTCTCCGCACTTCCCGGCAATCCGAGCTTGGTTTCGGCACTCCTTTCGCTGTTAATGCTGAGGAATCCATAAAGGATACGTGATTCGTAAGGAAGCAGGTCCTTTACAAGATCATTTGAATAGACAACAAAACTCGAGTAAATAGCCTTTCCCGTAAGAGAGTGAATAGGCCCGAATACTATAGCGAAATCATCCGGGTCTTCTTCGAGGGCAAATGGATCACTTTTGAGATAGATGGCATCTCTGCTGTCTCCCAGGACGTCGGTATTGTTCTGGATCGCATGGTAACTTATATCTACCCACCTGTAAGTTCGCAAAACGTCTGCGTTCAGATCCGAGTAGTGATCGATAATTGCCTCTTCAAGACTGTCCATTGTCGATTTTAGGTTTAACTCCGAATAATCTCCCGTATCTCTAGGGGTCAGATTCGGAACAGGGTAGGGGTCAAGTTCAATTGGATCCGACTGTGTTAAACGTAAGACCCATCCTCTACGGTTTGAACTGTAGGGGGGCTCCATCCAGAATTTCCCGTCTTCGAGAGCGGATGGATCCAATGCTTAGGCTTTGTCGTCCGGATTATTGAAGAATGCGAAACGTGCGCCTATTATGAGTTCGTCACAGTCCTCTTCGATTCCTAGATTCAGCAGAACCGAATGCACAACGTCTGTGGTCATTATGTCCTCGGTAAAACCGACTTCTCTGGCAGTCTCTCTGATAATCCTGTCGATATTTCTGTCGGGGGTTGTAATTATTATCAAAGGGGCATTGTACACAGTGCCGGCTGTCTTCTCAAGAATGGAATCTCCTGCCTTTACGTTTGTTATGTTCACCGTGTCTCCCACACCTCCGAATATCCTTACTGGTCCTTCGACATTTGGCAGGTATCGAAACATCAGAAGTGTTTCGTTACTGAAGTACTTCACCTCTGGGGCGTCCATCCCAGAAAAACCACAGCTTCGTCTTCCCTAAGTCTGAAAGTGAAAGGGAAGGTATTCTTGGCAGTTTGAGAGGGAACCGGCGGCATATAGTAAACACAGTAAGGTGTATCGGCATTGTTTCCGTAACAGCTGGGCGTAATGTAATTTGAGAAGAGATCGGGCATATCGAATGAGTAAAATGTACCTTGCTGCACGATGAACCCTTCCGACTCGAGCTGTTCAATAAACAGGTTAACATTCTCCTCGGTGAAGTAGGGGTCGTTGCAATAGACTATGGTCGAAAGCACCACGAAAAGAAGGACCAACAGACGTTTCATATTCATACCTCCTTGAAGTTTTCAAGATTATCAGACGATTTCAAAATATCTCTGTAAACTCGGCTGAAGAAAACTGTTCTTTTCAAGATCAGAATATGCTTTCAGATAAGTATCCAAAAATACGTCGCCAATTAGAAAACAAAGAGAAAACTGCAAAGCAAAGGGAAATTCGCATTAACTTCGAACAATTTCTCTGTAAGTATTGACAGGTAGGTGTATACGATTTTGTAAAAGTATGAAAGGATAACGGGCATCTAGAAGGGGATTCACAAATAGCGACTGTTGCCGAATACTAATTCATATTCATTGCATCCGGATGGTGTCTATGACCCCCGGCAACGACACCTTTCCGACCGGTTCATCTTCCTTGGAAAATTGATCCTAGATATTTAGTGCACACCGGAATTCTATCATCATCTCCTGTGAATCCAAAGAGATCGAACATTATGCACTCAGTGATCTGCAGATTTCTCAATCTTCCCTTTCTGGGCATGCCATGCTGTTTCAAGGAGGTTTGCCGAGAAATGAAGACAACTTTCAGGTTATCTCTCATCTTTTCCCATACTTCTGCGACAATACTCCCAAAATCCTTTCTTATAATCTGTTTTAAGATGAACTGAAGAACTCTAAGGCGAGTATGAAACATAGAAGTAAAGTTAGCAACGACTAATTACCAGGCGCAGCAGAACTGACAGAGCAAACCTTCATTACCTTTCTCACCCCATCCCTTAAAGCCGGGCCAAACAAGGTCCGGCCTTCCTACTGTCTTTGATCTGATAAACAAGGATATTCTTGCAGGCTTATCTAGGATAATAGATCATGGGGTTCAGATGGAAGTCATTTATGACTGGGGATCTTCAGATACCATTTTTGTGACAGGCTTCTGAGTATTGATGCATGAGAATCCGTTGCGAAGTAAAGAGGAGAATGCCAATGAATAGAAAACGGGGAATTGGCAAGATCGTGACGGGGAGAGCTGCCGTTGATGGGGTCGGGGTGAAACTCGTTAGGGTTTTGGGTCATAGAGACGTTGAGGACTTTGATCCCTTTCTTCTGCTGGATGCCTTTGATTCCACTGATCCGGAGGACTATGCAAAGGGTTTCCCTTGGCATCCTCATAGGGGTATCGAGACCGTAACTTATCTTGTTAGCGGGATTATCGAACACGGTGACAGCATTGGTAACAAAGGAGAGATACTAGATGGTGACTGTCAGTGGATGACCGCGGGTTCGGGAATTATCCATCAGGAGATGCCCAAGCCAGCAGAGAGGATGCTTGGGGTTCAGTTGTGGTTGAATCTTCCGGCAAAGGATAAGATGACTGACCCGAGATACGGTGATATAAGAAGTGAAAACGTTCCGATTGTAACTGAAGAAGGCGCAAGTATAAAAGTAACCGCCGGGTCTTACAAGGAATTGGCAGGAGCCTTTGAAGGCAGGTACGTGAAAGCCACATATCTTGACGTGTTGCTCGATGCGGGGAAGGAATGGTCATACAAGTCTGAGGATGGATCCACTCTGTTCATCTACATTCTGCTTGGCAGTGGCAGTCTTGATCCTGGCCAACCCGAAGTCATCGAGAACAAGCGAGCAGTTCTCTTTGGTGAGGGTGAGCAATTTTGGGTCAAAGCAGGGACAGAGGGAATTAGGTTTCTTCTTTTGTCTGGGAAGCCTTTGAAAGAGCCCATTGCATGGGGAGGCCCCATAGTTATGAACACAAATGAGGAACTTGAACTTGCTTTCAGGGAGCTACGCGAGGATTCCTTCGTCAAGAACGACGGCGGATAACTACCGGTAGCTGAAATGACATTTCGAGAAGACCCGTTGAATGCTTCAGATGATAAACTACTCATAGAAGTCGTTCTGACGGTTCTTTCGTATTGCATCGTCATGTTATGTAATTAACGATTGGATTTACCTCACCTGTTTCTTGAATGTGCAGACTTGTTATTTAGCCAGCTCTGTTTGGAGCATTTAGTAGGGGGAGAGAAACTTGAAGAAATATATCCTTTTCGTTCTGTCTTTGTCTTTGATTTTCCTGCTGGTTGGTTGTCCAGCAGTGAACAAATCGCCCGAAGTTGTGAAGCTCGATGGAGCTAGCGGCAAAGTAGCTGCAGACAGCTGGACATTCTTATGGTCGGGAAGTGACGCCGACGGTTCAATCATAAGATATGAGTTCAGAAAAGACTTCGCTGACTGGGAGAGCAACGGAAACGAAACCGGGTATACATGGAGCGAATATTCCGAAGGCGAACACACTTTCGAAGTAAGGGCGCTCGACAATGAAGGAGCCTATTCGGAGATAATCGTCTGGACCTTCAATTACGACCCTCCCAATGTGCCACCAGCAGTGACAAAAATCGGTGGCCATGAAGGAGAAACGGAAGAGTCGAGTAATGCTTTCTCTTGGACCGGAAACGACCCAGATGGTGAGATAGTGGGATTCGAACTGAGAAAAGACTCGGGAGAATGGGTCGATGCAGAGCTTTCAACTGAATACACATGGAACGGTTATTCCGAAGGCGAGCATACATTTGAAGTAAGGGCTCTCGACAATGAAGGGGCCTATTCGGAGACAATCGTGTGGTCGTTCAACTACGACCCTCCCAATGTGCCACCAGCAGTGACAAAGACCGGTGGTCTTGAAGGAGAGACAGATAACGCCACAAACGCCTTTTCCTGGTCGGGCAATGATCCCGATGGAACAATAGTTGAATACGAATACAGAAAAGATACTGGGGCCTGGATCGTCAATGGAATGGAAAACGAATACGTCTGGGGCGATTACTCTATCGGGAATCACTCTTTTGAGGTTAGGGCTAGAGACGACGAAGGATTGTATTCTCCAACTCTTGTCTGGAATTTCGAATATGTACCGCACAATAATGCTCCTACAGTAACAAAGACCGGTGGAATTGAAGGCGATACTACCAGGTACCTCAATACATTCACCTGGACGGGAAGCGATTCCGATGGATCGATAGAACGGTATGAATACAGAAAGGACCGCGGTGACTGGATAAGTGTAGGTACTGACTTGAGTTATACGTGGAGGGGATACTCAGAAGGAAATCATGTCTTCGAGGTTCGCGCTCTGGATGATGGAGGCGCGTATTCGCAGATAGTTATCTGGTCATTCACTTACAGCTATGCGAATCAGCCCCCGGTGATTACAAAGACTGGCGGTCTTGAAGGCGATATATACGTGTCAAGCAACTCGTTTTCATGGACAGGCAGCGACTCAGATGGCACGATAGCAAAGTATGAATACAGGAAAGACAACGGTGATTGGGTCGATTTTGGACTCGGGACGAACTATACGTGGAGTGGTTACTCAGAGGGAAGCCACTCATTCAGAGTCAGAGGACGTGACGATAGGGGAGCGTATTCCGAAGAGGCTCTTTGGAGTTTTACATACAGTATTCCGCCGCAGGAGATGGGGGCCTTCAAGGTCGTTAATTCATGGGGAGTAGGTGGCTGGGAAAACGTTCCTGACGGCTTCCTGTACATTACATACGAAGCAATGAAGGAAAACCAGGTCCGCTGCTTCACTATAGACCCAAGAGAGGACTACGAACCGAGAGCAATTGCAGTATTCGAGATTTCTCATGGAATAAGAGATGATTGCGAGATAACGGTTGGGATCGGCAACCCTTCTTCTCCCATAAGAGAAAAGAGATTCGATGACTATAGCTATAGAGGAGGGCAGCATCCTTTCCCGGACAACAAGATGGTGCTGGATATCACCGAGCTCCTACCCTTTGAAGATGAGACATTGTTCCTGAAGGTATTTGATTCCTTCAGTGACTTCACAACGGGAAGTATAGAGTTCTTTTCCGTGGAAGTATTCGACAATTATCAATCTGGAACTCCTGTGGCGATATACACTTCGACCGAGACACCAAAGAACACCGTAAATAACTCATTCGTGAACGTGCAGATTCATAATGTTGTTGCAGCACAGGGCTCTTCGTATTACCTTTCAAGCATAAGGCAAGGATTGTCAACGGAAATGCTCGAACTTCTGAAAGCAGACCTAGGGGTCCTCGAAGAAGGGAGAAACTACAACGAGATTATTGACGGACACGGTACTGGTTTGCGTCCTCCTTCAGAAGACGATTGGGATGAAATCGCCAGGACCTGGCATTTGATGGATGGCTTCTCAGTCCAGGGAAGCTTACCATCGACTTTAGACCATTCCGTTTCGATGTATTTTCCTCCCGTAGGAGATCAGGGCGGCGAAGGCTCGTGCGTAGCCTTTTCAAATGGGTATTATACTTCCACTTTCTATGAAGCCAGGGATAGAGGCTGGGATCTCAGCGGCGCAAGCTGGACAAACGGCGGAGAACCTACTCCTTCGTATCAGAACAGGATATTCAGTCCTGACTTTATCTATCATCAGATTAATGATGGTGAGGACGGCGGTTCATCTTACCTTGATGCTCAGAAGCTGTTGTCGAGAGTTGGAGTCAGCAGCTGGGAAAAGATGCCTTACGATACGAGCGATCACACTTCGTGGCCTTCCGAATCTGCATGGAGAGAAGCTCCAAGATACAGGAACGGTATGAATGTAATTAGCTACTTGACAGTAAGGACGGATCAGGACATACTGACTATCAAGTCCTATCTCGCCGCGGGTTATCTAGTATCTGTTTCAATAGACGCCAATCAGTACAAGAACCTTACAGAGAAAGACGTCTGGAACACATCAACTTACATTTATCCCGATACTAATCACGCAAACACAATAGTTGGTTACGACGACAATTTCAACGGCTCTCTTTGATTAACGTCAGCTTCTCAGTTTGCGGCAGTACTGAGCATTGAGGATGTCTACAGAAGCATTCTTTCTGTAGAACTGCGATACTTTCGAATTCACAGGTTCTTCGGAATCAGTATTGCTTCGCGTTAGGTCTACGATTTGCCTGTAAACGAGTTTGCGGAGAAGAGCGTGGCAATGAGATTGAGTCAGAGGGTCTGGCTTCATTTGCTATCAGCAAAAGTTTCTTCTGTAGTTTCTTTCATGCGTTGTTTTATCTGTTCACTTCTGCAAGGTATTGCTTCGAGACGAATGTATAATCTGTTCATACGATGGCTTTGGCAGGAATACAGTTGCTCTCCGATCAAAGCTCTACAGAGCCAGGGACATCTCGGAGGTGCCGCATGAAGCGAGTCTTGGTGCACATTTTAGGGTCCGTTAGATCTTGGCTGCTGATAATGCTTCTAATCCCTTTTGGATTACTTTTTTCAGAGAACATTGAAACACCTGTTGACAATTACAAACCTCCCACAGAGGTTTCCGGGACTATAGCCGAGGACACGGTCTGGACAATCGATCGTAGCCCGTACCTGGTTAGGGCGACAATAACGATTTCTCCAAATGTGATCCTCACAATAGAGCCCGGCGTGGAAGTCCTCATAGTTCAGAATCAGGATTTCATCGTTAACGGTACGCTGAGGGCCGTTGGCAACGAGGAAAACCCGATTGTTTTCACAGGTACTGCTCAGGTACCAGGTTGGTGGAGATCGATCAACATTCAGGGAGAAGGTTCGGCATTTCTTGAGTGGTGCGAAGTCTCCTTTGCAGGAGCGTCAACGGGGGCCGGCGTTCTTAAAGCGGGATCGGGTTCTCTGAGACTCGTCAATTCCGTTGTTAGAAGGGTTATGGGAGATGGCCTTCGGATTTCGGCAGGGTACTCCTCCTTTGAGAGTATCAACAATACCTTCATGTATAACACAAACGGGGTTAGGGTCGGAATAAACGCATCTTACTCTGATCAGAGTTCGACCTTTATTTTGAACCAGGTGGACATCCATCTTGACGGCGGAGCGATCACAGGGATTGTGAAATGGGGAGCCAGTGGTGACTACTCCATGACGGTTACCGGAGATGTCTCTGTAAACGCAGGAGCATCGCTAGAAATAGCTCCGGGAACGGTGGTCAAACTGAGACAAAACAACAGGTTTTTGGTTTACGGTCAACTTCAGGCAAGAGGAGAAGAAGATCAGCAGATCTACTTCACCGATTTGCGCGATGATACGGTCGGAGGGGATGCTAATAGAGATAGCAGTGAGACGATCGCTGAAGAGGGATGGTGGAGATCTATCAACATCCAGAATGAAGGCTCGGCCGTTCTTGAATGGTGTACTCTGGCCTACGGAGGTAGATCGGATGGTGCAACTCTGCTCAAGAGCGGAACGGGTTCTATCAGGATATCCAATTCAGCGATTGTAAGAAGTTCCGGGGACGGGCTTAGGGTAGCTGCAGGCTACTCTCTATTTGAATCTTCGGACAACTATTTCGGGTATAACTCGGTTGGTATTCGATTGGGAATAAATTCATCTTTCTCTGATTTCACTTCCCGTTTTGAAAGTAACGATCTCGATGTTCATCTTGACGGCGGGACGATTAGCTCCAGTGTGGTATGGGGTGCAAGCAGCGAGTATTCAATGGTAACGGGCGGCGACGTAGTTGTCGCTGCGGGAGCTTCACTGAAAGTCATGCCCGGAACTGTAATCAAGCTTAGGCAGAACAACAGAATCCTCGTCTACGGTCATCTTGAGGCAGCCGGTCAAGAAAGCGCCCCCATATACTTCACAGACTTTCGAAATGATCTTGTCGGAGGGGACGCAAACAGAGACGGCGAAGCCACCGTTCCTGCAAGCGGCTGGTGGCGCAGCATAAGCCTGCTTACAGAAGGTACCGCGAACTTTGAGCATTGTACAATCGGGTATCTTGGAGTAAGTGACATGGCAGGAGTGATAAAGAGCAGCACTGGCACCTTTTCTATTCTCAACAGCACGATTCACGACGTTACCGGTGACGGATTGAGGATTGACAATTCCGCAGGAAGTGCGGAAGTGAAGTATTCGACACTATCTTATAATACCGGTGCTGGACTGTACTACAAAACCGACGGCGTCCACATTGAGGCGCTGACCATATCTTCCAACGGAATTGGGATAAGACTCCCGGCGGGCTGTTCGGTCGAGGTTGATGAACAGACCTATTTTGATGGGAACGATATTGCAATACAGATCGATCCTGCCGCAATTTCAGGCAGAGTAACGTGGGGGGCACCCAGTAATATATCCATATTGATGAACGGCAGTGTTTCGGTTGCATCGGGGGCAAGCCTTACCATTAGGCCTGGCAGCGTAATCAAGATAGCTCAGAACGCATTCCTTGCAGTAGATGGAGAACTAATGGCGAGCGGAACCGAGGATAACCCGATCTTTTTCACTGAGACTCGTGACAACTCGGTTGGAGGGGCGTTGTCGGGTGATGGTTCTTTGCCAGAAGCGGGCTGGTGGAGGTCTATCAACATACGTAATGAAGGTAAGGCCATTTTCGACTGGTGCACAATTGCATATGCCGGTCGTTCCGACGGGGCTGCGATATTGAAGAGCGGTGCAGGCTCTCTAAGAATATCGAATTCTGTTCTGTCGCACACTTCTGGAGATGGTCTACGCCTATCTTCGGGTTATTCGTCCTTTGAGCACTTTCAGAACGAGTATTCTTACAACACAATTGGAGTCAGGTTGGGCATAAACGCTTCATTTGCCGATGTAACAACAAGGTTCGAAGGCAACTCCACTGATATTCAATTGGACGGTGGCGCCATAACCGGTACAGTTTCGTGGGGATCGGATGGCGATTACTCCATGGTAATAACAGGCGATGTGAGCATCTCGGCCGGTGCCTCGCTAAGTATTCTTCCGGGAACTGTGATCAAATTCAGACAGAACAACAGAATCCTTGTTTACGGAAGTCTCCAGGCATTGGGAGAAGCGGATTTGCCAATCTACTTCACCGACTTGAGGGATGATCTTGTTGGTGGAGACGCGAACAGAGATGGTGGAGAAACTACCCCCGCTCCTGGCTGGTGGAGATCGATAGGTATTATGACTGACGGCACGGCGACTTTCGAACATTGTGTGATTCGATTCGCCGGATACGGTGATCGATCTGGGGTTCTAAAGAGCAGTACTGGCGCGGTTTCGATGACAGATACGGTAATTGAGAAGGTTGCAGGGGATGGCTTCAGAGCAGATAATGCTGCCGGAGGAGTGAAGATCGGCAGATCGACTTTCTCTGAAAACTCCGAAGCCGGATTGAACTGCAGGACGGACGGGGTTTCGGTAGAAGAATCCGTCTTCCTATCCAATGATACTGGTGTAAGGACAGTCGCAAACGCTTCTCTGATTTTAGATGACGAAACCTACTTCTCTGAAAACAACAAAGACATTTATGTAGAAGCGGCAACTATTAGCGGTAGTGTTGTCTGGAGAGTCCCTAAGCACCTCTCCTTACTTCTCAGCGGCAGCACCTCAATCTCAGTGGGAGCGAGACTTGAGATCAAGCCGGGAACTGTAGTTAAGATGGCTCAAAACTCTCTGATCACTGTCGATGGGGAGCTCATCGCGCTTGGAACTGGAGAAGAACCCGTCTTCTTCACTGATTATCGTGATGATTCCGCAGGCGGCGACTCAAATAGAGATGCAGATGCAACCTTGCCGGTCAAGGGCTGGTGGAACTCTATAAATATTAGAGAATCCGGATCGGCTGAATTGGACTTCGTCGATATCGGCTATTCGCAGAATGGTATTGTCAGAGCCGGTTCGGGATCATTCACACTGACCAACTCCAATATCCATGATGTTTCTGGAGAAGCACTCAAGCTTCTTTCGGGATACTCCTATCTGGAGCTGTCAAACAACGTGTTCCTTAGAAATGGCGCTGCAGTTCGATTGGCTACAAACGTTTCTTTCGATGACACTCTCGCCGCATTTGAAGAAAACGGTACCGATGTGTACGTAGATGGAGGCGAGATAAACAGTAATGTTGTTTTCGGCTTGAGTAGTGATTATTCATTCTACATCTCTGGAGAACTGACTCTCACAAAAGGGGCAGTTCTCGAGATAAGACCCGGAACGGTCCTAAAGTTTGCCGCCAATAGGGGACTAAGGATTTCGGGAAGTCTTAAGATGTTAGGAACTGAACAGGCACCGATAACACTTACCGACTGGCGCGACGATTCTACGGGAGGAGACGCAAATCATGATGGTGATGCCTCGCTTCCTGAACCCGGTTGGTGGAGGTCGATCTACATACAGGAAGAGGGCAGCGCAGAACTCGAATGGGCCAGAATAATGTATGCAGGCTACGGAGACAAGGCAGGTGTCTTCAAGACAGGTTCAGGATCTCTAATCTTAAGAAATTCAGTGATCTCTCGAATTGCCGGTGATGGTCTTCTGGTAAGCAGTAGTTCGGGCCATCTGGAAGTCTCCGGCTTATCATTCCTGGAAAACTCGACAGGAGTGGGTATCTCATCTCAGCAGACAGTTCCTCTGGAATTTGTTGATTGCGTCTTCGAGGGAAACGTCGTTTATGGTATTAGAAACGATAGCCCGGTTGAAGCCGTCGCCGTCGATTGCTGGTGGGGCGATATATCGGGGCCGCATCATCCTTCTCTGAACAACCGGGGAACAGGAAATCCCGTTAGCGACAATGTATCATTCGATCCATGGATAGGAAAGGAAGAGCTCATGAATGAGTCCGAAAGTGAGGAAGTGCCCTCTGAGAATGCTCAAGAGGTAGTTCAAGAGACCGTTGTTGCGGAATGGATAGAAGTCTCTTCGGACGGACTGTGCTATGAAGTACCTTCTTCCTGGTTCGATGATTCGGAGGGGTACAGACTCGAACTGGAGGGCGATGAGAATTCGAAGCCGGTAAGCAGATGGTTTGATGCTGAACCCGGCTCAGAGAACATCTTCTTCGTCATCGCTAAAGTGAAACCGGAGTTCCTCGAAAAAGAAGAAGAGGAAACAAGACTCAACATGGAAGTTGTCGAAGAATTCGAAAGGCTAATCGCCGGGGAGCCGGGAATATGGATAGAGCTTACGGCTGCGCAATGGAATGTTGAGAGATCTATCTACTCTCACGTCTACGAACCGGGAAACGATGGATACTGTCTTTCAGTCGGTTTTGCTGCGAAGACAGGCTTCTGGACTCAGTACGAGCCTGTACTGGAAAGAATAATGGAAACGTTAAGATACTGCGGAAACTGAATCGGCTATCAGAGCAAGACGCGCAAAAACACCGGCAAAGGTGGAAATCTTTGCCGGTGCTTTTTACAAAAGATTACTCTACCTCGAGAAATCACTTCTTTGATGACGGCGTCTATCAATCAAGAAGACATCACAATCCTTCATCTGAACTTGATTCAGAATCTCGATTCTTCTTATCGATCAACTGAGAACCGTTCAACGAAGTATCAGTTCTTTTGCTCTTTCCGACCCCTTACCCGCTAACCCCAACCACGGTTCCTCAGAAGCTCGGATCCCGAATCAAGTTTGGGGTAGCGAAATCCAACAGCTCAATCATCAAAGACCGAAAGGTCATTTCTGGAGAATACATTCTTCTCAGTACGGTCCAGGTATTTCAGTCTGAAGATGAAGTATATCATTCCGATTACTTCCCAGACGATAAAGAACAGGAAGAAAGACGTGCTAAAGTCCACTCCGACCTGGTAGAGAAGAATAAGCATAATAAGTATTGAAAACACCACACCGAGAATGGGAATGAAGATGAACCATTTCTTCTTAACAATTGCAGGAGCCGTTTTTCTAAGCGTTTCATTTTTCTTCAGTTTGAAAACCGCAAACATCGTGGGAATAATCACCGCGATTCCTCCAATCGAAGCGAAGGCTGCAAATAGGTTTAGGCCGGATTCGCCGACTGAAATCAGCATAATGGAAGAGAGAAGCCAAATAATTGTCAGCAAAACCCATGGTGTTCCTCTCTTGTTGACCAGTCCGAGTTTCGAGGGGAATACTCGAAGTTTGCACAGCGCAAGCAAAGATCTAGTACCCCACATGTATGTAGCGTTTATCGTTGTGGCGATAGCGAGTATCGGACCGCCGAATGCAAAGACGTAGAAAAGAAATCCGCTAAGGTAATTCGAAGCTACATCATTAAGAGTGCCGTTAGCCATTACCTCTTCTCCCACTCCAAAAGAGACTATTGCCATCAAAAGATAGCAGATCAGAACAATTGAAAGAGATAACATAACTGAAAGCGGGAGATTTTTTCTGGGATTCTCCACTTCTCCGCCCAGCTCTATTACGGCATTTGAACCGGCGAAAGTAAATGTAAGGAGCGCAGAAGCGTAAATCATTGGACCCAATCCCGTTGAAAAGAGTCCTTCAAGGTTTCTCGGGTCGATTTTTGCAACGCCCGGAACGGTGTAAATGGCAATCGCTACAAAGAGGAGAGCAACAAATACTATCTCTACTATAGAAGCCGTTTTCAGCCCGAGCAGATTGACTACATAGAAGAATGTGAGAATTATCAAAGCGACAGGTACGACAGAAATTCCATTCCAAATTCCTTTCATGTAGGATGCCAGTGCCAGAGCATTCAACGGAAAAAGTCCCACAAATGCACCGAAGAGATAGGCCCAGAGACCAAGGAATGCAACTTTGGGTGAAAAGAGGAAAGCGCCGTACTTGAAGGTTCCACCGGTCGTGGGAAGTGTCGATCCAAGCAACATGACGTTTATCATTATTATCGCCATAGGAAGAAAGGCAAAGATAAAGGCAACGATGGTCCCAATCCCGGCACTTTTGTAAGCTATCGGCATATAGACAAATATGCCTGCACCAATAGTCATACCTACTTCTAAAGCAACAAGATCCCAGAACTTGAGTGATTTCTTCATTTGAGACACCTTTCTGGCCAAATTAGAAGGCATTCAGAATGGCCTGACAGTATATGGCGTATTATACAGTAAATCTTCTCTATAGAAAATTCTCCTATATCCATGACTTCTGGGGGTTCGGGTGACGATCTAACTCTCTCCGCTTTTTCAGAAGGGGATACTATGGCCTGCGCCGGATACTCAACATCTCTTGAAAGGTCGGGCGTTTCTTCGGAAACTAAAGATCTTTGGGTTATTGAAGTCAAGAAATCGAAAGCGTACCTGTCGCGAATAGTTCAAGAGCGAAGGTTTTTACGTGTCCACTAAATGAAATTGGTGGGAAGACTAGAAACCTCAAGTAAACTGTTCAACGCGGTTCTATGCATGAATTTTACGGATTGTCATACGCTTTCACAATTTTGGGCAGCAGATACACTGTCTGTCAGTCGTCATGTTAGGTGGTTCTAGATTGCTGATCCATATCTCGAAAAAGTCATGAGTGAACGTTAATTAGCAGGTTTTTCTCTGAGAACCCAGTTTCCCAATTGAAGCGTTCCTGTACAGGTCTTGGAGACTACTGTGCTACAATCAGTTTGGATCCGTTCTTCGATAAATGGAGTGTGAAATAAATGGGCCTTTATGCGGTCATTACCGCCGACATTATTCAGTCCAGAAAGCAGGTGCTTCCATTTGAGAGAATTGAGCAGACTCTTGCTTCCTTCGCAGGAGAGCATCTCGTCAAGTCGTTCGCACTGTCAAGAGGCGACGAAATTCAAGGCGTAGTATCTGATCTAAGTGTCATCGTATCGCTGGTGCGAAGGTTAAGATACGTTATGTGGCCTTTAGCCCTTAGGGTGGGGATGAGCATCGGCGAAATAGAAGATGACAAACTTAAAAAGGCTGGCACTTCGTGGGATTTGAGCGGAGAGGTTTTCTTCAGCGCAAGAGACGCTCTTGACATGGCAAAGAAATCAAGGGTTTCTAACACGTTCTTTCTTTGCAGTGATGAACTTTTATCCACTGCACTGAACACGTCTCTTTCTCTACTGGAGACTATTGAAAGCGGCTGGACTGAAAAGCAGTGGCAGGCCGTTCATGTATATGAAAGGGAGGGGACCTACGAGAAGGCGGCCAGGGTTCTGGGAGTTACTGCTCCGGCCGTGCAGCAGCATTGTGATAAAGCTGGCTGGAACGTGGTCAGGGTGGCGGAAAAGGAACTGGCGAGATTGATCTCTCTTTCGTTGAAAATATAAACCTATATAGATTTATATGTGTACACTAAAGTTAATTATCTTTATCTCAGTTAAATAAAGCGGTTAAGTTTAACCCCGGTGTTTATCATGATTAGTGAGTATCTTTCTGGAACTGGATGGAGGCAAATATGAATGGATTCATGATACCTTTAGCTCTTTCGATCTTGGCTCATGTACTCGCCGATTTCTTGTTCCAAACAGACAACACTGCAAAGGAAAAAAGCGAGCAACAGGCAAAAGGCTTCCTGAAACACTGGATCGTTGTTTTCTTGACGCTTTTAGTCTTGATGATGCCCTTCGGACTCATGGATGTGCTTCTGTATTGTGTAGTCCTTTCACTGTTCCACATACTTCTGGACGTCTTCAAGTCCAGCATTGAAAGTAAACGTGGCCCGGCTACCAGGTTTTCGATGTTTATTATTGACCAACTTCTTCATCTAATGTTGATCGTCTTTCTTGTTCCGATTTCCAGTTTTACAATAGCCAGAAGCTTTTCTGCCTTTATAGTTTGGATAGATTTTCATACAGGACTAGATTTAGCCGTACTTCCGGTTAGTAAAATGCTTTCCGTACTTATTGTCTATCTATATGTTCTCTTTGCGGGAGCGGTATTCATAAGAAAGCTTTTCGACCTGATATACAAGAACCAGCCGGACTACCTTGAGAGAATCGTTGGAAACAGCTCCTCTCTAGATAATGTGAGAACGGGAAAAGCGATCGGCATCTTCGAAAGACTTCTAGTTCTAACACTTTACCTCACGGGAAACGTGGCTTCCATAACAATTGTCATTGCCGCGAAATCTCTGGCAAGATTCAAGAACTTCGATAACAAAGACTTTGCCGAGTACTATCTTATCGGGACACTGGCTAGCGTGATGATTGCAATCATCGGTGGCATGATCTTGGAGGTTCTTTGAAAACGTTATGCGCAAAGAGTTTAGTAGTGTGAGGATAGAGGTTAGAAAATCAAGATCAAAAATCGTATCTCGCCGTGTTTGAGAGAAAGCCGTCCTTGGATAAGATCAAAACCAGATCCAGAAACAAGTTCGGGATGACCCTGAACAAGAGCATTTCAGGGCAGGCTCCGTGGAATGACAAAGAATGCTTATTCCGAAAGCGTCTCAATCTGTCATGAACTTGTTTCAGCATCCCGGTTATGAGAGCCGCTGAGCGCTTAAAAGCGGAGAACCCGCTGATCGCTGTGAAGAGCCGTCCTTGGTTCTTCGTTGTTTGTTAGAATAAGAGAGGCAGGGGATGCAAGATAAGTCCAGTCCTTTGGATAAGATCAAAAGCAAGATCCCGGATCAAGTCCGGGATGACAGAGTGAGAGGCTTTCACAAAGCGCCCGGACAACTTCCTCAGTTGCATTGAAACCCTGAACTGATTGCCGGTTCTCTTCACGAGACCCCAGACCCTGTAATCGATACCCCGCGCTCCGCGTCATCTGAACTTGTTTCAGCATCTAGGTCTAGCGTTCAGGTTTTGGTTCTTATTCTTGCAACTTGGAACTTGCATCTTGCAACTAATTTCAGCTCTTTCGAACCTGCTATCCCAGACGCCGGATTATTGAAAAGAGAGGACTGATTTCATTTCATCACCCAACTGATGGTCGAATGTTGGATCCGTTATAGGAGAATTCTACACGACTCGCATATCTTTGTTTACAGTGAGGAAGAGAAGAATAGATAATGCTAGAAATGTAGAAGCGACAATGAAGATCTCTTCTGAATGAACGACCCAGAAGATCCACTAAAACTTCAGCATGGGAAGGTCATTGAGTTACTGCCGATCTTCATATCAAAGATGATAGACTTTATAGTAAACATTGTCTCACACTGGAGTATTTATGAAGAACCGGCTAATCTCTCTTTTCCTAGCTGCAATTGCTACAGTTTTCGCCGCTGTCATAATTTTCGCGATGACAGAAGTAAGGTATTCCAAAATAGAGAATCACATCGCAAACTCCGCCAGGATAATCACGGAGAATAACGCAAAGACCGCCTTCCTCGGTTACTTCCACTGGGATTCGATGTACGAGGCTTTGGAGTCAGGTGATGCCGACTTCGTTATCTACAATCTAGAAGATCTGCTGAAGAACAATAGCCTGATCGAGGGTGTCGTTGTCGTGTACCGCAACGAGGAATTCGTATCTGCCGGTGAAAGCTTCCAGACTCTTAGAGATCACACGATTGGAGCTTCGGCCTTCTACGAGATCATTCCAAGTGGAGAGGACTTATTGGCGACGATGAGAGTTACCGATAGCGCCGGCTTGGAGAGTCTGAAAGACTCATATGCTATTCTGAAACTTAATCTAGACGAGATTCTAAGATTATTGACTACTGAAGACTACAGATTATCGAGTGTAGAAGGGACTTCCGTGTTCGAAGGTATCTCACTTTCTATTATCAGAAAGTGGTCTCCCGCCAATTATGCTACTGTGAGTCTCGTTTTCCTGATGTCGCTTTCATTCACTATGATTGTTCAGCGTTTGGAAGGCAAAAGGTCTATAGCATCCAAGAACAACGAGATGCTGTTGCTTCTAAACCACATCCCAACACTTATCTGGTACTTCAAAGATTCCGAGACTTTCGGGATCGTAAACAAGTCATTTGCGGAGTTCTTTGGCATGCGTCCGGAAGATATCGAAGGAAGGAAGATTCGCGAGATCTTTTCGGGAGAAGACCTCTCAACAAGTATTGAAACCAATAAACTAGTCTTTGCTGGCAAAGAGGAGCACATTTACGAGCAAGATACCAGGAATTCGAAAGGCGAGCTTAGAACTCTGATTGTTACCAAGACTCCGGAAATCGATGAAAACGGTAATATAAAATCCGTAGTCTGCTCTGCATGTGACGTAACGGATGAACGCAAGGCTCTCAGAAGAATAGAGCTCATCCAGTTCGGGCTCGACAACGCAAACGATGAGGCTTTCTGGATTGCCCCTGACGGATCGATTCTCTACGCAAACAGCGCTGCTTGCAAGAGTCTCGGGTATTCGAGAGAAGAGATAACTGCAATGAAGGTCAATGATCTTGACAAATCTCTAGAAGCTGATGACAGAAAAAGCAGCTGGGAGAGGCTCAAATCAAACGGGAAAGACAATTTCGAGGCAT
>Ga0209200_1002316_pt1 | contig 17842 bp, 15 predicted proteins | sample AD_UKC033_MetaG_FD_184406 | JGI IMG/M metagenome (GOLD analysis project Ga0209200, IMG submission 184406) | Active sludge microbial communities of municipal wastewater-treating anaerobic digesters from USA - AD_UKC033_MetaG (SPAdes) (version 2) | ecosystem: Engineered > Bioreactor > Anaerobic >...
TGCCGATGAGGTCGGGGGTGCGGTGCGGACCGGCGATCGTCCGGCGCATGGCCTCGATCTCTTCGCGCAGCTCGAGCAGGCGGCCGACTGGCGCCAACTCCGCCGGTGCCTTCCTGACCGCCCACCCGGACGTCGACGCGCTCACCTTCACCGGCGAGACCCGCACCGGCGAGGTCATCATGAAGGCGGCGGCCAACGGCTCGCGCCCCGTGTCGCTGGAGATGGGCGGCAAGAACGCCTCCATCGTGTTCGCCGACTGCGACTTCGACAAGGCCATCGAAGGCACCCTGCGCTCCGTGTTCCTGAACTGCGGCCAGGTCTGCCTGGGCACCGAGCGCGTCTACGTCGAGCGTCCGATCTTCGACAAGTTCGTCGCCGCCCTCAAGGCCGGCGCCGAAGGCATGAAGATCGGCGTGCCGGATGATCCTGCCGCCAACTTCGGCCCGCTGGTGAGCAAGAAGCACCAGGAGAAGGTGCTGTCCTACTACAAGGTCGCCGTGGAAGAGGGCGCGACCGTGGTCACCGGCGGTGGCGTGCCCGACATGGCGGGCGAGCTTGCCGATGGCTGCTGGGTCCAGCCGACCATCTGGACCGGCCTGCCGGAAACCGCCCGCGTGATCAAGGAAGAGATCTTCGGGCCGTGCTGCCACATCGCCCCCTTCGACACCGAGGACGAAGTGCTGGAGAAGGCCAACGACAACAAGTACGGCCTGGCCTGCGCGATCTGGACGCAGGACGTCTCGCGCGCGCACCGCGTCGCGCAGAAGATGGAAGTGGGCATCTCCTGGGTGAACAGCTGGTTCCTGCGCGACCTGCGCACCCCCTTCGGTGGCTCCAAGCAGTCGGGCATCGGCCGCGAGGGCGGTGTGCACTCGCTCGAGTTCTACACCGACCTGAAGAACGTCTGCATCAAGCTGTAATAGGAAGACCGTACATGGACCAGAAAACCATCGAAGCCCTGGGCGATTCGCTCTACGACGCGCTCGTCGCGCGCACGCCGATCGCGCCGCTGAGCGCAGCGCATCCCGACATGACGATCGAGGACGCCTACCACGTGCAGCAGCGCATGATCGCGCGCCGCCTCGAGAAGGGCGACCGCGTGATCGGCAAGAAGATCGGCGTCACCAGCAAGGCGGTGATGAACATGCTGGGCGTGCATCAGCCCGACTTCGGCTATCTGCTCGACAGCATGGTCTTCAACGAGGGCGAGTCGGTCGACATGGACACGCTCATCCAGCCCAAGGCCGAGGGCGAGATCGCCTTCCTGCTCAAGAAGGACCTGCAGGGCCCGGGCGTGACCGCGGCCGACGTGCTCGCCGCCACCGAAGGCGTGATGGCCTGCTTCGAGATCGTCGATTCGCGCATCCCGCTGGCGCTGGCCTTCGGCACCTTCCTGGAGTGGGCGCTGTTCTCCCACCTGTACAAGCGCGACCACCTCGAGCAGGTGCTGCTGACCTACGGCCTCATCCTCATCTTCGAGCAGCTGCGCAGCCTGCTCGTCGGTGACGACGTTCACGGGGTGGCGATCCCGGCCTTCCTCGACGCCTCGATCCAGCTCACCGAGGTCATGAGCTATCCGGTGTACCGGCTGGCCATCTCGGTGATCTGCATCGTGCTCGCGGTCGCGCTCTACTACGTCATCCAGCGCACCCGCCTGGGCATGATGATCCGTGCCGGCAACGACGACCGCGGCATGGTCGAGGCGCTCGGCATCAACATCAACATGATCTACCGCGTCGTGTTCGCGCTCGGTGTCGCGCTCGCCGCGCTCGCCGGCATGCTCGCCGCGCCGATCTCGTCGGTGTTCCCGAACATGGGCAGCCACGTGCTGATCATCTCGTTCGTGATCGTGGTCATCGGCGGCATCGGCTCGGTGTGGGGTGCGCTCGTCGCCGCGCTGATCGTCGGCTTCGCCGACACCTTCGGCAAGGTGCTGGTCCCCGAGCTCTCCGGCATCGTGGTGTATGTGGTCATGGCGGTGGTCCTGCTGTGGCGCCCCGAAGGCATCCTCAAGAAGGGCTGAGACCATGAACGCAAACGCTTCCCTGATTCCCAAGCTGGTCGCGCTCGCGATCGTGGCCTGCGTGCCGCTGTCGGGCGAGTCCTTCTACATCGAGATCGTCGGCAAGGTGCTGGTGATGGCGATCTTCGCCATGAGCCTGGACCTGCTGGTGGGCTTCACCGGCCTGGTCAGCTTCGGCCACGCGGCCTACTTCGGCATCGCCGCCTACGCGGTGGCGATCCTGAGCCCCGAGTACGAGGCGGCCAGCCTGTGGTACGTGCTGCCGGCGTCGGTCGGCCTGTCCGCGCTCGCCGCCTTCGTCATCGGGCTCTTCGTGCTGCGCACCAAGGGCATCTATTTCATCATGGTGACGCTGGCCTTCGCGCAGATGGCCTACTTCATCTTTCACGATACCCCGCTCGGCGGCGGCTCGGACGGCAAGTACCTCAACAACAAGCCGTCGGCCTCGATCTTCGGCTGGGAGCCGTTCGACCTCACCAACGAAGTGCACATGTTCTACTTCGTGCTCGTGGTGCTGGTGCTGGTGTACCTGTTCCTCGCCCGTGTGCTGCAGTCGCCCTTCGGCCGCGTGCTGGTGGGCATCAAGAGCAACGAGCACCGCATGCAGTCGCTCGGCTACCTCACCTTCCGCTACAAGCTCGGCGCCTTCACGCTGGCCGGCGCGCTCGGCGGGCTGGCGGGCTTCCTCTACGCCGTGCTGTTCGGCTTCGTGACCCCCGAGCTGCTGTCCTGGCACGAGTCGGGCAACGTGCTGCTGATGGTGATCCTGGGTGGCATGGGCAACCTCGCCGGCGCGATCGCCGGGGCCTTCGCCTTCGAGGCGATGCGCGAGATCTTCGCCGACATCACCAAGTACTGGCAGCTGCTGATGGGCGGCGTGATCGTCGCGGTCGTGCTGTTCCTGCCGGGCGGGCTGGCCGGCGTTCCGGGCCGCATCAAGCGCGCCCTGCAGGGGGGAGAAGCCAAATGAGCACGACGAAGAACGAAGTCCTGCTGCAGGCCGACAAGCTCACCCGCCGCTTCGGCGGCCTGGTGGCGAACCAGGATATCAGCGTGACCCTCGAGCGCCAGATGATCCACGTGCTGCTCGGCCCCAACGGCGCCGGCAAGTCGACCTGCATCAACATGCTGTCGGGCGACCTGCCGCCGTCCGAGGGCAGGATCCACTACCTCGGCAAGGACATCACCGCGCTCACCGCGGCGCAGCGATCGCAGGTAGGCATCGGGCGCAGCTACCAGCGCACCAACATCTTCCCGCAGTTCACCGTGCTGGAGAACGTGCGCCTGGCCGCGCAGTCGCGCCGCCAGCAGCCGTGGAGCCTGTTCACCAAGGCCATGGAGCAGAAGTGGGCGCTGGAGAAGGCACGCGCCTGCATCGACGAGGCCGGCCTGCGCAAGCGCGTCGACTGGGTGTCGGGCGTGCTCAGCCACGGCGAACAGCGCCAGCTCGAGATCGCCATGGTGCTCGCCACCGACGCACAGGTGCTGCTGCTCGACGAGCCGCTCGCCGGCATGGGCTCGGAGGAGTCCGCGAGCATGGTCGAGGTGCTCAAGCGCCTGCGCCAGACGCGCGGCATCCTGCTCGTGGAGCACGACATGGATGCGGTGTTCGCGGTCGCCGACATGATCACGGTGATGGTCAACGGGCAGTTGCTGGAGTGCGGGCCGCCCGCGCAGATCAAGGCCAGCGTGGCCGTCCAGCAGGCCTACCTGGGTACGGAGGACAGCTTCCATGTCTAACATGCTGCTCGAAGCCAAGGAAATTCATACCTACTACGGCGCGAGCCACATCCTGCACGGCCTCGACTTTCACATCCGCGAAGGCGAAGGCATTGCGCTGATGGGCCGCAACGGCATGGGCAAGTCCACGCTGATCAAGAGCATGCTCGGCATCGTGCGCCCCAGGCACGGGCGCGTGCTCGTGCGCGGCGACGACTACACCAGGGCACGTACCTTCCAGACCGCGCAGCAGGGCATCGCCTACGTGCCGGAAGGGCGTGGCATCTTCAAGAGCCTGACGGTGCGCGAGAACCTGCTGATGTCGGCGCGCGCCGGCGTCGATGGTCGCCGCGAGTGGACCTTCGACCGGGTCATGGAGACCTTCCCGCGCCTGGGCGAACGCATCAACAACGGCGGCTGGCAGCTCTCGGGCGGCGAGCAGCAGATGCTCACCATCGGCCGCGCGCTGATGACCAACCCCGACCTGCTGATCCTGGACGAGGCCACGGAAGGTCTCGCGCCGCTGATCGCGATGGAGATCTGGCGCATCGTCAAGGAGATCCGCAGGACCGGCATCGCCACCGTGATCGTGGACAAGAACCACGGCGCGGTCACCAGCATCTGCGACCGCGCGATGATCCTGGTCAAGGGGCAGGTCGTGTTCGACGGCACGAGCGAAGAGATCCGCGCCCAGCCCGAGCTGATCCAGAAGCACCTCGGCGTCTGAGTCCAAGGAGGAAACCAAGCATGAGCAACAAGTCGCTGGACATCATCCATGACGAGCACCGCGCCCTGGCGGCGATGCTGAGCGGGCTGCGCGGGCTCGTGGCCTCGATCGAGGCGGGCCGGCTGAAGCCCGATTTCGAGCTGATGGCGTCGATGATCGAGTACATCGAGATGGTCCCCGAGAAGGTGCACCACCCCAAGGAGGACACCTATCTCTTCGCCCGCCTGCGCGAGCGCAGCGCCGAGGCGCTGCCGATCATCGAGCGCCTCGAGGCCGAGCACCGCGAGGGCGATGCGCGCATCGCCGCCTTGCGCAGCGCGCTCGAGGCCTACCGGCGCGAGGGCGAAGCCGGCCTGGCGGGCTTCCAGGCCGCGCTCAAGACCTACATCGAGCATGAGTGGCAGCACATGAACACCGAGGAGCACCTGATCTTCCCGCTCGCCAGGAAGCACCTGAGCGCGGAGGACTGGGCGCAGATCGACGCCGCCTTCCTCGCCAACGACAACCCCTGGCAGGGTCCGGCGGGCAAGTACGCGGCGCTGTTCACCCGCATCGTCAACACCGCCCCGGCGCCGGTCGGGCTCGGCGGCGGCTGAGCGCACGCTCCGGCGGCGTTGGCCGCAGGCGCCGCGGCGCCTGGCATCCCTCGCCGCCCCAGGCTCTCCCTCCCCGAAATCGAGCAGTTTGTCGTGGTTGCCTTCTGCGCGCCCGCGCAGAGGTGATTTCGGGTTTGGCCCGCTTCGGTTATTACCCCCAGACGGGAATACATCCTAAGGGCCTTTTGAGTGTAAATTCTCGTGAACACCCCTCTTGAAGGGGTGTTTTTTTGCCTTGCTTTCTGTAAAGCCATACCGTATAGTTGCATCGTATGAAAAAAGGATGACCTACGATGAACGGGCAAGAACGCGCGGAGCAGAACTTCCTGGCCTTCCAGGCCTGGGCGGCATCCAGAACCGATGCCGACTTCCGGGAGATGGTCACGCAGGGGCGGCTCAATCGGGGAGAAATCTGCCGGGAGTGCGGCTTTGGCCGTTCGGCGCTCGTGCAGAATCCGCGCATCAAGGACGCCCTGCTCACCCTCGAAGAGCAGCTTCGGGCGCGAGGCATTCTGCCGGTACAGACCCTACCCGCTGAGGTGCCGCTGCGGCAGAAGGGTCAGCTGCTGGCCGCAACCGAAGCGGAGCGGCTTCGCAAGCTCGAAGCAGAATACGCCGGGCTTCGCGCGGAGTTGTCCGAACTGCGGCGGCGGCTTAAGCGCTTCGAAGCGATGGAATCCGTGCTTGCTGAAACCGGACGGCTCGCCCGATGAGCGCACCCATCCTCATGCGGGTACTTCGTGTGCGTAGCCGCTCGGCCAAGGCGACGCTCTTCTCGGGGCTCGCCATCGACGACACAGGGCTGCTGGTGGCCGATGCCCCGCGATATGCCGTAATGCTGCCTTCGAGCCGCTCGGTCGCCGAGGTCGAACAGGGCCAGTGGTGGCGCCTTAGCGGCAAGGCGGTACCGACGGACTATGAAGTCGACGGCTACCGGGTAATCGAGCACCGCCTTTGCGCGACCGACGCCGAGCTGGTGCGCCCCAGCGGGGAACATATTGTCCAGTTGCTGGCGAGCAGTCCTGCGTTTCCGGGCATTGGCGAAGTCAAGGCTCGACGCCTGTGGGAGCGGTTGGGCGAATCGCTCTACGACAGTCTCGACCAGGCCGACGCGGACACGCTGGCCAGCGTGGTGGGGGCAGAACTGGCGCAGGGGCTGCTCGCGGGTTGGTGCCAGTTCGGGGATGCAGCGGCATTACGCTGGTTTCAGGGCGTCGGCTTGAGCCTGCGTCTCTCGCGCAAACTCCTGGATGTCTATGGCAGCGAAGCGCTGGCTGCAGTCGAAGCCGACCCCTATCGGTTGCTTGCGTTCGGAATGAGCTGGACAGCGGCGGACACGCTGGCCCGTGAGCACTTCGCGCTTCACGCCAACGACGAGCGCCGCCTGGCTGCTGCCGTAGAGGCCGTGATGTATCAGGCGTTCGATGCGGGACATACTTGCTGCGCGCGTCGGGAAGTCGAGACCTCGCTGGCGCGGCTGGTCGGCAAAGCACAGGTGGCGTCTGCCTTGGAATTCGCGCAGGCCCATCACTGCGTTCATGTCTCAGGGGACCGGCTTCATGCCCTCGGGCCCCGCCTTCTTGAGCAGAGCGTCGCGCGTGCGCTGTGTGCTCGGCTCGGCAAAGAGGACGCACTGGCGTCTCCTGTGGACGTGGAGGCGTTCATTACCCGTTTCGAGCAGGACGAGGCCGTCTCGCTCGGCGTACCCCGTTTCAGCTTGAACGCGGCCCAGCGCGAGGCCGTGCACGCGGTAGCCCGCCATCCCCTCGTCCTCATCACGGGTGGTGCAGGGGTGGGCAAGACCACGGTACTCAAGGCCGTCGAAGCACTGCTGGAGCACAGTGACCGGCACATCTACGCCATGGCCCTGTCCGGTCGCGCGGCGAAGCGGCTCGCCGAAGCCACGCACCGCCCGGCGATGACCATTGCTGGATTTCTGCGCAACGTCGCGCCGCAGGGTATTTCCGAGAACAGTGTGCTCGTGGTGGATGAGGCGAGCATGCTCGACATCTTGCTTGCCTATCGGCTGCTGGTTGCCATCCCGGCGTCGTGCCGCCTCGTCTTGATTGGAGACCCGTTCCAGTTGCCGCCGGTCGGGCCGGGCCTGACCCTGCACGCACTGGTCAGCGTGTCGGCGGTGCAGCGGGTCGAACTGACCGAAGTGCGACGCTTCGGTGGCGCGATTGCCGTCGGAGCTCGGGCGGTGCGCGATGGGCAATGGCCGACGCTGCCCGACGCTGGGGGCGAGGCGCTGGCGTTCCTGCCCTGCGCGCCCGATGCGCTGCCCGAAGCGGTGCTTCGGTTGTATCTGGCCGACCCCATACATACGCAAGTGCTGACCTTCACCCGCGAGCGCGGTGTGGCTTCGTCCAAAGCACTTAATGCCCTGTGTCAGCAGGCCCTGAATGGAACCTCGCGCCGTCTGCTCGTCTGGAGCGACGAGCGAGCGCGCCATGAGGATTCGGGCCTGCGCCTAGGAGAGCCGGTCCTGTGTACCCGCAACCTGCATGCGTGGGGCCTCCAGAACGGCAGTCTCGGCCGCATCGACGCCATTGAGGACTCACCAAAACCACTTCACGGCCCTGACGGCGAGCCGAAGGGTATGGCGCTGGCGTGGGTGCATTGGGACGATGGCGAGCGCCGACCGGTGACCGAGGAGGTGCTCGATGCGCTGGAACTCGGCTATGCGGTGACGGTGCACAAAGCCCAGGGCAGCCAGTTCGAGCGCGTGCTGATTCCGGTCTATGCCGCCCGTAACCTCGACCGCACGATGCTCTACACGGCGATGACCCGCGCCAAGACCCAGGTCATTTTGGTCGGCGATGTGGAAGTCGCCCGCCGGGCCGTCGAGGCGCCCCCGCATGCCTCCCTTCGACAGGTGGCCCTGGCCGAATTGATGGCGGAGGATGCTCCATGTTCGTGACCGTCAAGGCCCGCGTCTATACCGATGCCACGGGTGTCTACACCGAGATTCCCGCCTTGCTGACGCCAGCCGGGGTGTTGGAGCCGTTGCTCGACTATTGCCTCGCGCGCAGCCACGACCGCAGCCTCACCTGGATGTCGAAGGTCTCCCGCTCGGTCCGGATGTTTCTGGAGTACCTCCAGACCAACCCTGCCGAGCGCGACACCTATCGCCTGTTCCAGAACTTCGCTCAGCGGCTCTACACCGGCACCTTCGACCGTGAGACGGGACTCGACCCGAGCGGCCTGTGCTGGGCGCCGCGCTCGCCCCAGGACGCGGGTCACATCATCACCCACCTGACCGACTTCTTCGATTGGTTGGGCGAAATGCGCCCCGAGGCGGCCAAGGTGAATCCGCGCTATGCGGGGGGCGCCTTTGACCGGCAGGCGGATGAGGCCGCCTATCAGTATCGTCGGAGCCGCGCCTTCCTCGGCCACACCTGGGCTGCAAATGCCTCGCCCGCCGAAACCGGGCACCGCGTAAGGAGCCAGCGCCTGCCCAAGGTCGAGAAGGGAGAGCCGCCGGCCTTCCCGGAGGCGCGCTTTGAGGAGCTGCTGGTCAAGGGCTTCCGCGCAGCAGGGCGCCAGGACTATCGCGGCATGCTCATCACCTTGCTGCTGCATGGCGCCGGATTCCGCGAGTCGGAGCCCCTCCATCTCTACATCACGGACGTGTTTCCCGACCCCGCCACCCCGCGTCAGGCAATGGTCCGCATCCACCACCCGAGCTACGGGGCTGCGCCCGAAGATTGGCGCGACGAGCGGGGACAGCCGCGAAAGGGCAACCGGGCGGAATACCTCGCCCAGCGGTTCGGTCTCGTGCCGCGCACGGAGCTCATGGACAGCCGCCACGCGGGCTGGAAAGGCGGGATGCACGACGGCGCCTACTACAAACAGGCGTACTGGTTTGTGCCGGAATATGGCGAGTGGTTTTTACACCTGTGGTATCGCTACCTGGAACAGGTCGCACGCACGGAGCGGGACCACCCCTTCGCGTTCATCAACCTGAGCCGTGCGCCACTCGGCGGAATGTACGGCCTTGGTCAGTACAACAAGGCCCATGCTGCCGCCTGCGAGCGTATCGGGCTCACGGTCGGCAAGGTGCTGGGCACCACGCCGCACGGTCATCGCCATGCCTACGGCCGGCGGCTCAAGAACGCCGGCATCGAGCCGGCACTCATCCGCCGCTTCATGCACCACGCCTCGCCCGAAAGCCAGGAGGTCTACACCCAGCCGAACACCCGTGAGGCGCGGGCGGCGCTGGAGGCAGCAGCGCAACGGCTACAGGGCACACAGGGCTGGCGGCCCTCCAACTCTGGCTTGCTGCTGCCGGGCATCGAACCTAAGGACTAAGGATTTGTCATGACCGAAAAGAAGAAAACATCCGTCTCCACAGCCGCTACGCGTCCGGCGGCAAGGAAGAAGGGGGTTACGCGCAAGACTGACACATCCCTTGGCTGGGTTGAACGGGAATATCCGCAGGTCGAACCGTGGCGGGTCCTGGCGGTAGCGTGGCTGCAAGGCGAAACACGCGGGGTCGAAAAGCGGCTCACGGCACTGGTGGCCTTCTTCGAGCGCTACCTCGTCAAGCAGGGTCTGCCGCTCGACCCGGCGGTGTTCCTGGCGCGCACCACCGTCCTGCCTGACTTCTACCGGACGGCCTGCCCGAATTCGGCCGAGGGTATCGAATATAGCAATGTCATCAACGCCTTCCTGCACTTCGTTCTGCTGCGCGAGTTCAGCGAAGTCGATGACAATGGCCAACCGGTGCTCTCGCCGGCCTTTCATAACCCGGTGCCCCGGATGTCGAAGAGTGGTCTGCCGAGGCGCGACGAGAGCATCCATTCGCCGCTTCCCTACGGCTACATCGACGAGTTGCGCCAGATACTCGCAGCGGGGCCGCACTTCCGCGACTGGCAGTGGGCACAGAGCGCGCTGGGTGCCGAAATCGGCCAGCGTGGGCATGGCGCGCCCGACTGGTTCGATGTGACCGAAGAGCAGATTGACCGAGACGACCCGGACTGCGTGTGGCGCAAACGGCCCTTGAAGAACGGAAGTCGCCTAGAAATGTGGAGCCCGGTGCGCTGGGTCGCACTGCTGGTCAAGCTCATCCTGCCGCTGCGCACCTTCCAGGTTCGTATGCTCGATTCCGGCGAAGCGGATACCTGGCGCTACGCGAATGGCAACTGGGCGTTGAACGCAGGTGCGCTCGCACAAGGAAACGAGCGGCGCTCCTTGGAACAGGGGGTGTTTCTCCGCAGCACCGCGCTTGCCGATGGCGAGACGATTCCGACCGTGCTCTACATCAATACCAACAAGACTGCGGACATCGCCAATTCTGGCCCTGAGAAGGGTTACGTCCTGCCGTGGTCCTTCGGCGGACCGGTGCATCAGGATGTCTTCTACTGGCTGGAGAAGCTGCGCAACTGGCAGGCGAAGTACAACCCTATCTCTCGACGTACGTCGTGGGCGGAACTGGATGGCCGCCACATTAAGGCAAAAAGCGAGGTGCAGCTTGCGAGCTACCCCGACGCTTGCTTCCTCTTCCGCTTACCCGAGGGGCGCGAGGGCGAACGCCATTTGCCTATATCCGACTTCACGATAGACAAATGCTGGTTCAAATTACTTGAAGCCTTGGAGCTGCGGCTGGCCGACCGGGGCGAAACCCATCGCAATGGCTCGCCGATTCTGCTCTTGCCTCCGGTCGAAGAACGGACAGGCTCTCCGAGAACACTGTTCCCCTTGCACAGCCTGCGCGTCTCCCTCATCACCGCGCTGGCGTTGGAAGGCCAGGTGCCGTTTCCCGTGCTGCAAAAGCTCGTCGGCCACAGCCGCCTTCTGATGACGCTCTACTACACCAAACCCGGTGCGACGCATATCCGCGACGTACTGCTCGGTGCCGCTGAACGGCTGGAAGCGTCGAAGGAATCGAGCATCCAGAACTTCCTGCTCGACACCGAGCATGGGGCGCTCCTCGAACAGGCCATCTGCAACAGCGTGCCCAGCCTCGCTGCTGCCATTCCGCAGCATCCGGCGGCGCGCAACGCGGTGGGGTGGATGCCGATGCACCACGGCCTGTGTCTGGTTGGCGGTAACACCAGTGAGGTCGAGGACAACGGCGCGGTGGGTGGGTGCTACAACGGCGGGCCGAACCTGGGCTCGGCTTCAGCCCCCAAGTACGGGCCCGTCCCGGGCGGCAGCCGCAACTGCGTGCGCTGCCGCTGGTTCGTGACCGCACCGCATCATCTGCCCGCACTGACCGCCCACTTCAACACGCTCGCTTACCACTTCGACGAGTCGCGTAACGCCTGTCTCTCCCGAGAGAGCGACCTCCAGGCCCTGAAAAAGGAGAAAGCGGATGCGGAAGATGCCGGTGGTCCATTTGCCCGGCTGGACGCCTACCGGCAGGCCGAGCGGCTGTGGGAGAGTGCCATGAAGCGCTTCAGCGACCTTGCCGAAGACCTCGTGGCCTGCTGGCGTCTCGTCGAGCGCTGCAAGGCGGCGCTTGAAGCACGCAATGGTGACGGCATGCAATTGGTGGCCGCCGGCACCGTCTGCGACGTGCAGGCCGTCTTCGAGGAAACCGAATCGGAGCTGCTGCAACTCGCGGGCGTGTGCGAAAACGTTGAGGTCTATCCCGACCTTGAGCCGGGTAAGGCGGTGTTTCGCCGCAGCCAATTGCTGGATACCGTCCTTTATCGCGACAATTTGCCACCCGTCTTCATGCTCCTGAGCGAAGACGAGCAATTGCGCGTCGGCAACGCCTTCATGCGCCATCTCGCAACACAGATGAATCCGCAGGACCCGGCACTTGGCCAGCGCGAGGTGATTCGTCTGATGGACGCAGGGACTCGCCTCAGCGAACACTTCGACCTGGACCTCTCTGCGTTGCTGCCCGCGTCCCATCGTGCCCAAGCGTTTCCGCTCGGACGCCAGACCCTTCCTGGGAGTGATTGATGAATCCCACAACGGACATCCATCCGGACGCCGTGCTGGAGTCTTTGCTTGCCAAGGCCGAGCGCTCGAATCGCCGAAACAATCTCACGAGAATGCATGAGCTGTGCCGCAAACAGCATGAAGCGGGCTCGCGCGACTTCTCTCTGTCGGCCATTGGGCGCCTCGCAGAGGCCGAAGGCATCATGAAGGGGCGTGCCCTTTATAACGCCCGGTCAGCAGACTACAAAGCGCTCATCGAAGCCTGGGGAGCCTTCGCCGGGCCGCCTGCACCCAAGGCGCCGAAGACTCTAGCGAGCCATGACTACCTGATGCGCATTGAAGACCCCGCCATCCGCTCCATCATGCAGGCCATCGTTGCCGAGCGTGACAAGCTCAAGGCACAGCTCAACGTGCTCAAGGCCAACACGCAGGTGACGGTGGACCGTCGCCCGCTGGGCGCGACGGTCGCCTCTGCGCCGGGTGCGCAGCCTGTAGCGGTGCTCGCGCTGGCCGCACAACTTACCCCATCCCAGCGGGAAGCTCTGCAAAAGGCGGTATCGGCCGATTACCTTGAGGAGCGCGGTCTGAAGGAAGGCAGCCACGGCGAAATCCTCAACGAGCGCGGGCGTACCGTGTTCGAGGTCGGCTTCGCCTCCGCGATTCGCAAGGTGCTGGGCGGCTGACCCGGCATACCGATGTTAGTGCCACAGTAAAATGACCCCGGTAACTTGGACTTGACCCTCTGATATGTTCGACAGTCGCTCTCGGCCAAGAGCGGCCGGTCGCCACCTGATCCGGATAGCGGCCATCCCGGGAAGGCGGTATGCTTTATGTCCATGTGCTACATCAGCCGCAACAGCTAGTCCTGTAATCAATGCACGCTTCACTTTAAGAATGGAAAACTCAAGCAAATGGCGTACACAACTCGCTTCCGACATTATCCGTGATGGGCTGGCAGTTGAACTAGTTGCAAGAAATGGTGAAGTCGTAGCAGAGGTTTTTCGCTGTGATGCAAACCATACCGTTTCGGTCAGTATTTTTGTGGAGGCATTACCTTTGCTAGCCATGGAAATACTGCTCGCACAAGCCAAAGAGCGACTTGATCCATTTGAAGATGGCGTTCCACTCTGTCACGCATTTGGAAATTTATAACCACTCACTGAATCGGGACGCTTGCCGTACCCACTGAGATTTTCTTAAGGAATTACAATGATGAGTTACATTATGCGAATGCTAATTCTTGCACTGATCTGTCCAGGATTTGCTTACGCACAGCCAACTTCAGAGGCTTTATCAACAGTGAAAAGACTGTTGGAGGCCGTGCGCACGGGGGAGGCGATAACAGTCGTTAATCTCACTCACCCGAAAGTCCACGAGTTGGCTGGCGGGCGCGAAAAAATGCTCTCGCTCTTAACAGGGGTCGTCTCAGAATTCGGAAAAAATCGTACGCTAAGTGAGCGGCTGGCTACCAGAGATGCGATTGTGAAACACTTCGTCATTTATGGTATTTTGCTAAAACTGGCTTGAGCGTGCAGGCTCCAAGCTCACAAAAGGGGGTAGCCATGATCGGCTCGATTGGTTCGTATTCCACAACCCAGGCAGGCGGCGCGGCGGCTTTCAAAGCGGCTTCGGCGACCGAGCGGGTTTCTGACGCTTCAGAAAATCAGGGCGCGTCAGGTACGCAAGGCGGCACACAGACGATTTCCACGCTGGCCCGACAGCTGGCCGCAAGCGCCAGCCGTGCCGAAGAACGAGACAAGACCCTCACACGCTCGGAATTAGCTGACAAGGCGAAAAGCATTATGAATCACGTAGTTGGTGATTCATACTATGCAAATAAAACACTGCACGACAGCGAGATTCCCAATACCAGTGACCCGGAATTACTGTCTAGAGCCAAACAGGCAACGGCATTCGTTAATGATGCATCTAGAGGCGGCCACTCGATAAAAAACCCATTTTCCGGCCTATCGCGAGAACAGTTGTCAAACATTATTTACGACGAGAGCGGTACGTATACGGTGAATGAGCGTCACGCTGCTTGGCGAGAGTCTTACGATCAGGAAGAAGCGTGGCGAGAGAAAGTGGCAGCCCAAGCCATGGCCGAATACAACAGCACGGGGAAACTGACGAATTTCTTCAGTTCCGTGCTGGACCATTTCAAGGAACTGCCTGCAATCGAGCAAGCGCAATATCCAAAAGATTATGCCAGCGATCTACAGTCCAAGATTGATCTGGATTTTAACTACCGTACACACAAGGCAGAGGGTAAAGACAAAGACCCCATGAGCTTGATCGAGATGCTATTCGAGCAAAGCCCACAACAAACCAATGAATTGCCCCAAGAGCCGAAAAACACCACTGACTCACCAACTGTAAGGAGTAATCCATGAAATTGTTGCAAAAACTGCTCGCCGCCACCTCCATTTTCGCCGCCACAGCCGCGATTGCAGGCCCGCCAGTAACTGTCACCTTCAAAAACAACAACACAACAACAGATGCGACCTACAGGATCGTTACAACCAACGAATCCAGTACATATGCCAACGCTTCCCCAAAACCGGCTACAACTGTTTCGAAGTTGGGTTCCAACTCTTATGCCGTGACGAGCTCGTTTTTCGCACATAACCGGGCTCGATATGCAGGTTCCAAGTACGAGGAAGGATTATCATGATCGGCTCGATTGGCTCGTATTCCACAACCCAGGCAGGCGGCGCGGCGGCTTTCAAAGCGGCTTCGGCGACCGAGCGGGTTTCTGACGCCTTGGAAAATCAGGGGGCGTCAGGTATGCAAGGCGGCACACAGACGATTTCCACACTGGCCCGACAATTGGCCGCGAGTGCCAGCCGTGCCGAAGAACGGGACAATACCCTCTCTCGTTCGGAATTGGCTGACAAGGCAAAGACCGCCTTGAGTCAAATATCGGGAGATTCTTACCAAGTTAACAAGAAAAAGCACGACGACGAAGTTCCCAATACTAGCGACCCTGTTTTGTTAGCTAGAGCCAAGCAAGCCACAGAGTTTGTGAATAGAAGCAGCAATATCGGCAATGAAAAAAATCCCTTCGCCGGATTGTCTAGGGAACAACTGGCTAACGTCATTTATGACGAAAGTGGAACCTATACCGTCAACGAGCGCCGCGCAGCCTGGATGGAAGCGTCCAAGCAGGAAGAAGTGTGGCGTGAGAAAGTTATAGCTCAGGCAATAGATGAATATAACCAGTCCGGTAAACTGACGAATTTCTTCAGTTCCGTGCTGGACCACTTCAAGGAACTGCCAGCTATCGAGCAAGCACAATATCCGAAGGATTATGCCGCTGATCTGCAGTCCAAGATTGATCTGGATTTTAACTACCGCACACACCGAGCAGAGGGCAAAGACAAAGGCCCCATGAGCTTGATCGAGATGCTATTCGAGCAAAGTCCGCAACAAGCCGATGAACTTCCCCAAGAGCCGAAAATACTACCGACTCACCAACTGTAAGGAGTAATCCATGAAATTGTTGCCAAAACTGCTTGCCGCCACCTCCATCTTTGCCGCCACGGCCGCTGCATATTCCGGCCGATCGTGAACGGTCATTCCGGTTCAACGTGAACACCGATTCTGGTTCAACGTGAACGCTCATTTCGGCCCAAGCTGAACACTTTTGCCCCATTTTCCGGAATGGGTGTTCATGATGCCGGAACAGCTGTTCACGTTGTCCGGAATCCGTCTTAACGCATTGAATTAAAACCCTTTGGTAGTCTCTCCCCTTTGCCGGGAAGAGACCATGTCCGCCAAGAGGATTGCAATGCGTAAAATTCGTGACGTTCTGCGACTACGGCTACAGGCCGGGCTCTCCTTCCGCCAGATCAGCCTCAGCACCAAGGTCAGCGTCGGCGCCATCCAGAAGCTGCTCAAAACCGCCGAGCAGTTGCAGCTGGCCTGGCCGCTGCCGGACGGGCTGGATGACACCCAACTGGCCCGGCTGTTCTATCCCGCTGCCGACACCCGCGGCAGTTCCCGCTTCCAGCTCCCGGACTGGCCCACGGTGCATCAGGAGCTCAAGCGCAAGGGCATGTCGATGCAACTGCTGTGGCAGGAATACACCGAGCGTTACCCCAACCGCTGCTACAGCTACTCCCAGTTCTGCGAGCGCTATCGGGGCTGGTGCCAGCTGCAGAAACGCTCCATGCGCCAGCAGCACAAGGCCGGCGAGAAGTGCTTTATCGACTACGTGAACGTCGGCGTGCGCGACTCAACCTACGTACTCGACGGCCTGCTGTACCACGAATCCGACCTGCGCATCGAGGAGCACTACACTGACACGGCAGGGTTCACGGATCACGTCTTCGCCCTGATGCACCTCTTGGGTTTCCGCTTCGCGCCGCGCATCCGCGACCTGGGCGACACCAAGCTCTACATCCCGAAGGGCGACGCCGCCTACGAGGCGTTGAAACCGATGATCGGCGGCACGCTCAACATCAAGCACGTCCGCGCCCATTGGGATGAAATTCTGCGGCTGGCCACCTCGATCAAGCAGGGCACCGTGACGGCTTCCCTGATGTTGCGCAAACTCGGCAGCTACCCGCGCCAGAACGGCCTGGCCGTGGCGCTGCGCGAGCTGGGCCGCATTGAACGCACGCTGTTCATCCTGGACTGGCTGCAAAGCGTCGAGCTGCGCCGCCGCGTGCATGCCGGGCTGAACAAGGGCGAAGCCCGCAACGCGCTGGCTCGCGCCGTGTTCTTCAACCGCCTGGGCGAAATCCGCGACCGCAGTTTCGAGCAGCAGCGCTACCGCGCCAGCGGTCTCAACCTGGTGACGGCGGCCATCGTGCTGTGGAACACGGTTTACCTGGAGCGGGCCGCGAACGCCTTGCGTGGCCACGGTCAAGCCGTCGATGACGGCCTGTTGCAGTACCTGTCGCCGCTGGGCTGGGAGCACATCAACCTGACCGGCGATTACCTCTGGCGCAGCAGCGCCAAGATCGGCGCGGGCAAGTTCAGGCCGCTACGGCCGCTGCAACCGGCTTAACGTACGATTTTTTCCGTTTTCTGAGGCGACCCCTTAACAGAAACGTTTCGATCCGCGAAGGCTGCTGGCCACAAACTCGACAAAGTGGTCATTGGAAAACCTTCAGCGCTCGGACGTGATGGAGAACAGGTTTTCCTCTTTGTGCCATATATTGGGGTGTCGAGTAACAAAGAGCGCTCTACAACCATTGAAGCTTTCTACCTCGGCATCTCAGCGGACTCTGGACAGACCTGGAGGTTTGTAGATGGCTCGCGAATGGATCAAAATAACATTAAGTTATTTATTCCTTCATATTCTGGCACCCCTCCATTGCCGAGAACGAAACACACGATCGAGCAGAATTGAGGCCGAACCTTGTACTCAAGTGCCACGTCAAAAGTGCGCTTTGGACGCCCACTCTGCTCCACATGGAATGACGGCTTTGCCCGAAGTTCAACGACAACAATGGGTCGGTTCCTGACATCGGTCTAACACCCCCCGCCTGGAAGGGGGTCAAGAGGACCGTGGAATAAATGGAGGGGACCCGCGCAGCGGGGAGGACGCCGTTTATGCCGCGAAAGCCTCTTGATGCCCTGTAGGGCTTCCCACGCTCCCGGCTGCTGCCGGGGGATTGGGAGCGAAGCGACACCATCCCCGGCGGCTGCCTCACGGCGAGTGCGGGGTCTGGGGCAGCGCCCCAAGGTGTTCGATACGACCAAAGAAAAGCGCCGACGTTTCCGCCGGCGCCTATGAGTTATGATGCATTACGATGTAAATGTGCATCGTAACGTTTCAGCCATGTAAAACCCGTATTTATTGGGCCATGAGTCACTCACTCACTAACGATGCACCGTTAGGGTATAAGACCATCAGCGGGCCTTTTTTTG
>Ga0209200_1002322_pt1 | contig 17826 bp, 33 predicted proteins | sample AD_UKC033_MetaG_FD_184406 | JGI IMG/M metagenome (GOLD analysis project Ga0209200, IMG submission 184406) | Active sludge microbial communities of municipal wastewater-treating anaerobic digesters from USA - AD_UKC033_MetaG (SPAdes) (version 2) | ecosystem: Engineered > Bioreactor > Anaerobic >...
TGAATCGCCTGCCCTAGATTCGAATCAAACAGAAACCATACCATGTGATAACGGCACATAACCCATGGACAGGGACGTTTCATCTTATAACATTCTGATCTGACAGCAGGGCGTTCGCCGTCAATCTCTTTCAATATATCTGATCTGATAGTAATACGGTGGGGTTTCTTCGCATCTCGCTTGTGTCGTTTCACAGATCGTCCTTTTATAGCGATTTCGCTTTTATACCAATACAGCCCTTTTATAGCCCCTTTATTGCGTTGCTGTCGTGATGTCCACGATCCTGTATGCGTGTATCGCCGGAACGTCTATGTAGTCCACTAAGCCGCCAACGCAGTAGGTTTCCAGGTCAAGCAGCATGTCCTGTGGTGTTTCGTTTCCGCCGTATAATCTGCACAGGTCGTTCGTGTCGATGAAGTAAAACTCATGATCGAATATCACGAAGATAAACTCTAGGTCGTACATGACCTTTTATAGCACATTACCGGCTGTCCCTCAACAGCTTTTCCATGCGCTCGTTGCGAATCCATCGTGCGTGCTCCGCTACTTTTATAGCAAGAGGCTCCCATCCTGCATCCCTTGGATGGCTTTCTATACGCCCATGAGCTATAGGAGTACGGTTTATATATACAGAATATTCATAGTTACCGGTAGTTATATCGCCTGTCCCATCGTTATGTATGTGAATGATAAGCATCAGACCGTTACCTTCTCAACATCCACCACCTGATAGTCTCTCACTATGATCTTGGCATACCCCATCTCTGTAGGAGGATACATAGCTCTCTCTGCATAGGTGTCAATGTCCAACATCTGGCTCCTGAAGAACGATCCGCTGTTAATATAATACCTGTTCTCAGGGTCGATATAGTCATCAGATGGCTTTGTCGTGATGTACTTCTGTTTGATCTTGCGCCCATCGTCTACAAGATACAGCCTGCGGATGGGTTTTACAACGATCAGCCTGTGCGTGTGCCCCATAACCATTACTATGCAGTCACCGTATATCGGGGCCAGTGCACGCTGTAATGATGCTGCACGGTTCGCCTCTCTCTGGCGCTCGGTTCCAGCCCTTGATTCAGCTATATTCTTACCGTGGTTGGAGTAGATCTTGTACCTCGTTCTGCCCTTGTCGTCTTTTATGGCCAGTTTACAACTATATCCAGCGTAAATCTCAGGCCTGCCTATCTCTTTCATCAGGTTAAGCCCAAGGTTCACAATACCTATAACACGCAGCTCATGATTCCCTATCAGCCATGCCAGGAGCTTGTCTTTTATAGGCCTGTGCCGTTCTGCGCTGCGCTCTATCTGTGCCGCTGCGATGGTTGGGTTGCCTGACGAGACATCCTTCTTGATCGTGACTGGATCGTAGTATTTATGCGAGACGTACTGTGTTTCGAATGCGTCCCCACCAAACATCGAATAGCCTATCGGGTCATCGTGCACAGTGGTTATGAACTCATCCAGCTTGTCATCGGCGCACCCTATGTATTCCTCATGGGTGTCTGAGAAGGCGTATATGTTGTGGTCTGGAGGTAGAACAGCATCCAATAGCTTCACTTCAACCTCCTTACTTTATTGGTAAATATTGCCACATGCCAACAATAGCAGAAATTGCTCCGAATATATAAGATATTGTCATAATAGCCACAGTTTTCCACTTACTCATATCGTCATCAACAATCCAAATTATACCAATCCCGACAAAAAAACCAGCAATAGCAACCCACGCTGTTCCGCTCATCTTAATTCCTCCTACTCGTAGTCCTGCCTCTCTCACGGCAGTTTATACAGTTCTTATACCCCGCATCTGCATCGTCATCCATCGGCCTTCCGCATGTGCCGCATCTTCCGCTGGCTATCAGCATCATTCTCTTCAGCTTCCTGTTGGCTGTACGCTTTGATGTATACAGGCACACAGAACACTTGGTCCTGAATGGCGCCGCCTGTCTGTTGCAGTTTGAGCATTTACCATTGAACCTGCTCTCATCCCTGTGTTTCTTCTTGCTTAACGCGCTCCGCTGCCTATTCGTCATGATCGTGGAGGCTGTCACTGAGTCTTGCATATTTCTTCATCTCCTCTATGTCTGTGAAGATCGGTATACCACGACGTTCGGCTTCAGCTATCTCCATCTGTACCCCTACGCTGTCTGCCGTGCGCTCAGGCAGCAGGAACATAACATGGGCTGCCCTGAGCCACTCAAGGGAGTATTGGTAAAACACGTCCTTCTGTAGCGCAGATACCTCGCAGTCAGACATCAGCAGTATATACATGTAGTCCAGCCACGGGCAGAAGGGAGCCATGCCAAGCAGCAGGATGTCCTTGGATACGCTTATACCCTTACGTATATTGTTCAGCACATCCAGCACATTGTCATCAGAGTATTTACCTGCAACATACACACGGATCATTGCTTCACCTTCCCGTCACGCTTATCCACAAACCGCTTGATGTCATTGACAAGGTTGTTCATCTTGAATCGGTACAACATGACCTGCTTCTGCTCCTCCAGATACAGCCTTTTATAGCACTTATACCTGTAATACCATGGGTTAATGCGTGAGAACAGGCTCATAATCCCTCCACGTTCGGTCTATCTACATACTCTTTTCTATGTATGGTCATCCACCTTATAGCCAATATATTCCATGCTGCATGGGCAAGATGATGTATTCCGCTTTCAATATCGTAGTCCCTGCCCATCATCCATTCAAAGAGATGACGTATTGTGGACCCGATAAGTCTGCCAGTATGGATGCCTCTTTCCCAGTTGCGCTCTGCATACTTAGTGCAACCAAAGGTGAACACCTGAGCAACTTCATCCAGGCATTCCCATGGCATCAGATCCCACCTCGTCTTACCGCTATCATGATGCAGTCCATATTCGATAATCTTTTTCTGTATTTCTTCCACTTCGGTCCTCCTGTCTCCTTTTATAACAAGATTGTTATAATTTAGGCTCACTGACCTATCCTTTCGGTCATCTGACCTATTATTTATGTATAGTATGTCGATATTTTACCGACTTACCCTGCACAAAAGTCATGGTTTTGGTGCATTGCCCTGCTTGTCGGTCGGCTTCACGGCCTTCTTTGCCTCTGCCCTTTTTTTCGCCTCGGCCTGGATTTCCGCAAGTCGTGATTGTGCGTCACGGGTTGCCTGTGCCCATTGCTGGATCTTGAGTTGCAGGTTTTCATATTCGAGTGACAACTCCCTGTCGCTGTAGGCCGCGATTCCGGTAGGCGATTTTCCCGGCTCCGTCTTGTCCGCAGCAATTCCGTTGCCAGCCCAAAACATGCACCCGATGACCGTCAGCATTACGATGTATTTACTCACGTTTCCTCCTTTACTCAGTGATTGAGATATTTATTACCGGCGCAACCGGCCCCACGGTGTCATCGCCTGTCAGTTCCACGCTCACCGTCTCGCTGTGGCCTGATTCGTTGCCTGCCGAGTCCTTTGCCGTTGCGTACATCCTCAGCGTCATGGTGGTATTGGCTGGCGGCACGACACTGAACGAGGGCATGGCATAGTCTGTGACTGCACCATTGGCCTGTGCCGTTGATAGGACATCCTGTGTGTCGGCATTGAACACGGTGAATGTCACGGGTAAGGACTGCTCTGTATTGCCAGCCGAATCCATGCCGTCCCACGATAATGTCACCTGACAGTCTGCCGCCCAAACACCCTGTGCAAAAAGTGCACATACTGCGATAAGTGCTAATCTCTTCATTGTGATTCTCCTTTCAGTTTAATTTTTTACTCAACCATCAAGTATTCCTTGTCAGTTGGTGTCATTCTGTAACCGACTCGGCACTTGCCGATATATGCCTACGGTTTGGAACACTACTCATATTCAATACCCAACAGCGCCCACCACCAGAAGCGGTGCCACCTTGAAGGCGGCTCTTGGGGTTGGATGAATGTGATCCCTGCCGTGCGCCATGAAACCACCATGTCTGCATCGTCTATGGGGATAAAACTTTCTGCCGAGAAGTATGATAACTCGGCCTCTTTCGGCTCAATCCACGGGTAATCATGGTCGTGAAGGTATTGCTCAATGCTGTAGTGGGTTTCCGTCTTACCGCGGCAGGATGATGTACTGAACTCATGGCCGTTCGAGCACGAATAAGAGCATGTGGTTGTGTTTGGGTCTTCGTGGTGATACTGCCCGTCCTCGTCATAGAATGGTTGTGAATACAGCAGCGTTGTCAAGCACCCACCCTCATAGACGATAGACCTCAGACCGAAGAATTTACAGATAGGGCAGCGGCCATCGAAGTCTGTTGTTTCTAGTGGGGCAGCAAACACCAGCTCGTTGCCAGTGGTGGCCTCAAATAACAATCCATCATATTCCCCCGCCCACGCCGCCGTTGCCAGCATAAATGATATGATTAGGGCCATTATTCGCATCATTTCCCCACCCCAACATCAGCATAATGCAGCGTCACTCCCTTCTTCCCTCTCATCTGTATAACAACCCTGTCCAGCTCAACCTCCCTGTTATAATACGATACCGTTACAGGGATCTCAGACCATTCACCCTCATCGTAAAAACCTAAAGTATCGTCTACCAGATTTACAAGCTCACATACCGTCATATACCCTCCCTACATTACCGGTATCTTTGTCCACTGTGAATTTTCCTTAGCCTTGATCCACTTACGTATTATATGCTGTACCTGCCTCCTCACACTCCTGCCCTGCTCATCAGCTTCCAGCTTCACTGCGGCATACTCTTCGTGGGTAAGTACAGTGGTGAACCTGTGATCTTTGGGTTTCATCTAAATCCCTCCATTCATCATCATACGACATCCCTACCCTGAATACCTACCTTGTGTCAATGGTAAATTATTTTGTTGACAAACGGTATCGTTATGGTGTAGGAAGGTGAGTATTGAAAGGGAGGTGTTTATGGCATTGAATACTATACCCCGACCCAAGGAGATCATCACAATCCATCAAGACCTGTTCCTGTCACTCTTCACGGTTGACGAGTGCATTGTGGCCCGAGCAGAGGCCCCAGGCCATCCATACCAGCCCATCTACTACGATCCAGACAAGCACATAGCCATCACAACCCTTGTGCCCTGGGACCGCATAACGCAGTGGTTGCCCAAGCCGGACTACAACTGGGAGCATAAGTATGACGAACAAGATTGGTATGGATCTGACGGTTGCAGGCGTGTGTCAGCGAGGCAGTATTAACCTTTATATATAGGTATAGGTATAGGTATAGGTATATACAGGGCAAAAATATTGTTGCAATACATCCCGAAATATGCTACAAGGGGAAATTATGAAATATGACACATTGAACGAATCACAACGGATCGCTCAACTTGAGATAAACTATCTGGCGACATGTAAACTTCTCCAGCGCCTTGAGCGATACAATACGCTGCGTATACAGGATGTGTTCGAGATCCATGAGGCATTGCAGGAAGCAAGGGCTCTCATGCCTCAGTATAACGGAGAACTGTATGGACTACGATGACTACTGGAGCAACATGTATTCCGGCAAGGTGGATCGGTGGAGGGATGAAGAGGAATACTGGGAGAGAAAGAAGTTTAAGTATGATGAGATACGAAAGGAGAATATAAATGAACAGGAATGCAATAAATCGTGTTCTAAAGAGAAAGCATGAGGATTTCTTACAATCTATTGACGATAAAAAGGTGAGAAATTGTATTAAAAATCATTCTATTATCACTGGTGGATCAATAGCATCAATGCTCTTGGGTGAAACCATAAATGATTTTGACTATTACCTAACTGACAAGGACTCTGTTGAGCTTGTTGCCAAATACTATGTAGATAAGTTCAACTTGCTTCACCCTGATATAGATCGTCAACCTTCTGTAAGAGTGGATGGCGATAGAGTAAAAATATGGGTTCAGTCTGCTGGCTCCGTCTCAGAAAACGGAGACGATGGGTATCAGTATTTCGAGAGCCTCCCAGATGAAGCAGGTATGGAGTATGTAGATCGGATGTTATCCATAGGAGACGAAACGGAAGACCATCTTGACTCCATAGATAGCTCCAGCAGCAAGTATAGGCCTGTGTTTTTGTCGGCAAACGCAATTACCTTGAGTGATAAGGTTCAGATCGTTATACGTTTTTATGGAGAACCAGACGCAATACACAGGAATTATGACTTTGCACATTGCTGTAACTACTGGGTAGCTAAGACAGGAGAGCTTGTATTGAACCCAAAAGCAATGGAGTCACTTTTATCAAAGAACTTGCAATATCAGGGATCTCTTTATCCTGTATGTTCTGTTATACGAGCCAGAAAATTCCTGTCACGTGGATGGTTTATTAATGCCGGTCAGTATCTCAAAATGTGTTTTCAGATTTCAGAGCTTGATCTAACCAATATAGAGGTACTGGAAGAACAACTTACCGGAGTTGATGCTGCATATTTTCATCAAGTAATAGAGTATTGCAAAAAACGAATGAGCGAAGACGAAAACTTCAAGGTTACAACACCATATCTTGTAACAGTTATTGATAGAATATTTGGATAAAAGGAGGAGCCCAATGGGAAGAGTGATAATGCTGTCGGATCTGGAACAGGTAATCAGCGACATCAAAGACGAGCTTGGCAAGGCCGGTGTTGACAAACTGCCTCTGTCGTCCTCGCAGGTAGAACTTGAGATAGAGGTACGTCACACCACAAGCCTCGATGGAGCAATGCAGCAGACCATCAATCTCAGGAAGCGCCCCAGGAGCATCAAGTGGCGGCTGCTGGATATTGATACGCCTTTTATAGACGTTAAACTTACCATAGAGTAGGAGGGGTAAATGTACTTACACAGCACAAGTAAAGAGATCATGGAAGTCCTGCGGATCACCAAGGCAGAACTCGAAGCAACGGTAGACGATGTCAGCAAGCGCCTTGGCTTCATAGGTGAGGTGAGAATCTTAGGCACCATGCTGGCCTGCATGAAGATCCTTGGCGATACTGGTAATATATATAAGGCGCTACAGAAGATGGCCTTGCTGTCTTTACCTGTCACGGCTATCACGGCAGACGATATGGACACCAGTATCCCTTCAGGTACTCCGTCTCAGACATACGAGAGGCTCATCTCCTGGGGTAAAAAGGTAAAGGAGGGAATAGACAAGGACGAACTCGTTGCCATCATAAACGGTAAGCTGTGGCATGATACCGCATGGGTGCTGTTTGCTATAACACAGACCATCAATGACGAATCCATGCTCACGATCATGCTGGACCTCCTTGAGAGCATGGGTATGATCGACCTGTATTGCAAGGGGTACCTGAGAAGCGACAAGGTAGACGGGAATGACGTTGACTTCAAGGGTAACTATCCCGCTGTAGTAGAGTAATATATATACATATACATGAGGCGCAGGACACCTATAGATACCACACCCTCAAGATGGCACTGGTGCCTCTCCCACGGGCGTAAGGTGCTGCCTGAGATGTGTCTTGAGTATTACAGGCTTGGTGGCAAGAAGCACGCACAGTGCAAGAAGTGCAGCGTGTGTAAGGAGTTAAGAAAAAAATGATATGGGTAACTGCCGATCAACACTTCGGACACAGGAACATTATAGAATATTGTAATCGTCCATTTACAGCCCTGGATGGTATGCATAATGCAATCATCGACAATTATAACAAGCTCGTACAACATAATGATACTGTATACTTTCTTGGCGACCTTGCTTTTTATGATAACCCTATCTTTTACCTGAATAAAATGCATGGTCATAAAATATACATTAAGGGAAATCACGATGTACGACATCCATTCAAATACGCCCCTGATGTATGTATAGTCTTTCGTGGTGGAAAAACTATACAAATGACGCATGATCCTAAACATCTAGCACAAGGATATGATATTAACCTATGCGGTCATGTTCATGAAAAATGGACAACACAACAAATGCTAATGACTCAAACTAAAGCACTAAATGTTGGAGTTGATGTGTGGAAGTTTAAGCCAGTCGCCCTAGATTGGATCATAAAACATTGGGATAAAATATAATATACGGGGGTATAATGTGCCACAGGATCTCATAGAAAACAGCAAGCTCTCATACTCGAACTTCGCACAGTCACCATTCCGCCCAGGTCAGCGTGAGGCTATAGACTTTATATATAACAGCCCCAAGAAGATCGTGGTGGTGGTGGCCCCGACAGGATGCTTAGCGGCTGATACTGTTATACGATATAACAGGGCTAGGCTTGGCAGAAAAATGACTATAGAAAACTTATATCTCAACACAAACGGCTTACGCAAAGGTAGAGGATCGAGAGGATGGAAACGAGATATACCTACTTACGTAAGATCTTATAATGGAAAAACAATACAACTACATAAGGCAACAGACTTTATTCAGAGTGGATTGCGACCAGTATGGTTATTGGAACTTGAGGACGGCAAAACTCTCAAAGCCACACCAGACCACATGATATTAACTCAGGCAGGATGGAAACAACTTCAACACCTTGTCCCGCTCGTGGATTATGTCTTATGTGATTCGCCAAGAGCGAAAGTTACAACAGGAAAATTATTCAAAAAAAATGATCTTAATCTTGCATGGATACCAAACCATCCATTTGCCAGAAAAATTAAATCTAATAAATCTAAACATGGATTCTATAAAAGCATAGAAATGCATAGAGCTATTTATGAAGCACATATTAACAAGATAACCCTAGAAGAATATATTAATATTCTAAGGGAGCGATCACAGCGATGGAAATCTTTGAGATTTATAAATCCAAAGAAATATCACATCCATCATATAGATGGAAATCATAATAATAATTCTGTAGACAATCTAGAGGCTCTTGGCGCACGAAAGCACAAAAGGCTACATGCTCATCCTTTAAATTTTGGACAAGGTATTCCTGTGCCGGTAAGAGTTCGTAGTATATACCCATGTGGTGTTGCTAATACTTACGATATTACTACACCAGACCATCAAAATTTTATAGCTAATGATATGGTTGTACATAATAGTGGAAAATCTGTGCTTGGTATGGTAGCTGGTAATTTATATCCAAGATTTTGTTACTTGGTTTCCTCTAAGCAACTACAAAATCAAATAGCTTTAGATTTTCCAGAATCAACTTTAATGAAGGGGCGGTCGAACTATCTCTGCTCAAGGTTCGCCAACATAACCTGTGCAGACTGCTCCCACTCAGATTCATCACAATGCAGCTTCAAGCACAATGGCTGTCAGTATGAGAGAGCGAAGCACAGGTGCCTTAAATCCAACCGTCAGATCCTCAACTATCATTACTTCATAACGGAGGCTAACTACATAGGAAACTTCTCCGACTACCCGTTCGTGGTCTGTGACGAGGGTGATGTAGTAGAGCAGGTACTCTCAGGCATCGTATCCCTGCACATATCGGTAAAGCGCATCCATGAACTCGGTCTGCGTATGCCGAAATATAAATCGTTCACTGCAACACACGCCATAAAGGATTGGCAGAACTGGTGCAGAGAGGCAGACAGGGCGCTTAACAACCAGATAGCCATATTCAGTGACCGCATCATCAACATGAATACAGGCACCCCTGAATACTTCACTGCATCCAAGGCACTTAGGTTTTATACATCCATGCAATCAAACGTATCACTGTTCTCCCAGTCCCTTGACGATACATGGGTAGTGGATCTGAAATCCAATAACAATATACCTATATCCTACTCCCTCAAACCGTCATGGCTAAACAAGCAATTGGTAGAGAAGTATTTCTGGAGGCATGGAGACAAGTTTCTGCTGATGTCTGCCACCTTCCCGACCAAGGATGTTCTGGCTGAACTGCTTGGATTATATTCTGCTGATATAGACATAATAGAAATGCCGTCAACCTTCCCGGTAGAGAATCGCAAAGTGCTGCTGTGCTATACCGCAAACCTGAAGTCCAACGGCAAGGACGGCATAGATCCTAACGAGATGTCTAACATTCTGAAGAAAGTACAGCAGTTGTTAGGCAAGCACCCTCATGAGAAGGGCATCATCCACACCGTAAACTGGAAGATCAATGACGCCATAATGTCCATAGGTGATGATCGGCTGATAACGCATGACGCATTGAACAAGCATGACCAGCTCTCACGGTTCATGTCCAGTGATCGGCCACTGGTGTTCGTAAGCCCGTCCAGTGCAAGAGGCATAGACCTGAAGGATGATCTTGGAAGATTCAGCATCATCGTCAAGGCACCATACCCCAACCTCGCAGACAAGTTGGTCAGCACTCGCCTGTACAGCAAGAGCGGTGTCGGGGCAAACTGGTACGCTTCAATCACGGCACAGGAGATAGTCCAGATGGCCGGTAGGTGCGTGCGTCATGACCAGGATTACGCCACTACATATATCCTCGATACTCTGGCGTGCAATATGATAGCACAACGGTCATACCTGTTCCCCAGATACTTCATCGAAGCATGTGATGTCGAGTGACATCAAAACGTATAAAATAGAGTCGTCCTGAGGTCTAGATCCACTACCCAGTACCTCTGTTCATTTTTCACAATAGAATGCTCTCACGACTGCGTAGCATTGTAGAAACGGCATGTGGGTATAAACCTCAGATCATTTTTTTCATAAAAATAGGCGCAGGGGACACCCCGCTTTAGCGGGGATGGGGAATTGCGCCATCCTCCTGTATTCCCAACTTGCTCAAACTACCTATATTTGGTATAATGCACGCATGAAACTGATTGCGCGCATCAAACTGCAACCAACTCCAGAACAACGCGCATTGCTCCTGCAAACGCTTGAAGCAGCCAACGCCGCGTGTAACTACGTGAGCGCCGTCGCCTGGAACAAGCGCGTATTTGGACAATTCGCCCTGCACAAGCTCTGCTACCAGGATGTGCGCGCTCAATTTGGGCTTGGGGCCGATGTAGCCGTGCGCGTCTTTGCCAAAGTTGCCGATGCCTACAAGCTGGACAAGCGCACACAACGCACGTTCAAGCCGCATGGCGCGTTCCCGTTCAATGACCGGCTGGTCTCCTACAAGCTCGACAAGCGCATCGTCTCGATCTGGACGATGGACGGTCGCCAGAAGATGCCGTTCGTTGTGAGTGACCACGCGGCCAAGTTGCTGGAAGGCTTGCGCGGCGAGTGCGATCTTATCTACCGCAAGGGCGAGTTCTACCTCTACCAGACGTGCGACGTGGAAGAACCACCCACAGACGACGTTGACGACTACCTGGGCATTGACTTGGGCATCGCCAACATTGCGACTGATAGCGATGGCACGTTCTTTCAAGGCAAGACGGTCAAGGCTGTGCGTCATCGTCACCGCAAGCTGCGCTCGAAGCTGCAAGCCAAACAGACGCGCAGCGCAAAACGTCGCCTCCAGAAACTGTCCGGCAAAGAGCGCCGCTTTGCCGCCGATGTAAATCACGTCATCTCCAAGCGAATCGTACAAACCGCCAAAGACACCGGGCGCGGCATTGCTCTTGAAGACCTGAAGGGCATTCGCGACCGGGTAACGGCTCGACGCGGCCAGAGAGCGATTCTGCACAGTTGGTCGTTCCACCAATTGCGGGCGTTTATCGAATACAAGGCGCGGCTTGCCGGTGTGCCGATGGTCGCGGTTGACCCGCGCAACACATCGCGCACCTGTCCGGCCTGTGGCTGTATCGACAAACGCAATCGCAAGACTCAAGATTCTTTCCTCTGCGTAGAATGCTCGCACTCTGGGCGGGCGGACTACATCGCTGCGATCAACATCGGTTGCAGGGCACTTCTCAGTGTGCCAAACGTAGCGAGCTAGTACAGACAGCTACAAGCTCCCCGATTCATCGGGGAGCAACTGACAGATCACGGTTAGCATGAAACGGTACATCTTCCTTTCTCAAGATCTCAACAGCCTTCTTAATCAGATCATCAGTCTCTTTAACTGCTTGTAGGAGATCCTTAAAGCTATCTATCTGCTTTGACCTTGGATCATATTCAGCTATATGCTGTAGTAGTGCGCCAAGATTAGTGAAGAATGTGGGATCTTCCCTAGTTTCATTTTTCGTGCGTGGATTCTTTGGATCATTCTTTTTCACTTCCCATAGAACATACTGTAATTTCTCTATTACAATATACCACCTATCATTGATCTGTATCCTGCCTGACTTCATATATCCTCCTTCACCTGCTCCCAGGCAGATTGCTTTGCTTGACCTTCACCTCAAACAACAACTCCTGTTCCCCTTTCCTTCTCTTCTGCTTAGGCCTGCACATACTGGCCCTGATCTCCTTCTCCCTATCCTTGTACATTCTCAACTGCATCACCATGTCCAGTATACGCAGCGCATCCAATTTCTGTGCGGGTGACATATCTTTTACTTGCATATCCATGACCCACTGTTGACGTTCATTTAATAAACCCATGACTACCCTCCTTTTGTGCCACTGTTCTACGTGCACCTAATTACCTCAATAAAGAATGAGGTAACTATATAATTGTAGCACATGTCAATCACGGACCCTCTTATATAATATTAATCTTTTCGCGCGCGCGTACGTTACCTCAATATTTAATGAGGTATTGTAGCACAGTGCTACATTCTCTGTAAACTCAGTCCACATAAGGCTCTACCTATTATTCAATCCTTTCTTAGAATGATGTCAAGTTGTCAAAAATACAGCGTAACTCCCTAGTAGTCCCTAGTAGTTTTCTGACTCTTCAGACCTCGGCCTTCCGACCGTTTTATAGTCAGAAATAGATGTCAATGTTTTTCCTCCCAATAGCTGAGAGATTTTCGTGCGGGTTGCTTTTTGTAGATGAGGGGGAAGCTCCTTGACAGCTTCATTGACTTTCTCATGAAATTCATCCCAGTCAATGCGACACAATTCAACAGCCTTCTTTAATGACTCGGCGTATAGGAGGATTTTCTGGATGCGCTCGTTGCCTATCATCATTGTTTCGGTCTGCTTCATGATATTATAAATGGTTTCCCCAAGGTTGTTGTCTGACTTCTGGTGATCTCCGTGCATCTCGTACAGCAGCATGGTTCCTATATAAAACGCTGCCCTGTGAGCCTCAGATGGGGTCTTGAAGCAATGCGACTTCTTGAAGGCCAGAGACGATGCAAGGTCAACAACGTCGCTACCTATGCGAACATGCAGGTTTGATGTAGCAGCGCTCTTTGGTATACCTGTGATAACAGGGATGTATTTGCCGTAATCCTTGATGATGTCCTTCGTCCATTGTGTGTCTTCGGTTAGATCCATCTCATCTTTTTTTGCTTTCTTCAACGCCATATTATTCTCCTTCAGATATTAATACTTGAATGTATTGAAGGTAGTTTTGATAAACATCTGAATCAAAAACCTTACCCCACAATTGGGACATAAGGCAACTTTGACTTCCATTGGCTCTATTTCATCGTCCTCTAGTCCACTATACAGGGAAAGATTATAGTCTATAATAAATTTACCACAGTTGGGACACTTGGGATTCCTTGTTTGAATACAGGATAACGCTAATGGTTCTGATTTATAGTGCAACATACTTCCTCCTTATTTATGCTTTAGTTTTAACGACCTGAGATCCTTGAACTCTTCCTGTATATTCTCGTACCACATGCGGTATGCCTTTATAGCTCTGTCCAGCAACCACCGTGATATATCAGCCCTGCTTCTACTTAGATAACAATGCACTCCATAGCGAACCTCAAAGGATACAAGGGACTGACGCACTACCTCGGTTGGAACATTACTCATATGGTACCCCTGGAACAGATCGCTCTCACATGCCTCAATAACCAACCCTACAAACCCTCCGCGATTGGCTATCTCCCTGAACCTCTGCATCTTCTTGGTGGTACGATCTCGTTCCTTTCCTATATATCCAAAGAAATCACTGATCTGTTTACGTTCGAACGCAACTATATTCTCCAGACCCAACACGCTGTAATCGCCGTCCCGAAGGCATCTGTTCTCGATCTGCAACCCATCAGGTGTAGCATTTTCCGGGAATAAAGGCAACTGTTCTCTGGTGTCTTGGATCAGGATAAATCCAGCAGGAAACACGAATGGTTTGAGTGTTGATTTTTCTACAGGTCTTCGCAGCACACTTCCTCCTTATATAGTATTAGTCAAAAAAATCGCCCACCAGAGAGGTCGGGAAACTGGCAGGCAACGTTAGCAGAGGAGGTATCTGCGTGTAGGATAGGAAGGGGGTCCGTCCTCTTTGTGGCATAGATACCATACACGCAGCTCCTCTGTCTATTTCAAACTTGTTCTACAATTATTCCACCCTGCGAGTCAAGACCAAATGCAACAATATTTTTGCTTGACACATGAGGCGTATCCGGGGTAGACAGACAACATGAAGCAATGGTTGATATGCATTTTGCTGTTCGTGATGTTCCAGGGATGGGATATGACGGACAAGGTTATGTATGGGGCGTGCGTTGCTGCGTATGCCGGTGATATGTACAGCACCAGTACATTTTTAAGGCACGGGTACAAGGAGAAGAGTACGTGGCTGTTTACAGACCATCCGTCCAATACGCGCCTTGCTGTTGTAGGTGTAGGGTATTCGGTATTGCAGTATATTATAGCTGATAACCTTCCGAGCGGGTGGAGGAAGGTTGTGTTGGGTGTCAGTACGGCGATCAGCGTGAATAACATCAGGCATAATACGGTAGCGTGCGATATTCACTGGAGACTGTAATTGATCGCGGCAAATAAAACAGTGCATCATCTGCGTACAATAAGATAAGGGGAGCACGACAGATGCCGGGATCACTCCCCTGATACATTAAGGATAAAGGAGCAATAATGCATACAGAGATACGTTCAAACCTAAAGGCTGAGATAGTCAGAAGGTTCAGGTCGCAGGCCGAGTTCTGTAAATACTGCAACGATAACGGGTTCAAGATGACGGAGTGGAGATTGAGCAGGATTATAAAGGGGTTGATTGAGCCTACTGACGACGAGAAGCAGCAGATCAGTGCGTTCCTGGAGGCTACTGGGGTCAAGGGGAAGATATTGTTCAAGCTGGTGGCGTAATGAATAACACACCTATACACAGGCTCCAGTGCAACATGCTGGTTCCAGGCAAGAACACTCCATGTTTACACTATATACCGCTTGAAGAGGGGGTCGCTGGACTGTGTGACCTCTCGGAGAAGTTCCTGTGTGACGAAGCGCTGAAGTCAAAGCTGCCCAAGCTGTCACACTCGGCGGTCAATGTCTGGATGCGCTGCAAGATGGAATACTATTACTCTCAGATCCTTGGCATCTCAGCGCGTGAATCATTGCTGCCTATACCTATGAAGATCGGAAAAGTATGGGATAAGTTCATGGAGAACGATCCGAATACCGACTACAAGGCACTGTGTGACAGGCTTGAGATAGAGCCAAGAGAGAGAGCAAAGCTACAGGCGTTGATGCGTGCGTTTGAGGATATAGGAATAGAGAGAGTTAAGGGTATACCGCAGTTACAGGTAAGAGCTATCATAGATAATCATACGGTACACGGGTATATCGACAACGGACTCTCGGATGGTTTTGAGGAGTTCAAGCTCTCATCCAACCCTGTATATTACCAGAAGATAGGTAAGATATACCATCAGTGCGGAACGTACTTCCTTGCAGATCCATCGTTCGAATATGTGGACATGAAGATCACGCAGGTTCCACTACTTCGCACCGGATCTGGGCAATATGCAGAGGAAAGCATAGAGGACTTCCAGAGCAGGATTTACTATGACATCCTCTCACGTCCTGCGCATTACTTCATCGGGTATGACATGAACACACGTAAATGGGGCAAGAGGTATTACCGCCATGAGTTCCCGCTTGAGTATATAGAGAAGCAGTACCGATGGGTATTCCAGGAGATTAGGGATACCATTGACCGTGGGAGCTGGTACAGGAACGACCATTCATGCGATGACCCGTATACGTGTATGTATCAGGCGTTGTGTAGGACTGGGGTTATGAGTAATACGATATATGAATATAGAGATAAGGAAGAGGTACTGCTGAGAGTGTAATAAAACCTAGCTAAAGGAGAGCATAGATGAGGATCTTTACAAAAGAGCAGATTATTCAAAGCAAGGGTCGTATGGTGCTGCTGTATGGGCGCACAGCGGTAGGCAAGACTGTGAGCACCCTTATATCGGCACCAGAACCTGTGTTCTATCTCAAGTGTGAGAACAGAAACCTTGAACCAACTATGGACTGCATCAAGGAGCTGAAGGAAAACCTGGACTTTGACATGGGTGAATACGAGGGCTTTGCAGACACCATGGAAATATTAAACAGGCATGAAAAAACATTTGACAGATACCGGACAATCGTGGTAGACAGTTTGACAGACTTGATGGCAGTGAAATTGAATCATGAGATTCAGAATGAGGCATTTGAATCGTTAAGCGAGGATAAGAAGAAGAAAATGCTGATCGCACAGAGCAAGCTGTCGCTGGAGGGTTATGGTGGATTGAGCGCACAGACTCTAAGGTTCACTGACACCATTGCACGGTATGCTGTAAAGGGTAAGTATGTAATACTGCTTGCAAGGCTGGATCAGAACCCTTCGTGGGCAAGGCATTACGAGTTTGCCCCGCTGCTGAAGGGTAAGGAATATGGGAAGGATTTCGAGGGAATGTTTGATCTTATCGGATTCGTCAGGCCGAGAGAGGAGGTGAAGGATGGTAAGAGGGTATTATTGATGCCCCCTGGAGTTAGCTTTGAAAGCGAAGACGGGAGCTTCATGGCTAAGTGGACAGGGGTTGGCGAGAAGAGGCATTTCCAGTTGAATATGAGCAAGATACTTAAAGTGAATGAGTAGTTTTGAAATAGATCCAGAAAACAACAATATACCATTCAAGAAAAGGAGAACAAGCATGGCATTACAGAGAGCACAGGGTGATGAGTTTGGTCTTGGGTTTACCGTACCGGCAGCAGGGACATATCTCTGGCAGTTTCTTCCCGGCATCAAGGTACAGGTAAAGGAAGGTCCGGGCAGGTCTATCGTATTCCCCATGCAGATCATCGAGATCATCAAGGGTGATGACGAGGCCATCATGTCAAAGCATAACGAGTTCGTGACCATCATCACGAAGGAAGATGCGATGAACAAGAAGGGTGAAGAGACTGTCGGCATGTTCCTCGATTACACTGGTCTGTACAACGATGCGGCACAGAAGTTCGGTGAGAATGTTGACCTGTTGAGTGAACCGTTCATCGGCTGGTTGAACATCAAGCTGGCCTCGAAGACCATCAAGGCGGAGCACAATGTAGCCAAGGACAACAAGGGCAGGGATCAGATGAGGTTTACCAAGTTCTTCAGGCATGGAGCTTCAGCGGGTGGAGCATCTACAGGGACATCTTCTGCGCCTGCGTTTGACTGATTGGTGCTGCTGTGATTGCGGTGGACAAGAACATCCCTGTTCCCGACAAAGGCTCCGGGAGGCCCAGAAAGTATCCATGGAGGGATCTTTGATGTAGGCGAATCGTTTTTGTATGAATGCACCAGAGATGAATACCCCAAGGTACAGGCCAGCATACTTGGTACATGCAGGAAGCAGAGGAGCGGTGGAAGGGAATATACTACGAGGTTTGTAGTAGAGAAAGGGAAACAGGGAGTACGGTGCTGGAGAGTTAAATAAGGGATGCGCCAACATTAATATGGCTTCGGTAGTTGAGCCTGTTCAGCTACCACCACTATGAAGAGTAAGGTATTTGGATCATATTGGCCGTGACCCAGAACCAGACAGAAATGGATGAGGAGGGATGAGATGACATTCAGACAGGCAGAGAAGAAGTTGGCGGCCATAGCCGCACAGGTGGGCGATTGTCATGCCGTTGAGTA
>Ga0209200_1002334_pt1 | contig 17783 bp, 15 predicted proteins | sample AD_UKC033_MetaG_FD_184406 | JGI IMG/M metagenome (GOLD analysis project Ga0209200, IMG submission 184406) | Active sludge microbial communities of municipal wastewater-treating anaerobic digesters from USA - AD_UKC033_MetaG (SPAdes) (version 2) | ecosystem: Engineered > Bioreactor > Anaerobic >...
GAGCCCAAGTCGGGGGGCGAGCCCCCCTCTAATCACACCCCGTGTCGCCGCCGGTGCTGGCGCGAACCTGCGGAACCCTCGCCGTCTGCATAAGCATGGCGGGCCGCAGTCATTTCGGCCAGTACCGTCGCAACCTTGTGGTTGAGGGTACCCTTGGGGATCACGCCCTTTGCGTCCGGCTCGCCCGCCTCGACACCGGTCAGTACGGTCATCGCCTCGTCCACCGTCGATACGGCGTGGATGTGGAACCGGCCTGCGGCGGCCGCCTGCACGACGTCCTCGCGCAACATCAGGTGGCGTACGCTGGCCGCGGGGATCACCACCCCGTGCGAGCCATCCAGGCCGCGGGCGCTGCACAGGTCGAAAAAGCCCTCGATCTTCTCGTTGACGCCACCAATTACCTGCACCTCACCAAACTGGTTCACCGAGCCAGTGATCGCGAAGCGCTGCTGGATCGGAATCTGCGTCAGCGCCGACAATAGCGCGCACAACTCGGCAAGCGAGGCAGAGTCGCCCTCGACCGGCGCGTAGGACTGCTCGAATACCAGGCTCGCCGACAGCGACAAGGGCTGGTGACGGGCGTAACGTGCGGCAAGAAAGGCGGACAGGATGAGCACCCCCTTGGAGTGGATGGCACCGCCGAGTTCGGTCTCACGTTCAATATCGACCACGTCGCCCTCGCCCATACGCACCGTGGCAGTGATGCGCACCGGATGGCCGAAGCGTTCGCCGGCGAGTTCGACAACGACCAATCCGTTGATCTGGCCGGCACGCTCGCCATCGGTGGAAATCAGCGTCGTACCGTCGAGGATGGATTCGCGCACCCGGGTCGGATAACGGCTGCAGCGACGCACGCGCGCCGCCAGTGCATCCTCCACCTCGACGCGCGTGCTCGTGTCTCGCCGCTTGAGCCGGGCATGGTGGTCGGCCTCGCGCATCAGATCCGACAGCGAACGGGTGTTCAGCGACAGGCGACCGGAATCTTCGGCGAGGCGAGAGGCCTCCTCGACAAGGCGGGCGACACCGCTGCTGTCGAAGGGCAGCAGGCCGGCGCTGCGTACGAGCAGCGCGATCAGGCGCGCATACTCGCGCTCGTTCTCCGGCGTACGCGGGAGGTCGTCGTTGAAATCGGCTGCGACCTTGAACAGGTCGGCAAACTCGGGATCGTGCTCCATGAGCAGGTAATACACGTCACGATCGCCGATCAGCACGACCTTGAGTGCGCTCGGCACTGCCTGCGGCTCCAAGGTCAGCGCACCACTCCAGCCTTGCGCCTCGGCAGGCGGCTCGATGCGGATCTCGCCCGCACGCAGGCAGCGCTTGAGCCCCTCCCATGCGAATGGCTGCGACAACAGGCGCTCGGCGTCGAGAACCAGGTAACCGCCATTCGCGCGGTGCAGCGCCCCGGCACGGATCAGGTTGAAGTGGCTGACCTGGTTGCCCTGCTGCACCACATGCTCGATCCGGCCGATCAGGTTGCCATAGCCAGGATTGTTCTCGAACACCACCGGCGCCCCTTGCGAGGCCGAATGATCGACCAGCAGCTTGACCTGGTAGCGGTGGTAACGCGTGTTCTCCTCCGGCTCGGAAACATCGTCCTCATCCTCTTCGAGCATGGTGCCCTTGATCGCGCTGTCGAGCACATCGTGCTGCACGGCGTCGACGAAGGCCAGCACCTCGGGCAAGTCGGCATGCGCCTCGCGCACCTCACGCAGCAGGTGGGACACGGCAGGCCCCAAGACCTCGTGCTCGGCGCGCTCGATCGACTCGCGCACCGCCTTGCGCCAGCCCGGGAAGTCGTTGAGCAGGTCCTCGAGCTTCTCGCTCCAGGCCGTCACGCGCGCTTCGATCTGGTCACGCTCGGCCTCGGGCAAGGCCTCGAAGGCTTCTGGCGACATCACCTCGCCGTCGCGGATCGGTGCGAAGACAAAGCCTTCCGGGGTCTGCAGCAACGATATCTGCTCCGCGGCACAGGCCTGCCCCAGCTCGCGCAGAGCCCCCTCCTCGCGTGCCTTGTGCGCGTTCTGCAGGGCCTCGACACGCTCGCTGTGCGCATCGCTGTCCAGCGCTGCAGCAAGCGCCGGGCCGAGATCGCGAATGAAGGTCTGCATGTGCGCCCGCAGCGCTGCGCCCCGCCCGGCGGGCAGGGTGAGCAGGCGTGGCTTGAGCGATTCGTCGAAGTTGTGCAGATAGCACAGGTCGGGCGGTACCGGCTCGCTCGCCGCACGTTCGCGCAGCAGGCGAAAGGTGGTTGCATGCTTGCCACTGCCCGCCTCGCCGAGCACGAACACGTGGTATCCGGTGTGTCCCATCGCCAGCCCGAAGCGAATCGCCTCCACGGCGCGCTCCTGGCCAAGGTCGCCGGCATGGTCGGCGAGCGCCTCGGTGGTATCGAAACCAAGTGAATCGGGGGTGCAGTGCTTACGCAGTGCCGTTGCCGGCAGTGGCACGAGGTCGGCCATGTTCGAGTATTCTCCAGATGCCGCAAGTCGCGTCGGCGCGCCATGATACACCCTGGCTCTGCCGGCTCATTGAGCGCGGCCCGCTGCCCGTGGAGGTCGCATGTGGCACCAGCCCTCCCAACCCGCCTTGCACCCCCGCGCCAGCGTGCCGATAATCCAGTCACACCACTGCGCAACGACCATGAAAGTCATCCCGATCCAGCACGCAGCGGCGGCGCCCTCGCCTGCCGACCCTGCAAACAGGCCCGCTCCCGGTCTTGCCCTGTTCGACCGGCGCGGGCGCAATGTGCGTGATCTGCGCATCTCGGTCACCGATCGCTGCAACTTCCGCTGCGTGTACTGCATGCCGCGCGAGGTGTTCGGTGATGACTACCCCTTTCTGCCACGGGCAGACTTGCTGTCGTTCGAGGAGATCGTTCGCGTGGCGCAGCTGTTCGTTGCCCGTGGCGTGCGCAAGATCCGCATCACCGGTGGCGAACCGCTGCTGCGCAAGGACATTGACCGTCTGATCGGCATGCTGGCCAGGCTCGACGGCGTCGAGATCACACTGACTACCAACGGCGTGCTGCTGCCCAAGCTGGCGCAAAGGCTCAGGAACGCGGGTCTGCACAGGGTCACGGTCAGCCTTGATGCACTGGACGACACGCTGTTCCGACGCATGAACGACGCCGACTACCCGGTAGAGAAGGTCCTCGAAGGCATCGAGGCTGCACGTACGGCCGGTCTCGGGCCGATCAAGGTCAACATGGTGGTCAAGCGCGGCACCAACGACAGCGACATCGAGGCAATGGCGACCCACTTCCGCCACAGTGGGCACATCCTGCGCTTCATCGAGTTCATGGACGTCGGCGCGTCGAACGGCTGGAAGATGGACGAAGTGCTGCCCTCGCGGGACGTGATCGCGCGCATCGACCGCGTCCATCCGCTCGAGCCGATCGACCCCAACTACGAGGGCGAAGTTGCCGAGCGCTGGCGCTACAAGGATGGAGCGGGCGAGATCGGCGTGATTTCCTCGGTCACCCAGGCCTTCTGCTCCACCTGTACGCGCATCCGCCTGTCGACCGAGGGCAAGCTCTACACCTGCCTGTTCGCGCAGGCGGGGCATGACCTGCGCGCCCTGTTGCGCAGCGCGGACGAGGCGGCAAGCGTCGACGCCCGCCTCGATGCCGCGATCGCCCAGGTGTGGCAGCAGCGCGACGACCGCTACTCGGAGATCCGCACGGCCGAGACCGCAGCCCTGCGCAAGATCGAGATGTCCTACATAGGCGGCTGAGACGCCCCCGTCCGCCGCCCAAGCCCGCTCACTCGCGGATCGCCTCCAGTTCGAACAGCAGTTCGACCTCGTCGCCGACCATGCCGCGCTCGATGCCGTAGGTCATGCCCCACTGGCTGCGCAGCAGCGTGGTGCGCGCCGAGATGCCCAACGTATGCTTGCGGTGCCCGAACGGATACACCGCCGCCTTGTTCAGCGCCACCTCGAGGGTCACCGGGTGGGTCTGGCCGAGCAGGGTCAGCTTGCCGCTGAGCTTGCCGGTGTTGTCGGCGTTGGGCTCGAACGTGGTCGCCTCGAAGACGATCTCGGGGAAGCGCTTGGCGTCGAGGAAATCGCTGTCGCGAACATGGCGATCGCGTGCGCCGTGGTTGCTGAACACGCTATCGGCGCTCACCACGACACGCCCCGAACTCAGCGCACGGGTTTGCTCGTCGTAGACGAAGTTGCCACTGGCTTTCTGAAACAGGCCTATCACCTTGGCGTAGCCGATGTGATCGACCTTGAAGGCGATCGCAAAGTGGTCGGGGTCGATACGGTAACTGTGCGACTGCGCCCATGCAGGGCTCGCTAACGCCGCGGCGAGCAGCGTCGCGGCGCCGATCAGGGCGTTGCGGGCACAGCGGATCGGTTCGGTCTTCATCCTTCTCTCCTCCGGTTGTCAGCGGTCCCGCCCCGGACTGCGCGGTGCAGCCAGTGCACATCGACCGCGAAGGACCACGCCAGCAACGCCAGCGCGGGCAACAGCAAGGTCGTCGCCAACGAGGCGTCGACCAGTGGCAGCAGGCATAGCAGCAGGCTCGCGACCTGCACGACGCACACCAGCTTGCGCCTGTCGCTGTCGGGCAAGGGAGCGCCCAACCACGGCCAGCGCAGCATGGCGGCGACGAAGCCGTAACGCATCAGTCCGATCGCGAGCACCCAGGACCCGGCCTTGCCCATCTGCAACAGGTGCGCACAAAGGACGAGGATCAGCAGGGCATCGAGTTCCATGTCGAAGCGTGCCCCGTACGCACTGGCGCAGCGCCAGCGTCGTGCCACCCAGCCGTCGACGCCATCCAGCACCAGCGCCAGCATACTGATGGCGGCCAGCAGCCACGCCCATTGTGCCCCCCAGGCAGGCGCGAACAGCGCCCCGACCAGCATGCACACCAGCACTGCGCGCACCAGCGTGACCTGATTGGCGGGCCCCATACTGCGCTGGGGATCCCCCCAGAAGCGGGCGAGCAGCAGGACGATGACTGCGAGCGCCACCGTCGCACCCACCAGCGCTTGCACCGGCATGGCAGCGAAGACGCAAGCCACGATGCCTCCGCCCAGCAACATCAGCAGTGCGAGCCCCAACTCCTGCCAGAGCCTTGGCATGTACCCCCTCCCGCTCGACACCTCGCCGAGGCCACCACGCTGCACGCTTCACCTCCCACTTGTCGCCACGACTGACCGCTCCCGACACCGTCGCCCGTTGGCCCGCGAGGACCTGCGGGCCGCCTGCTAACATACCGCTTTCGATCACCAGATTCCGCATCGGGTTCGCCCGCGCGACCAATTAACGCATGCCCGTTCCCAACCTCGCGTTCTGGAGCCTGCCACCGGATCGGGGCGAGCTTCGCCCCGCGCCACTGCCGCCGCTCGCCGACGGCGAAGTTCTGGTGCGCGCGCTGTACAGCGCGATCAGCCGCGGCACCGAAAGCCTGGTGTTCCGTGGCGAGGTTCCGCGCTCGGAATACCAGCGCATGCGTGCGCCTTTCCAGGAGGGCGAATTTCCCGGGCCAGTCAAGTACGGGTACATCAGTGTCGGCATCGTCGAGGACGGCATCGGCTCCCAGGCCGCCGCGCTCCGGGGGCAGACCGTTTTCTGCCTGCACCCCCATCAGCAGCGCTACATCGTCCCTGCCAGCGCCGTGCTGGCGCTCCCCCCCGGAGTGCCACCCGCGCGTGCGGTACTTGCCGCAAACATGGAGACGGCGATCAACGCCTGTTGGGACGGCAGCCCAGCCGTCGGCGACCGTATCGCGGTGATCGGCGCCGGCGTGGTCGGCACCTTGATCGCCTGGCTGTGTGCACGCATCCCCGGCACCGAGGTAGAACTGATCGATGTCGACGCCGAGCGTGCAGCGCTCGCCACGGCGCTCGGCCTCGTCCATCGCGCACCCGGGGCGGCGCGCCCGGAATGCGACCTTGTCTTTCACGCCAGCGGCAATCCAGCCGGCCTCGCGCAAGCGCTCGAACTCGCCGGCCAGGAAGCCAGCATCATCGAGGTGAGCTGGTACGGCCAGCGCACCGCCACGCTCGCCCTCGGCGCCGCCTTTCATTCGCGCCGGCTCGTCCTGCGCGCCAGCCAGGTCGGCCATATCACTGCGCCGCGCGCGCCGCGCTGGGACTACCGCCGCCGCCTGGAACTCGCGCTCGCGCTGCTCGTCGACGATCGGCTCGATGCACTGATCAGCGGCGAACACCCTTTCGCAGCCCTGCCCGCACTCATGGCACGCCTGGCGCACACGCCGGCTGGCGCCCTGTGCGAGCGCATCCGCTATGACTGACCAACCGGAGCACCTGCATGTACAGCCTCAGCGTCCGCGATCACATCATGATCGCCCACAGTTTCCAGGGCGAGGTTTTCGGCCCCGCCCAGCGCGTCCACGGTGCCACCTATGTCGTTGATGCATGCTTTCAGCGCCCCGAGCTCGACGCCGATGGCCTGGTGGTCGACATCGGTCTCGCCAGCGATACGCTCAAGGCGGTGCTCGCCGAACTCAATTACCGCAATCTCGACGATGAGCCGGCCTTCAGCGGCCGCAACACCACCACCGAGTTCATGGCACGGGTGATCTTCGAGCGCATGGCCGCAGCCGTCCGCAGCGGCCGCCTTGGCGAGGGCGCGCGCGGGCTCGAGCGCCTGAAGGTCACCCTGCACGAGTCGCACATCGCCTGGGCAGCCTATGAGGGCGCGCTTTGAACCAGACGCCAGCCTTGACATGGGACCGATCTCCATGAGCCGCCGCGTCGATCTCGTCGTCCCGGGCGACCCCGCCCAGCTCACCGGCGGCTACCTGTACGACGCAAACATCGCCGCCTCGCTGCGCGCACAGGGCTGGACGGTCACCGTGCACGGCCTGCCCGGGCGCTTCCCCGACGCCGATGCCCAAGCGCGCGAAGCCTTAGATGCCACATTGTCGGCGCTGCCTGCGGGCCGCCAGGTGGTCATCGACGGACTTGCTCTGGGTGGGCTACCTGAGCTTGCGCATGCCCACGCCGGTCGCCTGGACCTCATCGCCCTCATCCACCACCCGCTGGCCGACGAAGGCGGACTATGCACCACGCTGCAACGCTGCCTTCTGGCCTCGGAGCGCGCAGCCCTGGCCGCAGCCCGTACCGTCATCACTACCAGCCGCCACACCGCACGGCGGCTTGCGCATTTCGGCGTGCGACCCAATCGCCTGCAGGTGGTCGAGCCGGGGGTACGCGCCTTGCCCCTCGCTGCGGCTGACGCCGACATACCCAAGCTCCTGTGCGTAGCCAGCCTGACCCCGCGCAAGGGCCACGGGCTGCTGGTGGCGGCACTCGCGCGTGTCGCCGACCTCGACTGGCAGTGCGACTGCATCGGCAGCCTCGCACGCGACCCCGTGCATGCGGGCGCGATCGCCGCTCAGATCGCCGCTGCCGGCCTCGACGGGCGCGTCCGGCTAAGCGGCGAATGTACGGATGATGCGCTCTGCGCAGCCTACGCCGCAGCCGACCTTTTCGTGTTGCCCTCGCGTTACGAGGGCTACGGCATGGTCATCACCGAGGCAGTCGCCGCCGGACTGCCGGTACTGACCACTTCGGGTGGTGCTCTGGGCGAAACCCTGCCGCATGGAGCCGGGCTGGCGCTGCCGGTCGATGACGTCGATACCTTCGCCAGCGCGCTGCGTGACTTGCTGAGCAACCGCGAGCACAGGCTGCAACTTCGCGATGGCGCCCGCCGCGCCCGTTCCAGCCTGCGCGACTGGACGCGTGCAGGCTTCGAATTCGCCACCGCACTCGACCGCCACGCAGCTACGAACCACCTAGCGCAAGGACGCCATGCATAGCGACCAAGCCAAAGCCGGCGATCGCCACGGACGAGAGGGCATGCATACCGATGCGGTTTTCAGCATCGACTGGCTTGCGCTGCGACGCCCGGCCGATACCGCCGCCCGCGCACATGCGCTCGAAGCGCGCGCCCGCGCCTGGCTCGACGCTCGCCGCGGCGGCAGCCCGCGTGCGCTGCACCTCGTGGACCTGGGCAGCGGCAGCGGCGCCAACCCTGCGCACCTTGCCCCCCGACTGCCTGGCCCCCAACGGTGGACCTTGGTAGACCGCGACAACGCACTGCTCGTACATGCGCGACATGCTTGCGCCTCACTATGTGACACCGAAGGCAAGCCGGTGAGCGTACACACCCGGCTGCAGGACCTCGCTACGCTGGATGAACTCACGATCGGCGAGGCCGACCTGGTGTGCGCCTCGGCGCTGCTCGACCTGGTCGACGCAAGCTGGATCGAGCGTCTTGCCGCCGCCTGCGACGCTCACGGCAGCGCGGTGTTCGTCACCCTGAGCGTGGATGGCAGCTGGCGCTTCGAGCGCCTGTGCGCCCCCGAGTCCAGCGCAGCCGGCGTGCCGGTGTGGGAGGCTGACACGGACGTGGACGACCCCGTGGTGAACGAGGCCTTCAATGCGCACCAGCGTGGCAACAAGGGCATCGGGGCCGCACTCGGGCCGGACGCTGCGGCCTGCCTCGCCACCGCATTGCGCACTCGCGGCTTTGACGTCGAGCTTGCAGACAGCCCTTGGCAACTGCAGCTCGACGACTCAAGGCAGTCACAGCTGGCCCGCGCCCTCATCGATGGCTGGCGTGAGGCCGCATGTGCGCAGTTGCCGGCCATGGCCGAGCGCATCCGGCACTGGCATGCGCGTCGCCAAGCCTGGTGTGCCGGAAACAGTGGTCGCCTCGTCGTCGGCCACGTCGACCTGTTCGCAAGCCCGCCGCGGTCAAGCACTTGAGCCAGGCCAGGGCGATGGATACGCAGCGAAGGGGCGCCGGCGCGGCGGCGGACGACGGACTACCCGGATTACCGATACACGAACGCACTGCCAAGCCCGCGCACCGCCGCCTCGTCCGCCTGTTGCCCGCGCTGCGCGTTGCCTTCAGTTGCGGCCTGCTGGTCGCGCTCGTGCTGTGGCTGAAGCCCTCTACCCTGCTGGCCGCACTTTCCGCCCCTCACCCTGGCTGGCTGGCGCTGGCGCTGGCGCTGAGCCTGCCCCAGGTTGCGCTGTCGGCCTGGCGCTGGCGGCTGACGGCACAGCAGCTTGGCGTGCCGCTCGGTTTCAGGACGGCACTCGCCGAGTACTACCTGGCCACCCTCCTCAACCAGCTGCTGCCCGGAGGCGTCATGGGCGATGCCAACCGCGCGTGGCGACACGCCCGTACGACCACCGGCACAGCAGGGCGCGGCACCTCGGCCTGGCACGCGGTGCTGATCGAGCGCGTTTCCGGTCAGTTCGCACTGCTTCTGGTCGCCTTGCTGGCGCTCGTCACCGCACCGAGCCTGCGCGCCGCACTGGCTCGCGTGCTTGACTCGGACAGCAGCGCGGCGGGCTCGATGACGACGTTCGCCATGACGACACTCATTGCGGCGCTCACGGCATTCACACTCGGCTGGCTGTGGCGACGACGCCCCGCCGTGCTTGCGAGCCTGACCACCGCGCTCAGGCAGGCACTGTTTGCGCGCGAGGTGTTGCTCAAGCAGCTGCTCGCATCGCTCCTGATCGTTGTCAGCTATGTGGCTGTGTACCTGTGCTGCCTGCTCATGCTTGGCTCAGCCACCCACCCCGGTGAGGCCCTGCCGCTGATCCCCTGGGTGTTGCTGGCAATGGCGCTGCCGCTGTCGATTGCCGGCTGGGGCGTGCGTGAAGGTGCTGCGGCCCTGCTATGGTCGGCCGCCGGACTGGACCCCGCGCAGGGCGTCGCGATTGCAATCGCCTATGGCGTGGTCGTGCTGCTGTCCAGCCTGCCAGGCGCGCTGGTGCTGTTCCGGCAGCGCCGCTAAATACCGCCCTCGTCGCCGAAGTCGAGGTCGAACAGCACGTCATCGCCGCAGGCAAAGTAGCGGCAGCGCGGCCGCAACGCGCCTTCGAGCGTATCGATGACCGGCAGGCTGAGCCCTGGCCGGCCCGAGCCGATGAGCATCGGCGCCACCAGCACATGCAGGCGGTCTAGCACACCTGCCTCCAGGAAGCCCGATACCGTCAAGCCACCGCCCTCGACCAGCACACGCCTGCATCCCTCGGCATGGAGCGCCTGCACCACTTCAGCCGGGGCAAAGCGTCCCTCTCGGGTCGGCAAGCGCAGCGTACGGACTTGACCCTCTGCCCTCACCTCACCCGCGCCCTCGCCCCGAATCAGCAGGCAGGCTCCGCTACCATCGGCAAACATGCGCGCCTGCGGCGCGGCGCGGCCGCTGGGATCGAGTACTACCCGCAGCGGCTGTGGGCCGCTGACATGGCGCACCGTAAGCAGTGGGTCATCCGCATTGAGCGTGCCCACACCGACCACCACCGCATCAGCCACGGCGCGCAGGCGGTGCAGGTGTGTGCGGGCCTCGATTCCGTTGATATAGTGCGAGGCTCCGCTTTGAGTGGCGATGCGTCCATCCAGGCTCTGGCCGATCTGGGCGACCGTCCACGGCCGGCAGCTGGCGACCAGCGGCAGGAAGGTGTCGAGCAAGGCCACCGTCGCCGCATCGACCACGGTGTCGCACCGCCAGCCACCACCCGCGACCACACGGAGACAGGCGCCGCCCGCCTGGAAACTTGTCTCGGGCTGCGCGGACCAATCGTGCATGCACGCTTGAAGAATGCAGGACCAGCCCCAATCTTGAGTGCGTTGTAAGCTCGCCATACAGAATCCATTGAACAAAGCGGTTCGCGCCTACAGTCTGTTGCCATGTCCGGCAGTTGCGCAATGATGAACCCGATAACCCGAACGGAGAACACCGAATGCGCCAAGCCGAGCGTGCCATTTTCGACCTGCGACGCGGACTTCCCATCGTGTTGCGCCACCAGGGCGCGCAGACGCTCGTGCTCGCGGTCGAAGGCCTGTGCGACGCCACGCTCTCTGCAGCCAGCACACTCACGGGCGCCTCACCCGCACTCGTGCTGAGCCGCCACCGCATGGCTGCCCTCGGCCATGTCGTCACGGCCGAGGCGGTGAGCCTCGTCTTCGATCAGCAGCCTATGGAAGGTGAGCTGCGTGCCCTGGCGTGGACGCGCGGGGCGGCACTGCCCCACGGCGTCCAGCTAGTGGACGCCGACCAGACCAATCTTGCGGCACTGCGTCTTCTTGCCCGTGCCCAGCTTGTCCCTGCCGCACTGGCATTTGCCGTGCCGGAGGCTGCGCGTAGTGCGGTCGAGCACGAGCTGGCCGGCGGCCAGTTGCTGGCGGTAGAGGCCGACGAGGCGCTGCGCCTGTGCAGAAGTGGGCCTGGCCTGCTGACCCGAGTCAGCGAAGCCCGCGTTCCGCTCGCCGAGGCCGAGAACAGCCGCTTCGTGCTGTTCCGCGAAGCCGACGGGGTGCATGAGCATGTGGCAATCGTCATCGGTGACCCGGGCCGGTGGCCGCAGGCCGTGCCCGTACGCCTGCATTCATCCTGTCTCACCGGCGACCTTTTCGGCAGCCTGCGCTGCGACTGTGGCGAACAGCTGCGCCGCGGCGTGGCCGCGATCAACGAACAGGGCGGCGGCGTCCTGCTCTATCTCTCCCAGGAGGGGCGTGGTATCGGGCTCGCCAACAAGCTGCGCGCCTACGGCCTGCAGGACGAGGGCCTGGACACGATCGATGCGGACCAGGTCATCGGCTTCTCCAAGGACGAGCGCGATTTCCGAGTCGCGCACGAGATGCTCGATCAGCTCGGGATTGCCAAGGTGATGTTGCTGACCAATAACCCAAGCAAGGTGGAGGCGCTGCAACGCGCCGGCATCAACGTCGTCGAGCGCCAGGCGATCTACGGCGACGTCACCCGCCAGAACGAGCGCTACCTGCAGACCAAGGCAGATCGGCACGGTCACTGGCTGCACGACCTGCTCAGTGAGCAGGACGAGCCGGCGTCAGCCGAACCCGAACGTCTGCCCGCGCCCGGCACGGCGGGCGGCGCCTGAGGCACATCTTTCGTATGCGGGTTGCGGCGCGGTGAATCGGGGACTGCACGCTGCCCATCCGCCGCAGCCGCGGGCCTTAACCGCCCCGGCTCAGGCACTCGAGATCAAAGGCCGCGGCGTCCTCGATCACGCGTACGAGCGCAGCGGCAAAGTGCTCGACCAGGCGCGCCCCCAGCACCGCATCGGCGAGCGTTGCGTTGCCGGTCACCCCATGCGGGTTGAGATCCTGCGCCATCCAGGCAAAGCCAGCCTCGCCCTCGGGCCCGAGCAGGCTGCCTTTGGCGTCCATGGCCTGGCCGAGCGAGGCATGGTTCGCCAGCACCTCGCACCTGACCTTGTGCGGTGCAAGGTGAAGCATCATCGCGGTTTCCAGTGCGCCGCCATGCAGGCCGTGGCGCAACTCGGCCGCTGGCAGCGCGTCCTCCGGGGGCGCGAAGCGGAAGTAGTTTGCGCGTACAACCAGCATGCCATGCGCGGCTCGCAGCTTGAGCGCAGCCATATCCACAACAGCCTTGTTGCCGCCGTGGGTGTTGAACAACACCAATCGCCGCAGCCCCGCGCGCGCCACGCTGTCGCCCAGTTCGCAAACGGTGGTCAGCGCACACTCCGGGCTCAGGCTCAGCGTACCCGCGAATGCAGTGTGCTCCAGGCTCAAGCCCACGGCGAGGGCAGGCAGTACGCAGACCCGCCGCTGCGGGTCAAGCTGCGGCAGGGCTGCACGCAGCAAGCCCTCGGCAATATCGAGATCGGTCGACAGAGGCAGATGCTCGCCATGCTGCTCGACCGCTGCCAACGGCAACACCGCCACCGCATCCTCGGCTGCAAGGCAACGGATCTGTTGCGGGGTGAGGTCGAGCCAGTTCGAAACCGCAGCGATTTTGTCCATGTCGGCAAAGTTGGGGCGAAGAGATCGGCTGCGTCCGATCATAGCCGGATCGGGGCGGCCTCGGTGAGCAGGTGCCGGTGATGACCAGACAATCGCATGAAGCGCCGCGGCAAGGTGAGTACGGGCGGGGGGACAACGAAGACCCCGCGGTCCGCACCGCAGCTGCAACCGCGTTCGCCGCTGGTGCGCGTGCGCTTGGCCTCGTCGTGCTGCCGCTGTTCGTGCTCAACCTCCTGCTCACCTTTGGCAACGAGTGGCCCACCCTGTGGCCGCGGCTCGAGTGGCGGCTATCCACTGAGCTTGCCGCCTTGCTGGTGGCGCTCGCCATCTGGATCGGCTGGCGCGGCGCACTCGGGCAGCGCATGCTTGGCGCACTTGCAGCGCTCGGCAGTACCTGGGTGGTGATGCACTACATCAACGTCACGGTGCCATCGATCTTCGGCCGCCGACTCAACGCCTACTGGGACAGCCAGCACCTATGGGCCGTCATCAAGATGAGCGTCGAGAACAAGGCCTTCGCCACTGCTCTCACACTGATCGTCGCCGGACTCGCGTTGGCACTGCTATACGCGATCGTGAGGCTGTGCATGCTTCCACTTGTCCGCGCAGCGGAACACGACCTCACCCGGCGCCTGCTGCTCTTTCTCGGGCTCGCGGTGTGCGCGCTGTCGGTCGCCCAGCCATGGCAGCCCGAGCGGCTGCGCCCATTGCTCGCTCCACCGGTCAGTGCCCTGCTCGCCGAGCAGTCGCGCCTGCTTGTGCTTGCGCTGTCCGCCGACGCCCAGGGCGGGCGCTTCGGCCCGGGGCCGGTTTTCTCGGGCACTGTCGATGCGCTCGGTGGAGCGGACGTGCTGATCGTGTTTGCCGAGGCCTACGGCGCAATAACGTTCGACAAGCCGGACATTGCCGAAGCGCTGGCGCCGTCACGAGCACAACTCGCCGCCGCGATCGCCGCCGGCGACCGCCATGTCGTGTCCGCCCGGCTGGTCGCGCCCACCTTCGGCGGCGCGTCCTGGCTTTCCCATGCCAGCCTGCTGGCGGGAATGGATACTCGTGATCCGCGCAACTACCAACAGTTGCTCGCCAGCAGCCGGCCGAGTCTTGTGAGCCACTTCGCCGCCAATGGTTACCGCAGCGTAGGCTGGCTGCCTGGCATTCAGCGCGCCTGGCCGGAAGGCGCGTTCTACGCTTTCGACCGCTATGCCGACGCCGAGCGCATCGGCTACGAGGGACCACACTTCGGCTTCTGGCGCATTCCCGACCAGGCCTCGATGGCGCTCATCCACCACCAGGAGTTCGGCAAGGATTTCTCGGCGCTCCCGGCGTCGCAACAAGAAGCCGGCCCCCGCCACCGGCAGCCGCGTCTGGTGGTGTTTCCCACCGTGACCACGCACGCGCCCTTCCGCGCACTGCCGCCCTTCACCGCTGACTGGTCACGCCTGCTGGGCGCGGACGCCTATACCATCGACGAGCGCGATGCCGCCGAAGGCGTAGCCGTGGCATGGTCCAACCCCACGCCAGCCTACCTGGCCTCGATGCGCTACCAGTTCGACTGGCTGGCGGACTACCTCGGCCGCCACGCGCCTGCCGATCTATTCACGATCATCGTCGGCGACCACCAGCCGATCGGCTCGGTCACCGGCCCGAATCAGCCATGGGACGTGCCCATCCACATCGTCAGCCACAATCGCAGGCTGTTGGCGCATTTCGAGGCCGCAGGCTTTGTCCCTGGCCTGGTGCCGCCAGCGACGCCTTTCGGCCCCATGCACGCCATCACGCCGCTGCTCATCGAGGCGTTTGCAAGCCCACCCTGACACAGCCACAGCGCAAGCCAGCCGCATGCATAAACGCGCCAGGCGCTGGCCGCTCAGCCCGCGACCGGCCTGACCCTGCCCGCTGCCCGCTTGGCGCGCGCACGCGCCTCCTCGACGTCCGCGCCGTTGGCGACTGCGACGCCCATGCGGCGCTTGACGAAGGACTCGGGCTTGCCGAACAGGCGCAGGTCGCTGCGCGGCACGGCGAGCGCCTCGGCGACGCCCTCGTAGCGCAGCGCCCCGGCATCGACGCCGCCGTAGATCACCGCCGACGCACCCGGCTCGCGCAGCGCGGTATCCACCGGCAAGCCGAGGATGGCACGTGCGTGGAGCTCGAACTCGGAGAAGCGCTGCGAGCACAGCGTGACCAGGCCGGTATCGTGCGGCCGTGGGCTCACTTCGGAGAACCACACCTGATCGCCGCGCACGAACAGCTCGACGCCGAACAGCCCGCGTCCGCCCAGGTTGCCCGTGACCGCAGCGGCGATCTCCTGTGAGCGCGCCAGCGCCGCCGGGCTCATCGCCTGCGGCTGCCACGACTCGACGTAGTCGCCCGCCACCTGCACATGGCCGATCGGCTCGCAGAAGTAGGTGCGGACCTCGCCGCCGGCATCACGGGCACGCACCGTGAGCAGGGTGATCTCGTACTCGAAGTCGATGAAGCCTTCGACGATGACGCGCCCCTGATTGACCCTACCGCCGGCCGCGGCATGGTCCCAGGCCTTCTTCACGTCGTCCGGCCCGCGCAGCAGCGACTGCCCCTTGCCCGAGGACGACATCACCGGCTTGACGATGCAGGGATAGCCGATGCCGCCGTCGATTGCAGCCTGCAACTCGTCGAGCGAATCAGCGAAGCGGTAAGGCGAGGTGGGCAGGCCGAGGGTCTCGGCAGCCAGGCGGCGGATGCCCTCGCGGTTCATGGTGAGCTGGGTGGCGCGCGCCGTGGGAATGACCTCGGCGAGGCCGGCGGCCTCGATCTCGGCGAGCATGTCGGTCGCGATGGCCTCGATCTCCGGTACGACCAAGTGTGGGCGCTCCTGCTCGATCAGCGCACGCAGGGCCGCGCCGTCGGTCATCGGGATCACATGGGCACGATGGGCGACCTGATGGCCGGGTGCGTTGGCGTAGCGATCGACGGCGATGACTTCGACGCCCAGGCGCTGCAGGGCGATGATCACCTCCTTGCCGAGCTCGCCGGCGCCGAGCAGCATCACGCGCAACGCGGAGGGTGAAAGCGGGGTACCGAGGTCCATGCGGGCTCTCCTTGTCGGTATGGGGAACGCCGCATGTTAATACGCCACGCGTTCAGGCACGTGGAATCTGCGCCGGCTGCGAGGCTCTGCAACAGAGGCGCCGCGCTCGAAAGCTCGCGGCTTGCGCCGCTCCTACACGGGACGCATCGTGCATTTGGCTTTGCTGTGGGAGCGGCGCGAGCCGCGAGGGGTTAAAGGCGACGCAGCGCATACCCAGCGCAAAAAACGACCCTGCGCGCTGCGATTGCCCTACTCGCGACGCTCGGCCGAATCGAGCGGCCGCCAGTGGGCATCGACGGGCACAGCCTCCTCGGCAGCCTGAGGGCGCTCGAAGCGGTACAGCAGGGCCTTGCACTTGGCGCAGGACACGAAGCGCTGGCTGTCCTTGCCGTGGCTAAGGCCTTCCTCCTTGAGCTCGACAGCCCCGCAGGCATGACACGAGGGCTCCGCCTGGCCGTGCGCCTGCAGGTAAACGTCAAGCTCGGGGAGCGCGCGCTTGGCTTTCTCGTGCTTGTGAAAAACGCGCATGATCATCCACATGGAGAAGAACACAGCCATGATGAAGAGGACCGGCAGAGGGAAGTCAGACATCGTAAGGGCAATCCGGGCGGGTTCTTGACCCCGCCGACCTTAACGGAAGGCTGCTCCGCATTCCCTGTTCGAGGTCAAGTTCGGCGGCCCCCGCCAGCCTCTCCTGTCTCGCCATCTTCGAGCTGCACCGACTCGATCTTCTGGAAGTGCGCACTGATCTTGCGGCTGGAGGTCTGCACGTCCCGCACGTCGCGGCTGGCCTGCTCGATGTGGCGGGCGAGCGCCGCCATGCGCTCGTCAAAGCGGTGAAAATCCTTCGCCAGCTTGCCGAGCGCGTCCTGGATGACGTGGATCTGCTTGCGCGTCTCGACGTCCTTGAGCACGGCACGCGCGGTGTTGAGGACCGCCATCAGCGTGGTCGGCGACACGATCCACACCCGGCGCTGCTGGGCGTGGGCGACGAGCTCGGGGTGGTAGGCATGGATCTCGGCGAACACCGCCTCGGCCGGCAGGAACATCACCGCACCGTCCGAGGTCACCCCGGGCAGGATGTATTTGTCGGCAATGGCGTCGATATGGCGACGCACATCGGCGCGGAAGGCGGTCTGCGCGGCGCGCCGCTCCAGCCCGCCCGCATCTGCATCGAACATGCGCTGGTAGTTCTCCAGCGGGAACTTGGCATCCACCGCTACATCCCCGGTCGGCGCCGGCAGGCTGAGCAGGCAATCGACACGGCTGCCATTGGGCAGCGCTGCCTGGAAGGCAAAGGCATCGGGCGGCAGGATGTTCTGCACCAGGGCCTCGAGCTGGACCTCACCGAAGGCGCCGCGGGCGCGCTTGTCGCCAAGCAGCGCCTGCAGGCTGACCACGTTGGTGGTCAGGCCGTCGATCTTCTTCTGCGCTTCGTCGATGGTGGCCAGGCGCGCCATCACGCTGGCGAAGGTCTCATTGGTCTTGCGAAAGCCCTCGTCCAGGCGCTGGCTGACCTGGCCCGACAAGGTGTCGAGGCGGCCGTCGACGCTCTGCGTCAACGCCTGCATGCCGCGCGACAACTGCATGGAGGCGGCTGTAAGCCCGCGCTGCAGCAGTTCGCGGTCGGCACGGGCGTGCTCGCCGATGCGATCGGTCTGGCGCGCCAGACCCTCATGCAGATCACGCAGGATCTCGCGGTGCTGCGCGCCAAGGCGCTGCTCGAGCTGTTCGGCAAGCACCTCGGACAGCTCGCCCTGCAAGCGGCGCTCGCTGCCGAAGCTGCGCGCCAGCAACCACGCCAGCGCAATCAGCGCCAGCAGCAACAAACCACCCAGCAGCATCTCCGCCTGGGTCAGCGTCAACGTCCCGATCTGCAAGCCCGCGCTCCTCAGGCCAGCGCACGCAGGCTGGCCAGCGGAG
>Ga0209200_1002335_pt1 | contig 17770 bp, 20 predicted proteins | sample AD_UKC033_MetaG_FD_184406 | JGI IMG/M metagenome (GOLD analysis project Ga0209200, IMG submission 184406) | Active sludge microbial communities of municipal wastewater-treating anaerobic digesters from USA - AD_UKC033_MetaG (SPAdes) (version 2) | ecosystem: Engineered > Bioreactor > Anaerobic >...
CGATGCGGAGGAATAATCGCCCTCCACCAGGTACTCCCTTCCGCAATACCCCTTCCCGGGATGCACCAGGAAATGGTCCTGCCCCTCCCGCTCCACCGGCACCCCGAACGCCTTCATGACATCGACTGTCACATCAAGATACGAACGGGACACCGCTCCCGGGAGGAGATGGAGCCCAAGCGGGGATTCTGCATAGGGGGCTGAGAGGAGGAGGGAGGAGGCAAACTGGCTGCTCACTGTGCTGTCGACCTGCACGGATCCCCCTTTAAGAATCCCGTCAACCATCAGAGGAGGGAATCCGGCTGTCTCGAGATACTGGATCCTCCCCCCCAGGGAATTCAGGGCGTTTACCAGCCCGCCGACCGGCCGCTCTTTCATCCGCGGGCTTCCGGTGATGATCACCGGTCTTCGACAGAGGAGGGCAACGGAGGTCAGAAGGCGGAGACTGGTCCCCGAATCCCCCAGGTCGATAACGGAATGATCACCGCACTGCAGAACCCCCCCGGTCCCGTCTACCCTGATCTGATCCTCATTCCAGGAAAGGCGAACTCCCAGCTGCTGCAGGGCAGAGGCCGTGATACGGGTATCATCGGACCTGAGGACCCGGTGGAGGGTACTGGTACCCCCGGCAAGGCCGGCAGCGATCAGGGCACGGTGGGTATAACTCTTGGAAGCGGGAGCCCTGATGGTGATATCGACAGGCCCTGAACGTTCCAGCGTGACGTTCATTCCGGTACCTTCACCTCCTTGTAACATCCCAGGTCGCGGAACCGGGACTTCTCCCGGAGAGCGACAAGGGCATCACGGCATCTGGGCGAGTAGGCGAGATCGATGAAGAACAGGTACTCCCCCATCCTCCGCTTCGATGGCCGGGACTCGATCCTCGTGAGGTTGATCCCCCGCTCAGCAAAGACCCCGAGGATCTGGTACAGGAGGCCGGGCTGGTCTTTTTCCGGGTCGACGAGGATGCTGCACTTGGTGCTGCCCTCCTCCTGTCCCTTCGTCCCTGCGATCCGGATGAACCTGGTGGTATTGCCCGGGTTGTTCTCAACATTCCCCTTGAGGAGCGGTATCTTGTAGAGATCGGCCGTCATCCTCGAGACGATAGCCGCAGAACCGGGAGATCCGGCAAGTTCACGGGCACTTGCCGCGTTGCTGCTGGTGTGGATGACCGGGATCTTCAGCTCGTTCGTGATCCTGCTGCACTGCTCATGGGTCTGGGGATGGGCGTAGATAACGGTGACAGAGTCAAGAGGGGTAAACCCGGCAAGATGGTGATGGACGGGCATGTAGAGCTCCGCAGTGATGTAGACCTGGTGCTGGAGCAGCCCGTCAAGCGTGGCACCGACCCCGCCCGCCTCGCTGTTCTCGACCGGCACCAGGCCGTCACCATGCCCTGTTTCCACCAGAGAAAAGATCTCGTGGATGGTCGGGGCAAGGAGGATCTCCCCCCCATAGACCCGGACTGCGAGTTCATGGGAGAAGGTCCCCTCCGGTCCCAGCACGATGAGGGTCATCGCTGCACCATCGCTGCGATCAGGTAGTCGGTCTCTTCAGCAGCGCTTTCAGTGATCCCTGCAAAGAACTCTGCATCATATGCGAAGATTTCGCGGAAGGGTCCCGGTTCCCCCGATTCGATCGCTTCACGGATATGCGCAAACGAGGCCTCGCAGGCTGCAAGAACGGGAGGAAGGTACGGATTTTCCGTCAGCATATCTGCATACAGGTCCGGGTCCTGCGAGAGCAACCGCCCGACAAGCCCCATCTCGATCTGGTAGACCGGGCTCCGGTAGGGACCGGTTGCTTCCGGGCTCACCCCAAGCCGCCGCATCGTCTCGGCCACCGTGAGCGTGACACTGTGGGTCAGGCCCTGGACCACTGCCATCATCCGGTCATGCTCTTGTGGGGTGGAGAAGGTAATCCGTGCCCCCTCCCGCTCAAAGACAGAGAGGAGGGATGCGAGTGCTGAATCATCGATCCGTGCAGGCGTGGCGATGATGGTCTGGCCATTGAGAGAGGGGACCGTCGGACCGAACATCGGATGGAGGCCGACGACTGATGCCCGGGATGCCAGCATCGCTGTAACCGGGCCGGTCTTCAGTGAGGTGAGGTCGCAGAGGATCTGCTCCTTCGAGAGAAAGGGGGCGATATCCCGTATGACAGGAATGGTGTCACGGATCGGCACAGATACCATGAGGACATCTGAGGAGACGGCAAGGTCAAGGCACAATGAGAGGCACCCCCGCCCGCAGACCTGTACCTCATGCCCCGCCCGCGAAAAGACTCCGGAAAAGAGCGACCCCATCTTCCCCGTCCCTCCAATGATTCCGACCTTCATGGCATCACTTCTCAATGATACGCTCCCTGACCGCAATCCCAAAATGCCTGCCAGCCTGGAGCACCCTGCCAAGGACACGGTCTCCCGGGGCGAGCGTGACCACCGAGACCGGTACCCCGTCCTCACCGACAAGGCGGACCGTCTCTGCATTCTGGAGGACAAGGCTCGCCTTCATCTCCCCGGCTTCTGCCTCGACCAGCAGCAGCGGCCGGTGCTCGATCTTGACCCGGCCTACCCCGGCGTCCCTGAGCGATCCCTCATGGGAAACGGCGAGCACGTGATCCCCTGCTTTCAGGTCGGAAAGGTAGGCAGTCTTTCCCCCTGAAACGAGGGTATAGGCATGCACTGCACCGGCATTGACCCGGAACGGCCGGGGATTGACATAGGGATTTTCCAGTGTCTCGGCCTGCACCAGGAACAGGGCAGACGAAGTGTTCCCGACAAGGATTCCCTCACCGTCAGAAAGCATGGAGACGGTATCGACACAGACCCGGTCCCCCATCCCAATCGGCCGGATCGCGGTGATCGTGAACGGTACAAGGTCGATCGTCCCTGCACCGGCTTTCACCATGGTCCCAATCTCCCTGATCAAGGCAGGATCGGCATCCCGCACGAGCACCCCGCGGACGCCCTTCTCGAGCACGGTCAGGGCTATCTCTGCCTCCTCCCTGCTCCTGACCGCTGCGATGATCCGGTCCGAGAGAGCAACCAGGTTCTCCAGGGGGATCACCCGCCAGTCACCGGTCTCCACGATCACATATCCCCTGTCTGCAAGCGCCTCAGCCTCTGCAAGGGACGCTGCCCCCTCGATCCTGACCTCGAAGACATCGGTTCTCCAGACCAGATCGCCGTCATCAGAGACGACGGATACCCTCCCGAGCGCCTTCACCGGTGACGCTGAAGGGGCGATGACCACGTCAGCGCCGGTCTCGAGCGCAGTCGTGACAAGTTCCTTTCGGAAGGGACGGACATCCACCCAGAATTCTTTCATCGGCACCCCTTCAGTGCCTCTTCCGGATCAACCTCATCGTGCACTACCCTGCAGAGCGCCTCGACAAAAGCCCGGGGATTGTCCCGCTGGAAGGCGTTCCGGCCGACACAGACCCCTGCCCCGCCGGCTTTCACCGCATCGCGGATGGCAATGAGCGTCTCGAGGTCCCCTGCCTTCTCCCCCCCTGCAATGAACACCGGTACCGAGCAGGCGGCAACGATCTTTGCAAAGGAAGCAGGATCTCCGGTATAGTTGGTCTTGATGAGATCGGCCCCCAGCTCCTCGGCAACGCGGACACAGTGCCCGACGGTCGAAGGAGCATAAGGGTTGATCCCCTTCCCTCTCGGGTAGATCATCACGAGCAGGGGCATCCCCCACCGGTTGCATTCCTTGACCACAACGGCTGCCTCCTCGAGCATCTTGGACTCGTTCGGGGCTCCGAGGTTGATATGGATCGAGACGGCATCTGCCCCGAGCGCGATAGCCTCCTCGACCGTGCAGACCAGCACCTTGTCATTCGGGTCAGGGTTCAGGGAGGTGCTCCCCGAGAGGTGGACGATCAGGCCGATATCCCGGCCGCGCCTCCGGTGACCCCTCTTCACGATCCCCTTGTGGAGGACGATCGCGTTTGCCCCGCCATCGCTCACCTCGGAGATGGTCTTTGTCATATCTGTCAGCCCTTCGATCTGGCCGAGCGTAAACCCGTGATCCATGGGTACGATCACGGAGCGGCCTGTGTTCCGGTTCATGATCCGTTCAATGCGGATCTCCTTTCCTATCATCGCTTATCCCTTCAGAAATAAAGATGCCTCTTCGGCGGTTTTTCCCTCGTGCACGATCATCCCGGCAGCCCTGACGAAGCGGGCAGGGGTCCGGTGCTGGAAGGCATTCCTCCCGATCGAGATGCCGGCAGCCCCGCCCTGCATAGCGCCTTCAATCATCTCCATGGTCGACAGGTCATCGGTCTTCGAGCCCCCCGCCACCACGATCGGGACCGGGCAGCCCCTGGTCACGGTCCGGAAGCTGTCAGGGTCACCGGTGTAGACCGTCTTGACCATGTCGGCGCCGAGCTCTGCAGCCACCCGGGCGGCGAGGGCGACATGGTCGACATGGTGCTCGTCCTTGATCTTCCTTCCTCTCGGGTACATCATGGCAAGGAGCGGCATTCCCCACTCCATGCACTCGATCGCAACACTCCCGAGATCGGCCAGCATCCTGGCTTCCGAGTCGGCCCCGATGTTGATATGGACCGATACGGCATCGGCACCCATCTTGAGGGCGTTGGTAACGGAGTTGACGAGCACCTTCTCGTTCGGGTCCGGGCCTATCGAGGTGCTTGCCGACAGGTGGAGAATGAGCCCGATATCCCTCCCGCTCTTCCGATGGCCATGGAGGGCAAGGCCGACGTGGCCGAGCACGGCATTGGCGCCTCCCTCAGCAACCTGGTCCACGGCCTCACCGAGATCGATCAGTCCTGCAACCGGCCCGTTGGTGACCCCGTGATCCATGGGTACAATGATGGTTTTCCGGGTGTTCCGGTCGATGATTCGTTCCAGACGGATTTCTTTTCCTCTCATAATAATCTCCCTCCCATGCAGCGCATTCCAGGAATGGGCGCATGGAATCAGGCAAAATACTCAAAATAACCAAAACAGGCGGGATAGCCAGAGACAGCCCGGGCTCCTCTCACATCATGGTGGAGAACCGGTCTGCGGATGCACGGTGCGTGGGCGCTGCTAGGAGAGATAAAGACCCTCACGAGTGAAAAAACACTCACGAGCGGAAGTACACTCACCCTGCATTGTGCATGTTAATAGGTGTCATGGAATATTTAAACCTGATGGTTAGTGGTCCCGCACTGCGGAGCAGTCCCGAACTGCGGGCTATTCAAAACAATGACATGATTCCCTTATGAGATACATCCAATCAGTATTAACATGCTGGAGGCATTTTCATTTTAACCGAGATGACTAACCGCGATGACTGCTGCCCGGTCTATCAGTTCATAAGAACATGCCGGAGGCATATTCATCCGAAAAAAGTTATTTCTGGACTTTCTTTATCGAGATGACATCCCCCAGGGTCGGGACGACCTTTCCCTGCTTCTTCTTCTCTTCAGCCGTATCAGGGGTGTCAATCAGCCGTATGGAGAGGGCACGTTCGAGCTTGATCCGGACATCATCCTCGGGTATCAGGTCACCCTTCTCGATCTTCTTGATCAGGAGTTCTTTCTCCTTGAGCTCCATTGCCAGGTCTTTCTGGGTGAGACCCCGTTCCATCCTGGCCTTCCTGATCCGTTCACCATAATCGTCCACGATCTCCCCCTCTATCAGATCCAGGACGTCACGTGTCCTCCTTGTGGGGGGGGTCACCGTGCGAACGGCAGGTCCGCCTTTTCGAGGCTCAGGCTTCTTCTGCTTCTGCACCTCAGTCCCGTATTTTGCACACATGCTGCAGACATCGAGCTCCGCTCCTTCTATCCGGACGGTCTTGGGGGGGCCATGGATCGTGGCGCCGCACATCTCGCATAGTATCTTCGTTGACTGCAAGACAGTCATCTCCCGTGATCTCTCTTTCGATTCCCGTTTGGAATTGAATTCTGATGATACATGGATTTTTTACCAGATATATTGATCCTAACAGTACACCGTGCCAGGACCATCCTGTGAAAACGTTGAGATCCCTTTTCAGCATCTGCCTGGCATCTCTTGTGGTAATTCACCTTACATTGGTCTCTTCCTTTTTCCGATCATCATTGATTCAAATTGTCATTTCAATCGAGTTCACACAGAACAGAGATGGCAGGCCATGCCAGGGTTTACTCTGAAGATAGCAGCCCTTTGGGTGAATGTCCGGGTGATGGCAGGAAAATCGCAAACATCTTTATAGCCACTTTCCCCTATAGGTACGTGAGGGAACGATGGCAGAAAGCGCCCGTCAGCCACAGGAGCCGCAGAGTCCTGACGAGAAGAGCCGGTTCCTGCTTGACCGCGTCAATACGCTGGAGTCCAGGAACCTGGAACTCCGCGAACAGATTCGCCAGATCGAGACAGACAAGCGGTACATGGAGACCCAGAAGATACGGTACGAACGTGAGGTGAGGAAGCTCAAGAGCGAGATCGAGCAACTCCGGAGCCCTCCTCTCGTCATCGGCACCGTGACCGATGTGGTCGACAGCAACCGGGTGATCGTCCGGAGCAGTGCCGGTCCCCGCTTCCTTGTACGGAGTTCGATGTGCATCGATCCCGACCAGCTCAAGCCCGGGGTCCGCTGCACGCTCAACCAGCAGTCACTCGCGGTGATCGACATCCTCCCCGAGAGCTACGATGCGGCGGTATACGGGATGGAAGTCGTGGAGACCCCTGATGAGAGCTATGCGGACATCGGCGGGCTCGACCGGCAGATCATGGAGATAAAGGAGGCCGTGGAACTCCCGCTCAAGCGACCGGAGCTCTTTGACCGGATCGGGATCGATCCGCCCAAGGGGGTGCTCCTCCACGGGCCCCCGGGGACCGGGAAGACCCTGCTTGCAAAGGCTGTGGCACACGAGACCAACGCTTACTTCCTGCGGGTGGTCGGGTCCGAGCTGGTCCAGAAATATATCGGCGAGGGTGCCCGTCTCGTCCGCGAACTGTTCGAACTCGCAAAGAAGAAGTCCCCCACCATCATCTTCATCGATGAGATTGATGCTGTCGGCGCATCGAGGACCGAGGCAACAACATCAGGCGATCGCGAGGTTCAGCGGACACTGATGCAGCTCCTGGCAGGGATGGACGGCTTCGAGCGGCGGGGGGATGTCAAGATCATCGGGGCGACCAACCGAATCGATATCCTTGACCGGGCACTCCTGCGGCCGGGGCGGTTCGACCGCATCATCGAGATTCCGCTGCCCGATGTGGAAGGACGGCTCGCAATCCTGAATGTCCACACGAGGAAGATGACCCTTGACGCTGAGGTGAATCTCCGGGAGGTTGCCTTTTTGACCGAGGGGAAGAACGGTGCCGACCTCCGGGCGATCTGCATGGAGGCCGGGATGTTTGCAATCCGCGAGGAGCATGACTCCATCACACGGACCGACTTCCTCAATGCTATCGAGAAGATCGGGCTCGATTTTGACCGGCAGAAGTTTGCAAGCAGTTTCGGTGCAATGTTTGCATGAACTGATCCCGATCTCTCTTTTCAGCCTTATTGAACTGCAAAAGAGCATCGTAGGAGTCTGCCACCCAATCAACCGGGAAAAGAAAGATTAATTCAGGAACCAGGTGTTACGACAATAAAACGTGTCCTGCATTGTGTGCAGATCACGTCCCTGCTGTCCTTGTAGAAGTCCTTTGGTGTACGGTATCTTTTAAAATGCTCATGAAAACAATGCGGGCAGGTGAAACGAATCGCGTTCCCTGAACGAGTTCCGATCACTGACAGTGTTACGGAGTTTTCCATCGTGCTCTCAGCCTGGCTGGTGGTATTCGGACAATATCACCCACTCTGTTTTTTCATATCCTCGTCAATCGGGGATCTGGCGACGCGAAATTACGGACTGGATATGCAATAAGGGATATACCCAATCTTTCTCACAAAAAAAAATATTTGGTCATATTAGGTGGCGCTTTGACGTGAAATAGGATTGCGGAATCCCGGTAATGGTATTCGCGTTCCTACCTGGGTTTTCCCCGGTCTCCGGCCGGCAATCAACCACTGCAGAGGGCGTCTATCTCCTTTACATAGGGTTTGATGTCGATGACCGGCGTCCCATCCAGGGCATCAAGCCCCCTGACCTCCAGGATGCCGCCCTTTACCCTGACAAGATCGACGATAGAGAGGGCAACCGGGTTGGGGCGATCAGGTGAGCGTGTCGCAAAGACACCATGCTCCTCCGGATTGTGAGGAGGAGTCGCTCTGATCACGGTCCTGTCCGCACGGTCAAACCAGCAGAGGACAAAGAGGTGTTGCTCCTTGTCTATCCGGAACAGCCCGGGCTGGTAGGGAGGATCGATGATGATCTCTGAAACAGTATCTGACAACCTCCCCTGACGGGGGGCATCTCCCCGGTTTTGATAGGGTGACCGGACATGGCCGATGGGATGTAATTCGATACTCAACAATGTGTCACTTCCCTTTCCTTGAATAGAATCCCTTTCGATTCTTTAATAAACCGTCATGGTGAAGTCGGGATTCCAGTGTCACGGAAAGAAGACAAGCCTGGGAGCAGACCTGTTCCCGGTAGCCGGACACCAGCCATCCAGGGTCTGTCGGTTCTGTGCTTTTTTCGACCAGTGCTGCGAATAGTCTCCTTCATGGAGCGATAGTTTCTGCAGATACCGCTGATACCAGTCCTCTGAACAACACGAGGCCGGCGGTTTGTTATTGCGGAAATGATAACAGGACCGCAAGAGAGTGATACCTGATGAACCGCTGGATCATTGACCTGGCCGGACTCGGCACAGGACTCTGGTTGATCGGGTACTTCCTGTCACTGGTGCTCTTCTTCACCTCATGGGCTGAGCACCTCGGATGGATCATCACCGCCATATGCACCCCTGTTACGATCGCTGTCACCTGGTGGTGGTTCCGGAAAAGAGACCTACCGCTCTCTTATTTTGTGATAGTAGGCCTTGTATGGGTCCTTATCGCAGTGATACTGGATTACCTGTTCATTGTTCTCCTGTTCCAGGCAGCCTATTACAAGACCGACGTATACGTCTACTATGCCCTCACCTTCCTGATACCGGTCGTTGTCGGAATGTATGAGGCACTCAGGGGGTAACAAGGGGTGATTGTGTTGAATGCAAGGGATGATTGCATTGAATCGGTATGATCTTCCCTTGTGAAGTTCCGGATAGTGACTTCAGGAGCGGGAAGACGCCGAGGGTATCCACACGGGCTCTGTGACCCATGAATGGGAGATGTATGGTGGATCCCACCGATAAGTAATAAAGAAGAACCAGACCTAATCCTGAATATGCGACCAGACTACCAGAATGTTGCGGGAGTCCTCCTCTTTTTGGCGGGATTCATCGCCCTGATGGGTATCATCACCGGAGAAATATGTTATCCTGCGGGGTACTCGACCGCTCACAGCGAGATCAGCGATCTTGGATCAACAAGGCCTCCTGAAGCACTCATCTACCAGCCATCTGCCACCATCTTCAACACTACCATGATCCTGGCCGGGATCCTGATCATCACCGGGGCCTACTGTGCCTCCCGGTCAGGATGGGAACGGTGGTCTTCACTGCTCCTCGGACTGCTCGGGGTGGGTATTCTCGGCGTTGGTTTATTTCCCGGGAACGTCGCCATCCTCCACCCGCTCTTTGCCATGTTCACGTTCGTTATCGGGGGTATCGCAGCAGTCCTCTCGATAAGGGGGCTTTCCGGCCCCTACCGGTATCTCTCGGCGATCCTTGGGGCAATCACGCTCCTCTCCCTCCTCCTCATGGGGATCCTGATCCCGGTGTTGGGAGATGGCGGTACCGAGCGCTGGGTAGCCTATCCCCTCATCTTCTGGCTGACCGGGCTCGGAGCATACTTCCTTGGTCGTGCCAGTACGCAACAACAGGCACCACACCCGGCTTAGGAGTGTTTTGAGGGGCCCGGCACTCCTTTTTTATACGCTAATGCCTGCGGCACTTTCATCCCGGATGCCCGACCGGACGACGGTCAAAGGTGGGTATAGTGAAATGCCTCCTGCGTATCCATCCTTCATGCCCGACCGACCAGTGGTCAGGTGAGTTTATGATAGATATGCCACTGGTGTCTTCATCCTGGACGCGTAAGTCAGAGCCGAATTATCTGGTTGTTTCAAAAAAGGAGCCCGATGTAAACCCTACACCGCCTTCCTGAGGTGTGCGGCTCTGTTCAGGAAGAAGAGATGCCGCTTTACCACCTCGAATCCGGCATTCTCCGCCTCTTTTAGGTGTTCCCTGAACTCCCTTCCTGGAACGACATAGAAGGGCTCAGTGTAGAAGAACAGTCCACCGGGCCGTAGAAGCCGATACATCTCTCCAAACAACCTCACTGGATCAGGGACCTCGTGAACGACAAATATCGCACAGGCAACATCGACGGTGCCATCATACCCGGGGGGCAGGCCAATGGAATCCGGGGGGCACTGGTGAATCATTACCCGGTGCAGAAGACCTTCCCGCTCCATCTTCTCCCTGAGGATGCGCAGCATCCCTTCCTGGAGATCCACGGCAATAACCTTCCCGTTGTCACCGGCTCTTTTCGCAAACTCCCGGGTAAAGAAGCCGGGACCGCAGCCAAAGTCCAGGACATGGTCGCCGGGCTTCACAAGGCGTTCTGCCAGGATATCCGGCCGATAGAGGAAATACCGAAGCCGGGTATCGAGCTGCCCGGCTTTTTCAGCCGAGAAGACCTCGTGGTGATGGTGGGATCCTTGTTCCGTCTCTTTTGAGGAATCGGCTCTCTTTGGTTCTGTCGTCCTGACCACTGGACTTTAGGTTGGTGCGTGAAGAATAAATAGGGTGCATCAAGGCTCTCCTGTGATAGGGATCTGTTATTGCTGCTCCGATTGGATGAGCGGGCATATCACTTTTCAAACAAATCGTCTCCTATTAGTTCAGGAACAAAGCGCAGCTCGAAAACGTCCATGCCGCTTCCGGCAATCTGGTTCTTTATGAAGTCCAGGAGGTCCGGTGCAGCGGGAATATCCCTGGTGTTGACATCTGCGGTGAGGCTGTATCGAAAAATCCCGGAACTCCGACTGGAAAAAAAGGTTCGGATGATGGATTACCTTACCTCAGAGAGCCTGATGTAGGGAAGGAGGGTGAGGAGATCGGATTTGATTCTCTCAAACCCAATCCGTTCCATGAACCGGGCCGTCCTCTCCTTCGGTGTTGCATGCTCCCGGTAATAATCGAGGAGACGATCGATGAGATCGAGGGCATCGCTTTTTGAGAGGTTCTCGGCAATGAGGATTCCCATGGCAGGCCTTCTTCCACTGTTCCCGCCAAAGACCACGGTCCACCCTTTTGTCGTCCCGATCAATCCGACATCCCGGGTATAGCTCTCCCCGCAGCAACGGAGGCACCCGGAGACGCCGAACTTGATCTTGGCTGGAAACGCTCCCTGGTGATACTTCTTCTCCAGTTCGAGTCCAATCCCGGTTGAATCCTGGACACCGTACTTGCACACATCGGTTCCGAGGCAGATCTGGACATATTTGACACAGGGGGCAGTCTCCTTTTCCGCAAGCGGTCCAAGATCCCTGTAAAGAGCGGCAAGGTCCTTTTCGGGAATACCGATCAGCATGAAACGCTGCCCGGAGGTGAGTTTCATTATCGGGACCTTGTATTTCCTCCCCACCGCAGCAAGGATCTCGAGGGCTTCAGGGGTGATAAACCCCCCGGGGACCCGGGTCACCACCGCGAACGTCTTTCCGTCCTTCTGGAGAATTGCGCCGGTATGATGAGGCATAGCCAGTATTCTCCCTCACAGCAGCTTCGTCTCTTCGGTCGGTCTTGGGACCTTGATAACCAGGACCCGGAATACCTCTTCACTCTCATTGATCCACCGGTGTGGTATCCGGGCCGGGCTCTCGATCAGGGTGTCCTTCCCGACCGTAGCCTGCTCTTCACCGATCTCCACGGTACCGGTTCCCTCCAGAACATAGAAGATCACATCAACGGGAGTCTTGTGCCTCTTTAAGGATTCTCCCGGCTGGAGCGTGATCATGACCACCACTGCGGGGGGGATCTCGCAGAGCTTTCGTGCATCCACATGATGGGGATTGGGCGAGCTGGTCGCCGTTGTTGCATCAACGATCTTCATTACAAACACTCTCCTTCTTTGCCTTTCTGCAGGATTGTCATTTCTCCTTCTTCATCGTTCTGCAGGATTGTCATATCTGGTATTATGCTGGTTCTCTTGTTCCAGCTGCCTTCAGATTACGCATACCCCCTTTCAGATCACGCATACTTTACAGTCCTGGTTGCCGCACGCAAGGTTCTCAATCTTCCATTTCAGGGCCCATTGCTTGATGGCACGGATGATCCCGATGATCTCAAGCCCGCTTTCCGTCAGGGTGTAATCGGTCCGGACCGGGAACGCGGTTGCATCCACCTTCCGTGAGATGAGCTCCTCCTCCTCGAGTTCTTTTAACCGCTCAGAGAGGACCTTGGGGGTGATACCGGGAAGTGCCTCACGGAGTTCTGAAAACCTCCGGGTGTATCCTTCCCCTTTATAGAGCTCGAGTATAATGAGAAGGGTCCAGCGCTTGGCCAGGTACCTGACTGTCTGGTTGACCGTGCATGAATCCTGCATGGTATCTTGGTGGAAACTCAATCCTATTTATACTTAAGTATCATTAGAATATTTCGTATCAAAAAGAAATTAAAAGGAGCCTGAAATGTTCTGCTACCAGTGTCAAGAGACAGTAAAGGGGATCGGATGCACCGTGAAAGGCGTCTGCGGGAAAGAGGATGAGATCGCGGCATACCAGGATGTGCTCGTCTTCCTCTGCAAGGGTCTCGCAGCCCGCAACCTTGCTGCAATGGAGAAAGGAAAGGGCCATCCGGAGGCGGGGCTTTTCATCGCTGAAGCCCTCTTTGCGACCCTGACCAACGTCAACTTCGACAAGGACCGGTTCACCGCTATGATCAACAAAGCGGTCTTGATCCGTGATGCGCTTCCCAAAAGCAGCAGCACCGAACCGGACGCCTGCACCTGGACCCCCGGGAGTGAGAGCGATATTCTTGAGAAGGCAGAAACGGTCGGGATCCTTGCGACTGAGAACGAGGATGTCCGTTCGCTCCGGTCAACGCTCCTCTTCGGGCTCAAGGGGATATCGGCCTACTATACTCATGCTGACGTGCTCGGCAGGACCGATGATTCCATTACAACGTTCATCCAGAAGGCACTCGCCTCCATGCTCCAGGACCTGCCTGTCCCGGACATGGTATCCCTGGTGCTCGAATGCGGAGGGGTAGGAGTAAAAACCCTTGCACTGCTCGATGAAGCCAATACCAGCGCCTACGGAACACCAGAGATCACTGCCGTGAAGACCACGGTCAGGAATCGTCCGGGAATCCTGATCACCGGCCATGACCTGAAAGATCTCGAGATGCTCCTTGAGCAGTCAAAAAATGCCGGCGTGGATGTCTACACCCACGGTGAGATGCTCCCTGCCCACGCCTATCCCGCCTTCAAGAAGTATCCCCACCTGGTCGGCAACTACGGGAGCTCGTGGTGGCACCAGAAGGAGGAATTTGACCAGTTCAACGGTCCGGTCCTGTTTACGACGAACTGCCTCGTCCCTCCAAAAGAGAACTACAAGGGCCGTCTCTTCACGACAGGGTTGACAGGATTTCCGGGAGTGCCGCACATTGAAGCAGGTCCGGGCGGAACAAAGGATTTCTCTCCCGTCATCGCTCTTGCAAAGACCTGCCCGCCGCCAAATGCCCTGCCGGGAAGCGGAAGGGACCTTACGACCGGGTGCGCCCATGATGCCGTGCTTTCACTGGCCGACAAGGTGGTTGCAGCGGTGAAAAACGGGCAGATCAGAAGGTTTGTCGTGATGGCCGGGTGTGACGGCAGGCAGAAGGAGCGGGAGTATTACACGGAGTTTGCCAAAGCACTACCGGACACTACGATCATCCTCACCGCGGGGTGTGCGAAGTACCGCTACAACAGCCTTGACCTCGGCACCATCGGTGGTATCCCGAGGGTCCTTGATGCCGGCCAGTGCAATGACTGCTATTCGCTTGTGGTGATCGCACAAGCCCTCGCAAAAGCTTTTGGCGTCGGGATCAATGATCTTCCGGTCTCCTACAACATCGCCTGGTACGAACAGAAAGCGGTCCTGGTGCTCCTCGCCCTGTTGCACCTGGGTGTCAGGGATATCACGCTTGGCCCGAAGCTCCCGGCATTCATATCACCTGCTGTCCTGGATGTGCTCGTGAAGAACTTCGGGATCCGGAAGAACAGCAGTGTTGAGGAGGACCTGCCGCGGATGGTCCCGGCCCTCTGAAGCGAAACCAATAAGAGTGGAACCACTGGATTCCTTAACGGGAAGGATGAGACAGGATGGCAGAATTTGACCTTGAAAAAGCAGAGAAGCGCGATGAGAAACGAGCGGAGCTGCGGGGGAAGGTACTCCACCTGAAGGATCTCGTGGAATACCAGGATGGCACCGTCGCAAGCCGGATGATTGTGAACCGGAAGGTGGGGAGTATCACCCTCTTCTCTTTTGATGAGGATGAAGGGCTCTCCGAGCACACTGCCCCCTATGATGCCGTGGTCACCATCCTTGACGGGGAATGCGAAGTCTGGGTGTCAGGAACCACGTACCAGATGAAAGAAGGGGAGACCATCATATTCCCTGCCAATGCTCCGCATGCCCTCTCTGCGATTACCCGGTTCAAGATGATGCTGACGATGATCAGGGGATGACGATGGCCGGCGATGAAAAAGATGGATATTACTGCTCGATCTGCGGCGGGATCCCCCCTGACAAGATCAAGACCAGACGGATCCTGATCGATGGCAAGGAGACAGGGATCGATCACCTCGAATTCATCCTCGACGAAGTGAAGAAGCTCCACCTGACCGATGAAGAAGAGATCGTGGCAGAGATCATGAAACGGGTCAGGGTCTTCAACTACGTGCCGACAAAGAAGGCAGACCGATATGCTGAGGCACTGCTCCGCGAGTACCGGCAGCAGGAGTCACAATAAATGCTTGACCGCTGCCCGGGGGCAGCAACCCTCCGGACCCCAACCCTCACGATCAAGAAGTGCCCGGAGTGCGGCGAGGAGATCGAGGTCTTTTCAAACGATGTCTCCGTTACCTGCAGCAGGTGCGGGTTCACCGTGTACAACGATGCCCTCTCCTGCATCCAATGGTGCAGGTATGCAAAAGAGTGTGTGGGGGAGGAGACGTACCGCAGGCTCACCTCCCGCCACCTGAAGGAGAGGGATGAGACGAAGGCTCCTTTTCCGGGGTATTCATGAAAGGCCGGACCAGCCAGCAAGGCAGAGTGTCCCGCTATCACGTACGTTGCCTCCAGCTGGTTGACCGCCCCCTTGTTGAAGAACCGGGCGGATACTGGAGCAAAACAGCGGGAGATTGCAATGTACCAAATTCAGAATAATCCAAACGTTAACGAGGGAAGAAGATATGAAACGGAAGATCATTGATATCGATCAGAAAAAATGCACCGGCTGCGGCCAGTGCATCCCGGACTGCCCGGAAGGGGCACTCCAGCTGATCGATGGCAAAGCACGGCTGGTAAGCGACCTCTTCTGCGACGGGCTTGGTGCCTGCATGGGGACCTGCCCGGAAGGGGCGATCACGGTCATCGAGCGGGAGGCAGGGGCATACGATGAGAAAGCCGTGATGGCCAACGTGGTCCCCCATGGACCCGCGGTGATCAAAGCCCATCTTGAACACCTGATCGGGCATGGCGAGAAGAACCTGTACAACCAGGCAATCGAATACCTCAACGAGCACCACATTCCCATCCCCTCGCACCGCACTCCCGGTTCCGCCCCGGAGAAGGGATCATTCTGCCACCCCTCCTTTACGGGATGCCCGGGATCGGCGGCACGCATGATTCCCCGGAGACCCCGGGACGCATACCGGCAGCAACCCGGGGAGAAGGGATCCGAACTGCGGCAGTGGCCGGTCCAGCTGAAGCTCCTCAACCCGGAAGCCCATTACTTTGACCATGCCGACCTGCTCATCGCCGCAGACTGTGTCCCTTTTGCCTGTGCAAACTTTCATCAGGATTTCCTGAAGGACAGGATCGTGATCATATTCTGCCCGAAACTGGATACCGATATTGAAGGTTATATCACGAAACTCACGGAGATCTTCTCCCTCCACGAGATCAGGTCGATTACTCTCCTCCACATGGAGGTCCCCTGCTGCAGCGGGGTGACGTACATCATCGACCAGGCACTGAGAGGGTCGGGAAAACATATCCCGGTAAAGGAGTACACGGTATTGATTGACGGAGGAGTCGTGGAATCATAATCAGCCCTCAATATATAATTAGCCCCGAAATTCAAAAATCCCCAGGAAGAAGCGGTACGAGTGATGATCTCCATTGTCAGATGATCCAAGGCACAGGAGATTTCATTACTGCTTTTCATCATGCAACGGTTCCGGCTGGATAGTTGCATGATTAAAGAGGGCGGGCTCAGCCTCACGGGGAGAGGCAGGTGGCAGGGAACGTAAGTTCGAAGTACCATATAAGACAGGAGAGAACGGGCCGTGAACGCAATCGAGATCCAGCACCTGACAAAGCGGTTTGGCACCTATGCGGCAGTTGACGATATCAGCTTTTCAGTCCGTGAGGGCGAGATATTTGGGTTTCTCGGGCCGAACGGGGCCGGGAAAACGACCACGATCCGCCTGATCACCGGTGTCCTCACCCCTGATGCAGGGAGTGCCCGGATCAGGGGCATCGATATTCACCGCCACCCGATCGATGCCAAGATGCAGATGGGGGTTATCCCGGAGAGCAGCACGGTCTATGGGGATCTCTCCCCAGAGCAGAACCTGCACCTGAGCGGGGAACTGTACGGGATGCCACGGCCACTCCGCGAAGAAAGGATCGATGAACTGCTCCTGAAGATGGGGCTTTCAGGGCAGCGGAAAAAACCCGTCCGGACCCTCTCGAAAGGGATGAAGCAGCGGGTGAGTATCGCCTGTGCCATCATCCACCGGCCCGCTGTTCTCTTTTTGGATGAACCCACGAGCGGCCTCGATGTGCAGAGCCGGAGACTGGTGATCGAGACGATCCACCAGATGAACACAGAGGGCAGCACGATATTTCTCACCACCCACAACATCGACGAGGCCAACACCCTCTGCAGGACCGTCTGCATCATCAACAAGGGAAAGATTGTCGCACAGGACCGCCCCGAGCACCTCCGGAGGATGTTTGAATCAACGCAGTCAGTCGAGGTCTCGTTCAGCAGGCCGGTCCAGACGACATTCTTTGCCGGAGAAGGAATCGTCCGGGCAGAACCCTGCGGCGAAAAGTGGCGGATCTACACGGACAATCCTGACCGGATCGTGAAATACCTGGTACGCCAGGCCGAACGCGAGTCATTCGCTATCACGTCGCTTGCGATAACCGGTCCCAGTCTCGAAGAGGCGTTTGTCCAGCTGACGGAGTGCCCATGAAAGCGTACCCTATTTTTCTCCGGGGCATTGTCACGATCTGCAGGAAGAACATCCTGCTCTATTATACAAAACCCCCCGTGCTGATGTTTGGTATCCTCTTTCCGATCTTCATGTTCCTTGCCTTCTTCGTTGGCCGGGACCTCGATCTCATCCTGTTCTTCCCGGGATTTCTCGCAATGATGCTCTTTTTCACCTCCTCATCAGTCGGTCCGCTGATCACGCCATGGGAGAAGCGGGAGAAGACCTATGAACGGCTCCTCTCATACCCGCTGACACCGGAGAGTATCATC
>Ga0209200_1002341_pt1 | contig 17740 bp, 17 predicted proteins | sample AD_UKC033_MetaG_FD_184406 | JGI IMG/M metagenome (GOLD analysis project Ga0209200, IMG submission 184406) | Active sludge microbial communities of municipal wastewater-treating anaerobic digesters from USA - AD_UKC033_MetaG (SPAdes) (version 2) | ecosystem: Engineered > Bioreactor > Anaerobic >...
GAACAGGACCGTGAAACGCACACGCGCCGATGATAGTGAGGTCCGCCCTCGTGAAAGTAGGTCATCGTCAGACTAACCCACAAAACAACGCCCCACGCACCTCTTCGTGCATGGGGCGTTGCGCCGTCTACGTCCCGTAGAACCCCTCCCCCAAAAACGACACGCCGCGCCTGACTGCGAACCAATCCACGCCCGAGACGCCCCCAGACACGGGTACGCAGCAAGACACGCATGGCAGGCGTGACGGCGAGGTGCGCCCTCGGGCACAATTCCGGGCTGTGCTGAAGTGTCGGGAATGGTCATGAAATTCGATCTCATCATCGTCGGCGGCGGCCTCGCCGGTGCGGCGCTGGCGGTGGCGCTGCGGCGCAGTGCGCTGCGCATCGCCGTGGTCGAGCATGCCGCGCCGCGTCGTCCCACGGGCTGGGATGCGCGCATCTACGCCTATAGTCCGGCGAGCGCGCGCTTCCTCGACGAACTCGGTGTGTGGGCGCATCTCGACCATGACCGACTCGGCCCGGTCTTCGAGATGCGTATTCACGGCGACGCCGGTGGAGAGCTCGTGTTCTCGGCCTACGACAGCGGCCTCGAGGAGCTGGCCTGGATCGGCGAGTCCAGCCTGGTGCACGTGGAGATCTGGGAGAGCCTCAAGCGCCAGCACAACGTCACGCTGTTCTGCCCGGCGACGCCGGCTGCGCTGGAGATCGATGCGGACGTGGCTACGCTGCGCCTCGACGACGGCCGCAGCCTGCAGGCCGCGCTGGTGATCGGTGCGGACGGGCGTGACTCCTGGGTGCGCGAACGTGCCGGGATCGAGGCCACGGTCAAGCCTTACGGCGAGCGCGGTGTGGTGGCGAACTTCGTCTGCGAGCGCCCCAATCACGGGGTGGCCTTCCAGTGGTTCCGCGCCGACGGTGTGCTCGCCTGGCTGCCCCTGCCCGGGCGCACCATGTCGATGGTGTGGTCGGCGCCCGACGCCCTCGCCGACGAGTTGCTCGCGCTCGACCCGGAGCCCTTCTGCGCGCGCGTGGAGGCCGCCGGCGGGAGGGCACTCGGCAAGCTCGAGCTCGCCGGGCAGCGCGCGGCGTTCCCGCTGCGCCTGATGCGGGTGGAAGAGGTGGTGCGTCCGCGCGTCGCGCTGATCGGCGATGCCGCGCACGCGATCCACCCGCTCTCGGGGCACGGGATCAACCTCGGCTTCCAGGATGCGAAGGCGCTGGCGGAGGTCCTCGCGGCGCTGCCTTCCTGGCGGGATGCGGGAGAGCTTTCGGTGCTGCGGCGTTACGCCCGCATGCGCGCCGAGGAGCCCTTTTTGCTCCAATACACCACCCACGCGTTGAGCCGACTGTTCGGGCGCCAAGACCCCTTGCTGTCGTCGCTGCGCAACGTCGGAATGAACCTGACCGGGCAGCTTCCGGTCTTAAAGAACGCGCTTGTGCGCTACGCGGCCAACGGCCGTTTCTGAATCCTGTGGAGAACCTGATGAATGTTTCCGTCCCATCCCTGATCCGGCCGCTCGGCCTCGCCCTGGCGCTCTGCGCGGCCACGCTCGCGCACGCGGACGAAGCCGAGGTCAAGAAGAGCATGGAGGCCTTCATCGGCGCGCCGGCGGTGGAGAAGGTCACGCGCACCGACTACGCCGGGCTGTACGAGGTCGTGCTGAAGAACGGCCAGCTCGTCTATACCGACGCCAAGAACAGCTTCATCATCGACGGCAGCATCATCGACACCGCAAGCCGTCGTGACGTGACCCAGGCGCGCCTGAACCAGCTCTCCGCGATCGATTTCTCGACCCTCCCGCTCGACCAGGCGGTGAAGGTCGTCAAGGGCAAGGGTACGCGCGTGATCGCCACCTTCGAGGATCCCAACTGCGGCTACTGCAAGCGCCTTGGCAAGGATCTCGCGCAGATGGAAGACGTCACCGTCTACACCTTCCTCTATCCGATCCTGAGCGAGGATTCTCGCAACAAATCCGACAACATCTGGTGCGCGAAGGACAAGGGCAAGGCGTGGACCGACTGGGTGGTCGACGGCAAGGAGCCGGCGAAGGCGAGCTGCGACACCGCGACCATCGCGCGCAACGTCGAACTCGGCCAGAGCCTGCGCATCAGCGGCACGCCGACGATCTTCCTTGCCGACGGTTCGCGTATCGGCGGCTACCTGCCGAAAGCCGAGCTCGAGAAGGCGATCGACGCCGCGAAGCGTTGACCGTCTGCCTACCGCGGGCGGGCATATGCGCCCGCGCCGCGGTGGGCATCAGCGCGGCACGGGCGGCTTCATGCCTTTCGGCAACAGCACCCACATCCGCCCCTGCTGGCGCATCTTGCCCGCCTCGCGGCCGGCTTCCGTGCCGAAGCCCCAGAAGAAGTCCGCGCGCACCGCACCCTTGATCGCACCCCCGGTGTCCTGCGCCATCACCAGACGCTCGAGCGGCCGCTCGCTCAGCGGCTGCGTCGTCGCCAGGAAAACCGGCGCCCCCAGCGGGACGTAGCGCGGATCCACCGCAATGCTGCGTCCCTCGGACAGCGGCACGCCGAGCGCCCCGACCGGTCCGCCGCCCGAGGCCGGCATCTCGCGGAAGAACACGTAGCTCGGGTTGGCGTTGAGCAGCTCCTGCAGGCGCTGCGGGTTGTCCTGCGCCCAGCGCTTGATTCCATCCATCGAGGCCTTGTCCAGCGTCAGCTCGCCCTGGGCGACCAGCCAGCGTCCGATCGACTGGTAGGGGTGGCCGTTCTGGTCGGCGTAGCCGATCCGCACCAGGCTGCCGTCGGGAAGCTGCACGCGCCCCGAACCCTGTACCTGGAGGAAGAAAAGCTCGATCGGGTCGTCCGCCCATAGCAGTACCGGGGCGGGGATCTGGCGTTCGGCGAGCTGCTGGCGATTCCAGTACGGCAGCACCTTGTTGCCGACCAGACGGCCGCGCAGGCGCAGGCTCTTCAGTTCGGGATACACGTCGGCGAGCTCGATCGTCAGCATGTCCTGCGGCACGCCGTGGATCGGCCAGGGGCTGCGCGCGTTGCGGCTGCGGCTGCCGCGGATCAGTGGCTCGTAGTAGCCGGTGACCAGGCCGTTCGCGCTGCCGTCGGCATTGACCAGCTGCCATGGCGTGAAGCGGCTCTCGAAGAAGCGGCGCACCGTGCCGCCGTCGGGCGCGCCACCCAGGCGCGCGGCCTCGTCGCACACCGTCTTCCATTGCGCCTGCCGCACCAGGGTGGAGCAGGACGCGCGCAGCGCCGGCCAGGCCGCCGACAGTTCGTCACGCTGCCAGCCCTCGATCGCGCTCCAGTCGCTCGCCTGCGGTGCGGCGGCAGCAGGGGCGGCCGGGGCTGCGGGGGCGCCCGGCGCAGCAACCGACGGCGCGCCGGGGCAAGGCGGGCAACTCGGGCAGGGGACGCAGGCGCGCTCGCCCGAGGGTTCGGGCGTGCCCGGCAGGGCGGCGCAGGCGGCCAGCAGCAAGGCAGGGAGGGAGGGCAGGAGGGTGCTGCGGGTGCGGCGGAACATCTTGCGGGGCATCGGTTGAACTCGGCTGTCTTTGCCGCCAGTATACCGGGCCCCCACGGACTGCCGGAGACGGACGGTGTGGCTGATCTTTCTAGAACTCGGCGTCGCGCTCGCGCTGCTCCTGGTCGTCGGGCTCGCCCTGCGCCAGCCGTCCGCGCCCGCTTGCGACCGGGACGATTGCGGAAACCCCGATGACCAAGGAACTCGCTGACCTGCTCGCCCGCGCCGAAGGGGTGCTGGCACGCCTCGAAACCCTGCTGCCCGGCCCCGCCGCCGCGCCCGACTGGGACGCTGCGCTCGCCTTCCGCTGGCAGCGCCGCCACGGCCGCGCCGAGCTGCGTCCCGTGCGCGCGCCGCACCGCATCACGCTCGCCGATATCCAGGACGTGGATGACCAGAAGGCGCGCATCGACCGCAACACCCGCCAGTTCCTCGCCGGCCGGCGTGCCAACAACGTGCTCCTCACCGGCGCGCGCGGCACCGGCAAGTCCTCGCTGGTCAAGGCCCTGCTCACCGAATACGCTGCGCGTGGCCTGCGCCTGATCGAGGTCGACAAGACCGATCTGGTCGACCTGCCCGAGATCGTCGAGCTGATCGCCGGCCGGCCGGAGCGCTTCATCCTGTTCTGCGACGATCTCTCCTTCGAGGAGGGTGAGGACGCCTACAAGGCCTTGAAGAGCGTGCTCGACGGCTCGGTGTCGGCGATGTCGGACAACGTACTGATCTACGCCACCTCCAACCGCCGCCACCTCATGCCGGAGTACCACGACGAGAACCTGCAGGCCCGCCACGTCGATGGCGAGCTGCACCCGGGCGAGGCGGTGGAGGAGAAGATCTCGCTGTCCGAGCGCTTCGGCCTGTGGATCTCCTTCTACCCCTTCAGCCAGGACGAGTACCTCGACATTGTCGCGCACTGGCTGCGCAGCTTCGGCGCAAGCGAAGACGAAATTGCCTCGTCCCGCCAGGAGGCGCTGCAGTGGGCGCTGATGCGGGGCTCGCGCTCGGGCCGCGTCGCCTGGCAGTTCGCCCGCGACCACGCCGGCCGCCTGCTGGACGACGCACGATGACGCGCAAGCGGGTGGAGGTCGCCGCCGGCGTGCTGCTGCGCGAGGACGGTTGCTACCTGCTCGGCCAGCGCGCGCCCGATACTGTGTATGCGGGCTACTGGGAGTTTCCCGGCGGCAAGGTCGAGCCCGGCGAGAGCCCGGCGCAGGCGCTGATCCGCGAGCTCGACGAGGAGCTCGGCATCCGCGTCACCCGGCTGCGGCCCTGGCTGTGCCGCGAGCACCTCTACGAGCACGCCCATGTGCGCCTGCACTTCCACGAGGTGGCGGCCTGGGAGGGCGAACTCGCCGACCGGGTGCACAGCGCGCTCGCCTGGGTGCGTCCCGAGGGCCCCGCGCGCGAGCCGATGCTGCCCGCCAACGGACCGATCCTGAAGGCCTTGCGCCTGCCGCGCACGATGGCCATCACCCACGCCGCGGAGATCGGCGTCGACGCCCAGCTCGAGGCCCTGGAGCGCGCGCTCGCCGCCGGCCTGCGCCTGGTGCAGGTGCGTGAGGGCGCGCTGCCCGAAGATGCGCGCGAGGACTTCGCGCGCGCGGTGCTGGCGCGTGTGCGCGCACATGGCGGCCTGCTGCTGGTGAATGGGGACGAGGCGCTTGCGCGCCGCATCGGTGCCGACGGCGTGCATCTGCCGGCGCGTCGCCTGATGGCGGCGCAGGGACGACCGGATTTCCCCTGGGTGGGGGCGTCCTGTCACGATCGCACGGAGCTCGAGCGTGCCGCGGCGCTGGAACTCGACTACGCCCTGCTCGGACCGGTGCTGCCGACCCTGACCCATCCCGGGCAGGCCGGCATGGGCTGGGAAGGGTTCGCCGCCACGGCGGCGGGCCTGCCGCTGCCGGTATTCGCGCTCGGCGGGCTGGCGGCGGACGACATGGAGCGCGCGCGCGACGCCGGCGCGCACGGCATCGCCGCGATCCGCGCGATCTGGAGAACCGCCCGGGAGTGAGCGCGTGCTTGCCGCGTGAGGGGGCGCGGAGCTGCGCCGTTCAGCGTCGCCGAATCTCGCCCGCGCCGGGCGGCTGATAGTCGATCTCGTCGAGCGGTGCGTCGGGCGGTGAACTCGGCACGCGATAGCCTTCCGAGGCCCACTCGCCGAGATCGATCTGCTTGCAGCGCGCCGAGCAGAACGGCCGCCAGCGGCTCTCCGGCTTCCACTCGACGTCCTTGCCGCAGGTGGGGCAGCGCACGGTGCGGACGCGGGTGCTCATGTTCACAGGCTGCAGAAGGTGAGCTCGAAGGCGACGTCGCGCTCGGCGACGCGCGGGCGCGCGACGGTCTCGGGCAGCATGAAGCGCACGTTGAGCGCGTACTTGTTGGCGCTGATCTCGGGCACCACGGTCTCGGACTGCGCCAGGCGCACGCGCAGCATCTGCGCGGTGCGTCCCGCCATGGTCAGCTGGAAGGCGCCGGCGCGCGCATGCAGCGGCTCGGGGTGGCCGCTGGCGCGCAGCAGGCGCAGCACGATCTCGATGCCGTCGCGGATCGGCGCCATCGGCTGGATCCAGGTGCCGAGGTCGCCGCGGCGCACGGCCGGGTCGCGGTTGAGCCAGTAGTGGTAGGAGGGCAGGTCGAACTGGCACACCCCGCCGGGGATCGCCGCGCGGCTGCGGATGCTCATCAGCCACTCGTTCTCGCGCAGGTAGTGGCCGATCTTCCCCGCCATCGCGAGCAGCCCGGTGGAGGCCTGCTCGATCTCGTAGAGCGCGCCCGCGAGCGCCTCTTCGGAGATCTCGGGGTTGTTGCGGAAGGACATCAGGATCTGACGCTGGCGCTCAAGTTCCTGCACCAGGTCGACCTTGAGGTCGGCGCGGCTGGCGACCTCGAGCGTCTCGAAGATGGTCAGCAGCGCGACGTGGTGATCCTGCGGCGCGGCGCCTGCGGTGAAATGGGCGATCTTGAGGAACAGGTCCTCCAGGCGCAACAGGGTGCGGATGCGCTCGTTGAGAGGATATTCGTAGCTAATCACCGCAGCGTGTCCGCCTGTATCGCACCTGTTCTGATTCGCGCCGATGATAGCACAGGCCCCCTTGCCGCCACGGCGAGGCACGGTTTCAGTGCGTCGTGGCGGCGAGGTAGGCGGCGTGCAGGCGATCGACCTGCGCGTGCAGGGAGGCGAGCGTGCCGGCGTTGTCGATCACGTCGTCGGCAGCGGCCAGGCGCTGCGCTCGGCTGGCCTGTGCGGCCATGATGGCGCGGATCTGTTCGTCGGCGAGGCCGTTGCGCGCGCGCACGCGCTCGAGCTGCAGCGCCTCGGGGCAGTCGACCACGCAGATGCGGTCGCAGCGCTCGCGGTAGCCGCCCGACTCCACCAGCAAGGGTACGGCGAGGATCACGTAGGGGCCGCCGGCTGCCACGCACTGGCGGGCGCTCTCGGCGCGGATCATCGGGTGCAGGATGGCCTCAAGGCGGCGGCGCGCATCCGGCTCGCGGAAGGCGAGCGCGCGCATCGCGGTGCGGTCGAGGCTGCCGTCTGGAGCGATCATGGCGTCGCCGAAGGCTGTGTGGATGGCCTCGATGGCGCCGCCCCCGGGGGCGGTGAGTTCGTGGGCGATGCGGTCGGTGTCGACCACGCTCGCGCCGAGCGCGGCGAAGCGGTCGGTGGCGGCGCTCTTGCCGCTACCGATGCCGCCGGTGAGGCCGACGATGTAGGGACGCTTCACGCTCATGCCCTTCTCCGCTTCAGCGCGTGCAGGCCTGGCGCTTGGCGCGCAGCCCGGGCGCGGCCGACTCGACGATGCGCAGCTCGTTGGCCGGGACGTTGGCCTGGATGCGGTAGCTCGTGCTCATGCGCGGCTCGATGCCCGCATTCTCGACGCCCTTGGCGCGTAGCTGGCCGAGCAGGATGCGGGCGCGGTTCTCGGTCTTGAAGAGGCCGAGCGAGACCGCGTTCTGGTTGGGGCCGGACTCCTGAACGATGAAGGTGTCGCTGACGCCGAGCAGGTTGAGTTCGACGACGCGACGCTCGGCCTCGCCGCGGTTGCGTTGCGGCGGGATGCGCACCCACCAGGCCTCGGGCGTCTCGCTGCGGCTGCGCGCCGCGGTGATGCCGATGCGGCGCAGGCGCTGGACGAGGCGGTCGGCCTCGCTGGCGCTGAGGTCGGCCCACGCATGGCAGAGTGCGGGCGGCGCCGGCGAGGGGGCGGGAACCACGGCCGGCTCGGCGGGTGGGGGCTCGGCAGGGGCAGGCTCGGTGGGGGCGGGCTCGGCAGGGGCAGGCTCGACCGGGGGCGCGATCTCGGGCGCCGGGAGTGGGGACGATTCGGCGTCGACGTGGGCCGCGGGCAGCGTGGCGTCCTGTGCGGTGGACGGGGCGGGGGCGTCTTCCGTCGCGGCGTCCGCTGTCGCGGGTGCCGGGGTATCCGGCGCGGAGGCTGCGCGGGTGACGACTGCGGAGGACAAGGACGGCTCGGCAGCGACGGGCGCGAGTCCGGTGGCACCGGTCTCGTTCGCCAGGCGGATGCGTTCCGGGTGCAGCTGGGTGGCGATGCGCGCCGCCTCGCCCGTCGCCGGCTCGCCACCCAGCCAGCCGCCGATCGCCGCGAAGGCGAGGGCGTTGAGGATCAGCAGCAGGATGAGCAGGAGGCGCAGGATCGTCATGCCGAGGCGCGTGCCAGGGGGGTCAGTGAGGCCGCCGGACGAGCCGGCGGCCGCGGGTCGCTCAGCCGACCTTGGGCAGGTGGGCGAGCGAGGCCGCCACCGCATCGGCCGGATAGTCGAAGTCCTCGAGCTTGCCCGAGAAATAGCGCTCGTACGAACTCATGTCGAAGTGGCCGTGGCCGGTGAGGTTGAACAGGATGGTCTTGGCCTCGCCGCTCGCCTTGCAGGCCAGCGCCTCGTCGATGGCCTGGCGGATCGCGTGGCAGGACTCGGGCGCCGGGATGATGCCCTCGGCACGCGCGAACTGCACGCCCGCATCGAAGGTCGCCAGCTGCGGCACGGCGGCGGCCTCGATGAGGCCGGCGTGCAGCAGGTTCGACACCAGCGGCGAGTCGCCATGGTAGCGCAGTCCGCCGGCGTGGATGCCGGGCGGCATGAAGTCGTGGCCCAGCGTATACATCTTCATCAGCGGGGTGAAGCCGGAGGCGTCGCCGTAGTCGTAGGCGTACTGCCCCTTGGTCAGCGTCGGGCAGGAGCTCGGCTCCACCGCCACGCAGCGCAGCTTGTCGGCGCGCTTGTCGCCCGCGGCCTTGTCGGCGAGGAAGGGGAAGGCGATGCCGGCGAAGCTGGAGCCGCCGCCGCAGGGGCCGATGACGACGTCGGGGTAAAGGCCGACCTTGTCGAGCTGCTTCTTTGCTTCCAGGCCGATGATGCTCTGGTGCAGCACCACGTGGTTGAGCACCGAGCCGAGGGTGTAGTTGGTGTCGGCGCGGCCGGCGGCCTCTTCCACTGCCTCGGAGATGGCGATCCCGAGCGAGCCGGGGTTGTTCGAGTCCTCGGCGAGCAGGCGGCGGCCGGTCTCGGTGTGCGGCGAGGGGCTGGCGAAGACCTCTCCGCCCCAGGTCTGCATCATCAGGCGACGGTAGGGCTTCTGGTCGTAGCTCACCTTGACCATGTAGATGCGCACCTCCAGCCCGAACATCTGCCCGGCGAAGGCGATCGACGAGCCCCACTGTCCGGCGCCGGTCTCGGTGGTCAGGCGCTTGATGCCGGCCTGCTTGTTGTAGAAGGCCTGCGGCACCGCCGAGTTGGGCTTGTGCGAGCCGGCGGGCGAGACGCCCTCGTACTTGAAGAAGATCTTCGCCGGGGTGCCGAGCGCCTGCTCCAAGCGCACTGCGCGACACAGCGGGCTGGGCCGCCACAGGCGGTAGATCTCGCGCACCTCCTGCGGGATGGCGATCCAGCGCTCCGCGCTCATCTCCTGCTCGAGGATCGCAGGCGGGAAGATGGCCCCCATCTGCTCGGGCGTGGCCGGCTTGCCGTCGGGGCCGAGCGGCGGCGCGAGCGGGGTCGGCAGGTCGGCGGCGACGTTGTACCAGTGCGTCGGGATGTCGGCGGCGTCGAGCAGGATGCGGGTGGCTTCCATCGTTGTTTTCTCCCTTTCGGTATTGTCAGCGTGTGGGCGGGGCGGGCAGGGTGGCGACCGTGCCCAGGCCGGTCAGCACCAGATTGTCGATCCGTCGCAGCGGAATCTCGAGCAGGTCGGCGAAGCTGTCGGCGGCGCCGCCGCCGAGCAGGCAGAGCGCATCGGGCTGCGCCGCGATCTGGCGGAACATGCGCTCGACCGCGCCGGTCTGGGCCTGCAGGCATCCCGAGCGGATCGCATCCACCGTGCGCCGCGGCTGCCATGCGAAGCGGCCCTCGGCGAGCGGCAGCTGCGCGGTGCCGCGGGCGAGCGCCTGCTGCATCAGCTCGACCCCGGGCAGGATCAGGCCACCGAGGAAGTCGCCCGCCGCGGACAGCAGGTCCACCGTGGTGGCGGTGCCTGCGGTGACCACCAGGCAGGCACCGGCGTGGCTGTGGCGGGCGCCGATCAGCGCCGCCCAGCGATCGGCGCCGAGGCGCTCGGGGTTGTCGTAGAGGTTGCGCACGCCGGCGCAGGCCGCGGTGGGCAGCAGCCAGTCCACCCGCAGCGGTGCGCAGGCGGCGGCGACGCGCGCAGCGACGCTGGTGCCGGCGACGTTGCAGCCGAGCACGCGCACCAGCCCGGGCCAGGCGCGGCATGCGGCGGCGAGCATGTCGATCTCGGCGTGGCCCACCGCGCCCTCGGCGAGCGCACGGGCGGGGGAATCCATGGAGACCACGCGCCATTTCACGCGGGTGTTGCCGGCATCGACGAGCAGGATCATCGCGGGCCGTCCATCAGCGGGCGCAACGAGACGTCGCCCGCCAGCACGCGCTGGATGCCGTCCTCTCCGCGCAGCAGCAGGGCGCCGTCGTCGTCCACTCCGATGCAGGTGCCGTACAGCGTGGCCGACTCGCCGCGGACCGCCACCGGCAGGTCGGCGAAGGCGTTGCGCTGCTCCCAGGCCCCGCGCAGGGCGGGGAAGCCGGCGGCGGCGTAGGTCTCGAAGAGGCGGTGGAACTCGCCGAGGATGGCCGCCAGCAGCGCCGGACGCGAGGGCGGTTCGCCGCCGAGCGCACCGGCGAGGTCGGCGACGCCCGCCTGGTCGGGGACGACGGCGTCGGCCGGCAGGCGCAGGTTCAGGCCGATGCCGATCACCGCCGCGGGCGGGCGGCCGCGCATGGGGAGGAGCTCGACCAGGATGCCGGCGAGCTTGTCGCCATGCACCAGCACGTCGTTGGGCCACTTGAGCTGCACGCCCTCGACGCCGAGCTGCTCGAGCGCGCGCGCGAGCGCGAGCCCGGCAGCGAGCGAGAGCCCAGCCGGGGCCGGCGTCCCCGGGGCGAAGCGCCACAGCAGCGAGAAGGTGAGGCTGGCGCCCTCCCAGGACAGCCACTGCCGCCCGCGTCGCCCGCGCCCGGCGGTCTGGCGGTCGGTCACGAGCACATGCACGCGGCCGTCGTCGGCGGGCGGGGCGTCGACCAGGAGGGCGTTGGTCGAGTCGCAGCACGCCACCCATTCGATGGCGAAATCGTGCGCGCGTGCGCCGAGGAGGGAGGCCAGTTCGGTCGCGCAGGCGCGCGTCGAAGGCGTGGATGGAGGGATGGAGGACAAGTGCGGGAGCGGCGGACCGAAAACCGCATTATCCGCCAAGACCGCGGCGGATGTGCCTCCCGCGGCATGGATGCGATCGGGGAACGCTCAGCGCCCGCTCTCCTCCGCCTCCGGCGTACGTTCCTCGTCCATGCCCAGCTCCTGGATCTTGCGGCTGATCGTGTTGCGGCCGATGCCGAGCAGCTGCGCGGCCTCGATGCGGCGCCCGCCGGTGGCGGCGAGCGCGCGGCGGATCAGGGTGCGCTCGAACTCGCGCGTGAGGCGATCGAAGACCTCGCCCGGGCGCGAGGCGATCAGGCGGTCGGCCTCGCTGCCGAGGCCCTCCATCCAGTTCGACGGCGACTCGCGGCCGGGCTGCTCGCGCATCTCGGGCGGCAGGTCGGCCACCTCCACCACCTGCGCCGGCGCCATCACGGTCAGCCAGTGGCACAGGTTCTCGAGCTGGCGCACGTTGCCGGGGAAGGGCTGGGTCTGCAGGTATTCGAGCGTGGCGTCCGAGATGCGCTTGCGCTCGACGCCGAGCTCCTGCGCACTCTTCTGCAGGAAGTGGCGCACCAGCAGCGGAATGTCCTCGCGGCGCTCGCGCAGCGGTGGCAGGCGCAGGCGGATGACGTTGAGGCGGTGGAAGAGGTCCTCGCGGAACAGGCCCTGGCGCACGCGCTCCTCCAGGTCCTGGTGGGTGGCGGCGATCACGCGCACGTTGGCGCGGATCGGCTGCTGGCCGCCGACGCGGTAGAAGTGGCCGTCGGAGAGCACGCGCAGCAGCCGGGTCTGCAGCTCGGCCGGCATGTCGCCGATCTCGTCGAGGAAGAGCGTGCCGCCGTCGGCCTGCTCGAAGCGGCCGCGGCGCTGGGTGGCGGCGCCGGTGAAGGCGCCGCGCTCGTGGCCGAAGAGCTCGGATTCGAGCAGGTCGCGCGGGATGGCGGCGGTGTTGATGGCGATGAACGGCGCGTCGCGGCGCGGGCTGTGGCGGTGCAGCGCGCGCGCGACCAGCTCCTTGCCACTGCCCGACTCGCCGTTGATCAGCACCGTGGCGTGGGAGTGCGCGAGCCGGCCGATGGCGCGGAAGACCTCCTGCATCGCCGGGGCCTGGCCGAGAATCTCGGGAGCGAGGGTGGCTTCCTCGCTTGCACCGTTCTGGTGCGCGGTCTGCTCCAATGCACGCCGGACGAGCGCGACCGCCTGGTCGACGTCGAAGGGCTTGGGCAGGTACTCGAAGGCGCCGCCCTGGAAGGCCGCCACTGCGCTGTCGAGGTCGGAGTAGGCGGTCATGATGATGACCGGCAGCTGCGGGTGGCGCTCCTTGACCTTCTGCAGCAGGTCCAGCCCCGACTCGCCGGGCATGCGGATGTCCGACAGCAGCGCGGCCGGCGGCTGCGGCGCGCGCTCGAGCTCGGCGAGGGCGTCGCCGGCGGAGCTGAAGCTGGCGTGGTCGATGCCCTCGCGGCCGAGCGCCTTTTCAAGCACCCAGCGGATCGAGCGGTCGTCGTCGATGATCCAGACGGTATTCATATCGTATGCACTATTCTGGTGCGCGCTGCTCGCCCGGCGTTCCGCGGGAGGGACGCCGGATGCGCTCAGTTGCGCTCGGTAATCGGCAGCAGGATCGTGAAGCAGGTGCGCCCGGGACGGCTTTCCACCTCGATCATGCCCTGGTGTTGCTCGATGAAGCTCTGCGCGAGCGACAGGCCCAGCCCGCTGCCGCCCTCGCGTCCCGACACCAGCGGATAGAAGATCCGGTCGCGGATCTCCTCGGGGATGCCGGGGCCGTCGTCGATCACTTGCAATTCGAGTGCCAGCTTGTGGCGGCGCTTGGCGAGCGTCACCTGGCGCGCGATGCGGGTGCGCAGCAGGATTTCGCCGCGGCCGCCGAGCGCCTGCGCGGCATTGCGCACGATGTTGAGCACCGCCTGGATGAGCTGCTCGCGGTCGGCGGTGAGCTCGGGCAGGCTGAGGTCGTAGTCGGGGACGATCCGGATCGACGGGAACTCGGCGAGGATCAGGCGCCGCACGCGCTCGAGCACGTCGTGGAGGTTGATCGTCGCCGGTCGCATCATGCAGTGCGAGCTCAGCAGTCGGTTCATCAGATCCTGCAGGCGGTCGGCCTCGGCGATGATGACGTCGGTGAATTCGCGTAGCTGCGGATCGTCGAGCTCGTGCTGCAGCAGCTGCGCCGAGCCGCGGATGCCGCCGAGCGGGTTCTTGATCTCGTGCGCGAGGTTGCGGATGAGTTCGCGGTTGGCCTGCTGCTGGTGCAGCAGCTGCTCCTCGCGCGCCACGCGCAGTTGGGCGTCGATCGGGCGGAACTCGAGCAGCAGGCGCACGCCGGCGGTGTCGACCGGGGTCACCGTGCAGTCGAGCCGCAGCGGTTCGGCGTCGCCGCGCTGCACGCTGATGTCCTGGCCGGTGTAGCTCCAGTTGGTGCGCAGCGCGTTGTCGAGCGCCGCGCCCAGGCCGGGAGGGCTGCCGAGCAGGCGCTCGAGCGGCTGGCCGAGCAGCTTGCGCTGGCTGATCGCGAACAGGTTCTCCGCGCCCGCGTTGAGGTAGCGGATCGCCAGCCCGGCGTCGACGAGCACGACCGCCGAGGACAGCAGATCGAGCCCGGCGAAAGGGCTGCCGGGGTCGCTTGTGGCGTGGGTGGGTTGCGATGGCATGGGCGCGTCCTGTTGTTTGGCGGAGGACATGCAAGATGCGCGCCAGGTCCGGGTCATCGCAGGCCGGAGATCTCCCGGCGCAGCGCCTCGACGTTGCGCTTGTGCAGTTCGACGCGGTCCTTGAAGGGCTGCACGCGGTCGAGCACCTTCTGGTAGTTGCGCTCGTCACCGAGGCGGATGGACTCCTGCTCGGCGAGCGCCTTCTCGGCTTCGGCCAGCTTCTGCTCCTCGGTGCGCAGCTCTTCCTGCAACACCTGGCGGCGGGCGTCGTCGCGGCCGCGCTGCTCGTTCGGGCTCACGCGCGGGAAGTCGGCCGATTGCGCAGTGTCGCGGGCCGCCGGTGCGGCAGGACGGCGCACCGGTGCCGGCACCGAGGATACCGGCTGGTCGGATTGCAGGCGCACGCAGCCACGCGCCAGGGATCGGTCGTTGGTATAGGTCACCCGACCGGCGGCGTCGGTGCACTTGTAGATTTCGGCAAGGGCCGGCGAGGCAAGGCCGGCGAGCAGGAGCAGCGGAAGGATTCGATACGTTCGCATGCGCATGTCCGGAGGGTCGCGGGGACGGCGGGAGCGGGCTGCAATGCCGTCATCCTTGCGGGTCAGGCCCGATTAGACCCCAGAAAAAAGGGACGGGCAACGCCCGTCCCTTCCGTCCTGCGCAGGATCTCCCGGCTTACAGGCTGTAGTACATGTCGAATTCCACCGGGTGGGTGGTGATGCGCATGCGGTCGACCTCTTCCATCTTCAGCGCGATGTAGGCGTCGATGAAGTCGTTGGAGAACACACCGCCACGGGTCAGGAACTCGCGATCCTTGTCCAGGTACTCCAGCGCCTGGTCGAGGCTGGTGCACACGGTCGGGATCAGCGCGTCCTCTTCCGGCGGCAGGTCGTAGAGGTTCTTGTCGGCCGGGTCGCCCGGGTGGATCTTGTTCTGGATGCCGTCCAGGCCCGCCATCATCAGCGCGGCGAAGCACATGTACGGGTTGGCCAGGGGGTCCGGGAAGCGCGACTCGATGCGACGGCCCTTCGGGTTGGCGGTGTAGGGGATGCGGATCGAAGCCGAGCGGTTGCGTGCCGAGTAGGCAAGCTTGGTCGGGGCCTCGTAGTGCGGCACCAGGCGCTTGTACGAGTTCGTGCCCGGGTTGGTGATGGCGTTGAGCGCGCGGGCGTGCTTGATGATGCCGCCGATGTAGTACAGCGCGGTCTCGGACAGGCCGGCGTAGCCGTTGCCCGCGAACAGGTTCTTGCCGTCCTTCCAGATCGACTGGTGCACGTGCATGCCGGAGCCGTTGTCGCCGACGATGGGCTTGGGCATGAAGGTGGCGGTCTTGCCGTACTGGTGGGCGACGTTATGCACGATGTACTTGAGCACCTGGGTCCAGTCGGCGCGCTGGGTCAGCGTGCTGAACTTGGTGCCGATCTCGCACTGGCCGGCGTTGGCCACCTCGTGGTGGTGCACCTCGACCGGCACGCCGCAGGCCTCGAGCGCGAGCACCATGGCGGCGCGCACGTCGTTGAGGCTGTCGACCGGCGGGACCGGGAAGTAGCCGCCCTTGACGCGCGGACGGTGGCCGGTGTTGCCGCCTTCGAACTTGTCGGCAGTGGACCAGGCGGCCTCTTCCGAGATGATCTTGCTATACACGCCCGACATGTCGACCGACCACTCGACCGAGTCGAAGATGAAGAATTCGGGCTCGGGGCCGAAGAAGGCGGTGTCGCCGATACCGGTGCTCTTCAGGTAGGCCTCGGCGCGCTTGGCGATCGAGCGCGGATCGCGATCGTAGCCCTTGCCGTCGGAGGGCTCGATGACGTCGCAGGTGATGACCAGCGTGGTCTCGTCGAAGAAGGGGTCGATGTAGGCGGTCGAGGGCTCCGGCATGAGGATCATGTCCGAGGCCTGGATGCCCTTCCAGCCCGCCAGCGAGGAGCCGTCGAAGGGGTGGCCGTGCTCGAAGTGCTCTTCCTCGAAGGCCGACACCGGCAGGCCGACGTGGTGCTCCTTGCCGCGAATATCCGTGAAGCGCAGGTCCACGAAGCGCACTTCGTTTTCCTGGATCATCTTCATGACGTCTTGGGCGTTCATTTTCACTCCTGGTGAGATGAGGCGTTGTTGCGTTGAGCGGGTGGTGCAGCGGCCTGGGGTCGATGCGCCGGATTCGTGTGAGCAGGGCTAAGCACTTAGCGTGCCAGCCCGGTTTCAGCGCGCAGGGCATTGTGCCACAAGGGCGCGAGCCCGAAATCGGTGCTCCGGTCCGACTTCAATGCACCATAGTGGTGCGTCGTTGGTCGCGTAATGCACTGTTATGGTGCTGTCTCCACGAAGACGCGGATGTTGCGGTAATGGGGATGCTCCGCGAGCCACGCCTTGCGCCGCGATTGCAGCATCTCGAGCGCTTCGGCCGCGGGGGCCGAGGGCAGGATGATCTCCACCTCCACGCGCTGGCCGAGGTAGTGGATCTGAACCCGCCGGGGCTCGGCGAACGCGGGGCCGAGGAGTTCGCGCATGCGCGCGAGGATCTCGACGCGCTCGGGGAGCGGGCCGGGGGGGACGACCTGCAGCTCGCCGTCGTCCTCGGGGTCGATGTGCACCAGCACGTCGCGCACCTCGGGGTGGGCGGCGCGCACGCGCAGGTATACCGCGTCCGAGACGCGGTGGCCCTCGGAGACGGTCAGCCGCGGGTCGACCTGGACGTGGGCGTCGCACAGCACGCGATCGGCCATCCGCCGGGTGCGCATGTCGTGCAGCCCGATCACGCCCGGGGTCTCGCGGATCGTCGCGCGCAGGCGCTCGAGCTCTTCCTCCGGCAGACCGGTGTCGATCAGCTCGCCGATCGATTTCCACGCCAGGCGCAGGCCCATGTGCAGGATCAGGAAGCCGACCACGGCCGCAGCGAGCGGCTCGAGGAAGGGGTAGCCGGCCAGGCTGCCGCCGATGCCGGCGGCCACCACCAGCGATGACGCAGCGTCGGAGCGTGCATGCCAGGCGTTGGCCTCGAGCATGGGGGCGTTGAGCCGGCGTGCGGCGGCCAGCGTGTAGCGGAACAGGCCCTCCTTGGCGGCGAGGGTCAGCAGCGCCATGACCAGGGCCGCCGGGTGCAGCACCGGCAAGGCCTCGATGTCCTGCAGGCGGATCCCCGAGCTCCACAGGAAGCCGACGCCCACCGCCCCCAGCACCGCCCCCAGCACCAGGGTGGTGACGGTCTCGATGCGGCCGTGGCCGTAGGGGTGGTTGGTATCGGCCGGATCGGCGCTGTGACGGCCGGCGAGCAGGACCAGCAGGTCGGTGACCAGGTCGGACAGGGTGTGGGCCGCGTCGGCCACGAGGCTGAAGGCGCCGGCGAACAGGCCGATGACCACCTGGCCGATGGTGAGCAGCGAGTTGGTCAGGATCGCCACCAGGGTGGCGCGCTGGATGCCGCGGCTGCGGGCGAGTTCGTCCGTGGCCGCAGGGGCGGCCGGGACCGGGGAATGGGCTTGGCGGGAGGGCATGAGGGGGGCGCGGCGGACGCGCTATACTTCGACCGCTTTCATTTTAGACGGATGTGCGCATGGGAACCCTGTCGGAACTGTTGACGCTCGCCCACGAGCGCGCCGAAAGCCTTGGGCTGCCCTACCAGGGCGCGCTCACCCCCGCCGAAACCTGGCAGGTGATGCAGCTCGCCCCCGGCGCCAAGCTGGTCGACGTGCGCACGCGCGCGGAGCTCGACTGGGTCGGTCGCGTGCCCGGCGCGATCGAGATCGAGTGGAAGAGCTATCCCTCGATGCAGGAGAACCCGAACTTCCTCGCCCAGCTGAAGCATCAGGTGGATCCCGAGGCGCTGGTGCTGTTCCTGTGCCGTTCCGCCGTGCGCTCCGACTCCGCGGCGCGGCTCGCCAGCGCCAACGGCTACGCCAACTGC
>Ga0209200_1002353_pt1 | contig 17705 bp, 10 predicted proteins | sample AD_UKC033_MetaG_FD_184406 | JGI IMG/M metagenome (GOLD analysis project Ga0209200, IMG submission 184406) | Active sludge microbial communities of municipal wastewater-treating anaerobic digesters from USA - AD_UKC033_MetaG (SPAdes) (version 2) | ecosystem: Engineered > Bioreactor > Anaerobic >...
ATTTAATTCCTTGGGCTAACTTTCGGGGCGCTTATGACTCATGACGACACTTCAGACCAATCACAAATCAAATCTGTGTAATCTGTGTAATCTGTGAGAGATAGCCGTCACGAGTCCTCACTGCCAAAAGAATTTATGAATAGTGTAAAAGTTATTTCGGCAGTGACGACTCCTGACTTACAGTGACGACTCCTGACTTACAGGACTTTGAGGTATCTCAACCCTCTAAACCTTCTCAACCATATTTTACCTGGAATTTATTTCTTGCTTGCACTACGGAAGCATTGCTCACCCATTACGGATGCCATCCGTAATGGGTAGGCATTGAGTAGGCAATGCAATTAAGGAAGAGAGTGTAATTATCTTTGTTTTGTTGTAGTTATGGATATAATGGGAGAGGGGAAAATATTATATTGATAAGTGCATATTTTTTAAGGGATTAACGGGGATGTTAACCTTCCGGTTTAGTTATTTGGACAATTTTGTATTACTCTAAATTAGGGTAATCCCAAGAATTCCGAAAATCTTTTTCATCCCAAACCTATTCTATCGGAAAGGCGTTGATAAAGCCGGTAAAATTCAAGGTTGCCAACAAAGTGCCGATCAACATAACAATTATTGCCGCTGCTTTGAAATAATCTGAAGCCTTCAGCATACTAACCAGGTCCGGATTGCGGGAAATATAGGCAGAAGCAGCATAAAATTCTTCTCCAATTAAAGTGTAGGAGCAGGTTGTGATAAAAAACGGCACCTGAGTTATAGCATCGGTTCCGGCAATTTGAAAAGCACCTGTTTGATTTCCTGTTTCTGTTAAAAGCAATGCTTCCGCATTAAAATATCCCATATAGAAAATAGTGGCAACCCTTTCGCGAACGGTTATGCCATTAATTCCAGCGCAATAGGGAAACTGGTCATAAGAAATAAAGAAAATATCATTGGGATTATAAGCATCCGGGCGTCCAACTTCATTATACGCATTATGAATAATTTCCTGGGCTAAAGGTAGAACCATATAGTCACAGTGAGGAGAAATTAAGCGGACATCAAATTCGGCGGCTTTTTTGGCTACCTGCCCTAAAATCAACATTGAAGCAACAGTATCAGGGTCTCCTAAAGCTCCCCAACCGGGAACAAACATTATCGGACGCCCCATTTCTGTAGCTCTGCCAACTGCTTCTTCAATAGATTCCAAGCCGGCAATGGGTCTGATATAAGCTGTTCCTTTCCGACTTTGAATGATGGCAACAATAAGGAATAAACACAATAAAATTGAAGCAGCAAGAGTTATATATTTTGTAGAATCAAACCATTCACTCTTAGGGTAAAATTGTGTATTCCCTTTGAGATCAATATAGGTGTTAGTAGTAACAAAATTGGCTTTACCATCTGTTTTAATAAGGCGGTAAGAATAACTGCGATTATTTTTATTATGCGTAGCTATTAAGGTCTTTAGCCAGTCCTTGTTCGTTTTTGTTTTTTGGGCTTGCAGATAGGAAGGATGACTGGTAATAAAGTTATAAGTTCCTTCTGCTTCCTGAATTGCTGCCAGTAAAGAATCAGGAATAGCATTAGCAGGATATTTATTCTTTTCCGACAATAAATTATCCAATTCCTCTTTTTGTTCTTTCAGGTGATTTTCAAATTTCTTCCGAAATAAAGGAACTGCAAAAGTATAGCCGTTCAAGGAATCAACAGCTATTGTTAATTGCGGGTCTAAAAGCAGATGTTTACTCTTGGCATCATAATCCAGAATATTTTCATAAAGGGTACTTTCGTATGGTATAGAATGATCGTAAACCCGGGTTAAGCCATTAATATGATTACCAAAAAGAAAATCAGGATCAAAACCATTGCGGGTAAGGACCTCATAATAAAGTTTATTCACCGGTTCATTTTGATAATAGATATTCTCTCCCCGGAAAACTTTATTCCTTTTATCATAAACGATATGTTGTTCAGTGTAATCCTCAAAGTTACCATTATCATTGGTATGAACGGCAATGCGGATTTTCATATTTTGAATAGCTCTATACTGTTGTGGTAGTTTGAAATGGATAGTTTTATCCAGATAGTATTCCGAGACCTTGCCAATTTCTTTATTTAAGGAATCAAGAACGGTAAACCTCAATTCCTTAATCTTATAATGCTCGTTATTGGAAATTTCGTAGTTTATCCGTAAAGCTGTCTTTGCCTTGTTTAAATAGAGTGCCTGGCTTACAAAAATCAGAGGTTTACCTATAGAAACTGATAAATAATCACCTTTGTCGTTGGGTTTGTCTTTCACTTCAATTTGGGGCATTTCAAGCTGTTGAAAAGAATTTAAGCTGCGAAAATTTTTGGCTGTAACGGCTGCACTTTGACCGGCATAATCACTGTAAGAAAGCACCGGGTAATAAGCAGCCAAATTTGCTGGTATGGTTATTCCTTCTTTCCTGGTATCTACACTATGGCAGGTATTTACAGAACCCGAATAATTAGGAATCTGGAAAAGCGGAAAGGAATTATTTTGCCAATTTTCAGATAGTAGCTCTCCATTTTTCGGTTGCTGCGATAAAGGAATCAGCCATCCCTCCCACATTGCAATATCTGCAGAAGAAGATGGTGGTAACCATTCAAAATTGAACACTCCCTTATCCTGGATGTAGGTGCTGGAAAAAATAGCAGTTGGATCAGGAGGATTATCTATTGGAATTACTTTTTGAATATCTGCATAAGGTAAATAGCGTCCCGTTTCGTTCACTGCCAGAATTGTGTAGTAATATTCCTGGCCGGCTTTGGGAAAACCGAAAATGGATTCAAACCGGTTTAATTTCAAACCAGCCATAATATCTTCACCTTTCGGCACAGGTTTGGAACTATGATAAAGCTTGGTATTGTTTATGGCTCCTATAATGTTATATCTGTTTAGCATTGATGCCAGCAATTCCGCTTGTTGAGGAAACTTTCTATAGAGAGGACTTTTACTATCCTGCTGTTTTTCCTTTTTCAATTTCAGAGGAGCTGTTTCAAATTCAATGAACGGTTCTTCACCCTTATCGTAAAAATATAATTCCGGCGCTAAAACACCTAATTTGGGGTCAACTTCCATACTGCTAATAAAAAATAACGAATCAGGACTAACCCCTCTATAGATATTATACTTAATAATCCGATACGCTTTATTCAGAGGTTTCCATTTTAACACGATTCCGCTTCCATCGTCAAAAGGCATATCAGTAGCAGAAAATTCAGTTATTTTACCTTTTAAGGAGGCAGGTTTTGCTTCATCTGTAGAAAGAAGGGAAATCCCTATCAACAAGATAATTCCGATTACAATCAGATATTTTTTCATTTTTTTATCCCTGAACCAAGGGTTCCCTTATTCCATTATATCAGTACCTGAAAAATCAATCTCAACAACTGTCAGGTTAAACGGAAACAAAAAGGTTCCTCTTTAACGCTATTTCATCAATCCCAGAACATCTATAATGAGGAATTGAATTCTTCCAATCAGCAGAGAAATACGAGCCATAACCGTTAAACCAAAGGAGGCACCGAAACCAATCATCATATACCATTTTCCCAACCCGACAAATTTTCCGTAAGCACCTGTATGTGCCTTGGAGAAAAAGAAATATAGCAGAACAGCAATTGTGCCTATCAAGATAAGAATGAGATTGATGTTTTCCAGAGGAACCATCGCCTGGCGCATCTGAACTAAAATTCCGGCATGAATTCCCATAGGAACACCAAAACCTACTCCCATCATAGAAAAAGCAATAGGATAACGGGAAAGCCAACCCAGTTTGCGGGAAAAACGGAACAGATAAAGAATACCTAAAATAGAAGGCAGGATAAGCACAAAATTATGTTTTAATATAATCGGTTGCCAAACATACGGAATAAATATCCGCTCATAAGTAAATACTAAAGCATAACCCAGGGAAACTCCTACCAGCAATTGTTCCGCCATTCTATAAAAGGGATTTTCCTTATACAGGAAGGAAAAAATACACAGGGTTAAAAACGCTGCTACCAGATTACTAATTAATTCAAAACTCATTGTTATCCTCCCTTTCTTACTTTTCCACCGATTTGGCTTTCTGAATGAAATAACCGATATTACCCAAAAGGATAAAGACGATGATCATAATATGGGCAACCGATTGCGCATTCATTCCAATTCTGGCTACTTTGAATTTATAACTGATATTACGCGTAAGCTGATTGATTTCCCGGTAAGCAGCTTCTCCCATCTGATTTCTCAGTTCCGGAGTTATCTTTGTTACATCTATAATAATTGTACCGTTTTGTTCTTCTTTCAATTGCTCAAAAATCGCTTTCTGCTTCGGATATTTAGCTACAAATGCAGTATATTCTGCAGGAGTAAATTCCGCCTTGGTTTGAGTTGTTATATTGATTAATTTCTTTGTGCTCTCATCATTAAGAACTTCTTTACCAAAGGGACGACCGGGAAGAATTTTGTTTCCTTCCGCATCGGTTTTTACGCTATAGTCAATTGCCGGGTCTCTGTAAGCAGCAAAAACATCTACCAGTTTTTCATATTCCGCAGCACCTTTTAGTCCTGTAAGCATACCAATTAATTGACCCGATTGTAAATAGGGATATTGATCAGCAGCCATAACTGCAGTAACTCCTAAAGCAACATTAACTCCAAATTTGGGTCGGGCATAAAATATCCAGTAAGTTCCTGGAGTGCTTCCGGAAAATTCCACTACAAGGTTCATTTCGTTGTAATTTGTTATTCCCTTCATTATAGGTAAGCTTTCCAGTTTGCGCCCTTCAGCATCGGTATTTATAGTATTGGCAATATTATCTCCCATACCCAAGACAACAGCCATTGCCTGCGGTTTGTAGCCAAAATTGCAATAATCCACTCCGCTTTTGATATCAGGATATTCTTCTTTTACCGAATTGAAAGCATAATCAATTATAGGTGCTCCCGATGTTAAAAAAGTGAGAGCGAAGACCTTGATATTGCGTTCAAAACAATGCCGGATAATGGCTATTTCCATAGGATAGAGTTCAGGCATCGTAGAAGCATCATGCATAAAACTTAAAAGTATAGCTCTATCTTCCCTGTCTGCAAAGGAATCAATCATCTGATACAAATTTTCCGTAGACGGAGAAGTTACATTATCCGAATTGTAGGGTATCATCAACGGAATGATAATTGCCAGCGCAACTACGATGTAGATCCAACGCCGGTCTAAACTTTGCATTCTTTCAAAAAAGTTCATCCTTCATCTCTCCTTTGCTTAATCCGTTCCACCCAAATAGGAACGCTCAATACCCAAAAGAATTTTCAGGGATGTGGCTACACCCCCAAGTCCTACACCAATGGCAATTCCTCTTTTGGAAGCAAGATTAGGAACATCTAATATCCATTGAGAGATAAGCGGCAGGTTTTTATAAATCTTCACTCCTAAAGGCACCTGCGCCAACATAACGACAATGGCGGCAACCAATAAAACTGTTGCCTCTGTAGATCGCGCTCTAAATGCTTTATAGGCAGCTGAAGCCATATAAAATGCCAAAAGGGAAAACATTGTGGAACTCATCGGCATTTGCATATTCTCAAAAATCCACATCAGCATACTACCTTTCTGCGTGCCCCCAATAAACCCTGCCAGAGAAGTAATAATAAACCCGGCAAAAAAGAAATAGCTGTATTGCCATTTGGGAGCTCGCCTTTTTATCTTACTGCTATGCATCATACATAAACTGATAACTCCTAAAAGAGCAGCCCAAGGTGCAGATGCATAAGCCCAGGGAATGTAAAATTTGTTGTAGAAGTCATCCTGTAAAAGCTTATGCGGACTTAGCGCATAGAGCACAAAGATGATGCCACCTACAATTACGATGATTAAAGGTATTGTCTTTTTCATTTACTACCTCATTTATTTAAGTGGAAATAATTCGCTAAGACCGGTTAATTGAAAACTGGCAAGAACCGCTCCAGCTATTACAAAGGCAAGAATCAGGAATTTATAATAGTCCTGAGCTTTCAAAGTTCCCAGCTGCATTGGTTCACGGTTTAAATAAGAAGAAGCAGCATAAAGCTCTTCTCCAATTAAAGTATAATCACAGGTTGTAATAAAAAAGGGAATCTGCGTGATAGCATCCGTTCCGGCAATTTGATAAGCTCCAATACCATTACCTGTTTCGGTCATCAATAATGCCTCTGCCGCAAAATATCCCATATAGATATTAGTAGCAGCTCTTTCCCGAATCATTATTCCATTCACACCGGCTACATAAGCAAACTGGACATCGGTTAAAAAGAATACACTGTTTTTATCATAACTATCCGGACGACCTACAGAATAATGTGCATCTCTCACAATTTCCTGAACCACGGGCATAACAATATAATTATAAACGGGAACAATAAGTTTAATATCATATTCTGCAGATTTCTTTGCTACCAAACTTAAGATTCCCATTGAGGCAATAGTAGCTACATCACCTAAAGAACCATATCCCATCATATACATAATAGGTCGTCCCATTTCCGTAGCTCTGCCAATTGCAGTATCAATTTCTTCCAAACCGGCAATAGGACGAATATACAAGTCCCTGCCACGCCTGGCTAAATTGATAAAAATCATTACCATTAAGCCGAAGATTATCATTGCCACAAGAGTAGTATATTTATTAGTATCAAAAATATTGGAAATCGGTTTCATATACAGAATATCATCGCCGTCTTTTAACAGGTCACTTTCTGTAAAAAGCCCTCTGCCATTTGTGCGAACTATCTGATAAGTACTATAACGAGAATAGTCCTCCCGCACTTTGGCAATATAACGCATCCTGCTTTTCCGGTTTGTAATTTCATTAGCTTGAATTAGATGTTCGTTCTTGCTGTAGGCATTCAGCTGTTTTTGTACCTGGTCAATATTCTGCTTTATTTGTTCTGTTTTAGCAGGATCAGTTATTGTCTCTTTACTGGTTTTAAGTTCTAAAAGCTTCTTATTTAGCTCTTCAACCTTCTCCTGTGCTTCTTTTTTGCCTAAATCAGGAAAAATATTGGTCTCAATTCGGATTTCATTATTTTTATCATACACCAAATCTATATTCGGAGAAACCAGAGCCAGAGGAGTTCTAATATCATTATGTTCTAACTTCCGGGCTTTCCGCTCTCCATTTATATAAGTTATCAACGAATCACCCTGGGCAAAACTAAAACCATTAACCGGCTTTTGGAGCATAGTAGCATAAGGAATTGTAACATCAAGAGAATTATCATAAGATGTATTTCGTTTAACCATACTTAACTGCGGCGAAGCTACATTTTTGCGATAAACGACATTGCTGATTTTGGAAACATCTTTGCCGTTACGGTATAGTGCCTTAGTGGGTAAAATAGCCAACATATTAGGGTCATATTCCAAATTTTGTTCCAGACAATAGTCCTGAGGTATTTCCGGCTCTCCCTGCATCGTAATTTTTACCCGAAATCCCTTTTTGTAATCATAATTATTGGGGACTTTTAAGATGATGCTGTTATCCTGATAAAATTCATTGATATTGGCAAAGGGCTTTGCTTCACCCTTCTTATAGAACTCAAAATAGATATTATTCACTTTCTGGGTTTCGGTTTGATTCAGTTGATAATTTACTCTGAATTTATTGAATTTATCATTTAAGGCAGTGGTTTTAACTACAAAGCATATTGGATGATCCCAAAGAACAGTTAGTCGGTCACCTTTGTCATTAGGTTTATCTTCCATTTTTAAAACCGGTTTTTCCGGCAAATCATAACTATTTTTCACGCTCGGTTTGCTTAAAGCGGAAAAACTGCTGAAACCATCTGCATCCATCAATTCCAAAGCAAAGTTAGAATTAATACAGGTAGCAAGGGAATCACCCGCAGGAATAGAAACCTGACAATAGTTTTTTCCGTAACCGTAACCTGCCGAACCTTGATGAAGAACTACTGTTTTTGCCTGAAATAGTTCAGGATGTAAGCGAAGCGAATCCCACTCCATAGGTGATAAAAGAGGTGTTTGGTAAATACGATATTGAGCTATATCTGAATTATAAAGAGGCAATTCCCATTCAAACCGTAACTCTCTTTTATCCTGCAGAACAACACTGTGGAAAGCGGTTGCCGGCTCGGGAGCATTGGGTTTTGGGCTGCCTGCTATAATTTTAGCCGGCTTTTGAAATTGTCTTCTTTCATTCACCGCCACTATAGTATAAAAGTATTTCTCCCCGGGGTTTAAGAAACAATATACCGTCTGTTGATTATCTTTCAGTCCCGCGTAGGTCTCGTCTTCTTCTGCCTTTTGCTTATCGAAATTAGACAAAGTAACCTTTTTGCTGCTGTGATAGTATTTGTTCTTTTCAATAACCGAAAGAAGGGAAAATTTATCCGCTATCTTAGCTAAAAAAGGAATGTTACGAGGCATTTTTTGATATAAGGGACTATTTTCCCCCTGCTGCTTTTCCTTTTTTAACTTACGGGGCGAAGAAATATCAAAAAATTCACTACCGGAATTATCGTAATAGAACATCCTCTCAGAAGCAACACCTGTTTTTACATTAACAGGAATGGCATCTAAAAAGAAAAGGGTATCAGGACTTACTCCCCTATAAATACGATATTCAATAATTCTTTTGTCCCGCTCCAATGGCTTCCACGAAAGCATTAATCCCGTTCCATCATCAAAAGGGATATCTTCTACCTTGAAATCCTCTACTACATATCTTTCTGCATCTGACCGTTTCTGGGCAATAATCACTGTGCTCAACAATAGGAGCAGAAACAGCAAGAGAAAGATTAGGCGACTTCTGAATAATCTCATACGCTTGGTCTCCTGTTTCTTTGATCTTAACAGTTAATTCAACCTTCTGTCCCACGCACAGAAATTACCCTTTTATGTCAATCTCTTTTTTTCCTTGCTTATATCCCTAACGCTAATGAAGTGCATCCCGAATGTATCCCGTATCGTCATTCGGGAAGCGTTCGGGAAGCGTTCGGGCAGCGTTTGGACAGCACTCAAGGAGAAAGCAAGGAGGAAAGAAGAAAATATATTTTTTACCCTAACGCCACTGAAAACGCTTTGATGCAAGTGGATTTAAGAATAAGGATATTTTGTAATTTTATTATACAAAAAAAGAATGATACTATAAATAAATTTCATTTAACAAAAGAATAATGGGATCAATCTGAATATGATTTATTGGGTCAGGAAATTATTTCAAATACACCTCCTATAACCGGATCTTGAAATTCAAATTCTATTTCTTTTTCAGCTTCAAGGCGTTGTTTTATACTATCATAATTGTTTTGAAGTTTTCTGATTTTTCCTTTTAGCATCTCTACCCTAAATTTCTTTTTTTCATCGTCTTGATTGTAATATGTTTGAATTTTAATAATCTCATTTGTATAAGCGTTAAATTTATTAGTATAATTATATTGTTGACTTTCAAGTTTCCGTTTTAGGAGTAAGTCATTTCGTGCCTTATGTTTGTTAAAGAGTAACATAAATCTTTCTTGGAATATATGATTAGCTTTATCGTAAGCATTTTTAATGTAAGTGGGATCGTTACATACGAAACCCTGGATTGTAGGTTTTCCATATTCAATTAGTATGGAAAGTACTTGTTCTGTAATTTCTCTACCTCCAATAGATTTTAATGATTCATCCAGTATAACTGCTTCAATGTAACTGTTAGATTTTATGCCCTTTATAATCCCAAGGTATATAAAATAAAAGTAAAACCCATTGTTGAGCTGAATTTGCTTTGCTGATAAAGCAATTCTATCTATATAAAAATTATGGGTGTTAACAATATTATCTTCATTTTCAGCATATTTTTCGGTGATGTAACGAACTAAAGGATGCATAATATTGATAAAAGTCATATCACTGTTTTCGAAAGCTATGTTAGAATCCATTGTATATTTAATCGGCTTTTTTAATCTATCTACATAAGGTAATTCCAAATTAAAATTCACAGAACGAACATCCCTTAAAAAATCATCGCTTAAAAGTAGTTCTCCAATATTTGTATTTGTATCATATTTTACAACACTATCTGGATATTTTGTGCATATATAACCTGATATATATCTATAAAGTTGCTGTGGGGATATATAACGATTTTTACCTTTAATGTTCTTAATTTCATGTTCATAAAAATAATCCAAACTTAAAATTTCCGATGATTTATCTTCAAGCATCTTGATATCTTTCATTCTTTGGATTAAGACCTTTTCTTCTTCAAAGTATTTTTTCCTTTTTTCATCATCAGTAAGATTACTAAAAAATACATTTTTTGTAATCCGGTCAATTACTTCACCCATTATTGGTTCCAATGTTCCTATGGAAGATTCAAATAAAGCTATTCTTTGATATAATCTCATTACAATTTCATCATCAATCGTATCATTCATATAGAAATTATAAACATTCAATATATCCGATTTCTGTCCTATTCTATCAATTCGTCCTATTCTCTGTTCAATTTCCATCGGATTCCAGGGCAAATCATAATTGATTAGAGTATTGCAAAATTGAAGATCAATACCTTCACTACCTATTCTTGACGATAACAAAACCGAAAATCCATTATAATCCATAAATTCTTTTATAATCTGAAATCTATCAATCTTAAGCGATCCATAGATTATAAATACTTTATAACCATTTTGAGTTAACCTATTGTAGAGATAGATAATGGTCTGAATGTAAAAGGCGAAAATTATCACTTTGTCTGTTTGTAATGTTATATCACTTAATAAAGAAAGCAGTTTTTCTGATTTATTATCCGGTAAATTAGGATAACCCTCATTAAAATCTATATTATCTATACTATCCAACTCTTCATTATCCACTTCTTCCAGATAATCTTGGACAATGTTTTGCTGATTATATTTCTCATATAACTTCTTGTAATGTGCATGAAGTGAAGACGATAACATTCTTTGCATGCTGAAAAGTTTAAATAATCCTTCTATAGAAGATCTTGGTGTAGTTTCTTTTACAGTATCAATTAGACCTTTATATAGTGCTTTCTCCTGATCAGATAAATCAATAGAAATTGTTTGAACTTTTCTTTCCGGACGATTTACATCTACATCTCTTTTCCTCGTCCTCGTATATAAATTACCGAGAAAATGTAGATCACTTAAAGACCTTTGCAACTCAACTACTTTTTCTAATACTTCATTTGAGTTATTCGTTTTTATTTGATTAAAATTTAAAAGATTATTGATTACTTCATTATAGATTTCATTATCTTTGAAGTAACCTTGTATGCCACGAAGAAGAGTAATTGATTCATCTATTTGAGGAGGGATTTTACTGATATGATTCAACGCACTAACAACAGGTTCATTTTTATGCAATTGATCTTCAAAAGAATCAAGATATTCAAATTGTTGTTCTTCAAGAATATTTAATATGTTGAATAGGTTACGCCTTTCTGTATGAATTGGTGTAGCAGTAAGAAAAACTATTGCTTGGCAGTTTATGCTTAATTTCTTAATTGAATTATGTTGTTTAGACATATTTCTAAGATTATGTGCTTCATCTACTATTAATAAATCCCACTGAAAATCAGAATCATCAATCGCAGCCATAAGTTTATCAGAACGGATAGATTCTAAAGATACTATGAACCTATTATGTTTATATTTGTTATAATAAGTTTTGTCTTCTTCTATAATCCCTTTGAAATCATTAGCTCCAATGATATTAAAATCTTTTTTAAAGCGGTATAAAAGTTCATCTTGCCATTTCCTTCTCAAATTGGCAGGAACTACAATAAGAGCAGTATTTAATTCTTTTCGTGCTTCTAATTCATTTATAATTAATCCTGCTTCTATAGTTTTTCCCAATCCAACTTCATCACAAATCAATATTCTTCTTTTAGCAGAACTGATAAATTTCATAAGCGGTTTAAACTGATATTCCAAAAATAAAGTTCGTGATGTATTTATGGAGTAAATATTATTTTGAATGGTGTTAGAATTTGCCAGTTTTAGATGAGTTAATGCCTTTTGAAAGTCATTAAAATCTCCAAAGTAATTGGATAATAAATTTGATTTAACACTTGGCGTTTCTTTATACTCCATTAAACTTGTTTCTGAATAATGAGTAACTCCATCGGAAAATCTTACTTTATATACAATGTTTCCACTGACTTCTGATATATTCTCAATTATTCCTACTCTTTCAGTATTGTTTTTTATTCTGACTTTTGTTCCCACGCTAAACATAATGTTATTTACCTAACCAATTCTGATCTGGAATTATTTCGTCTGGTTCGTTGAGTTCTTTAATTTTAGGAGATACATCACGAGTTTTACAATCTTTTGGCAATTTATATCTCATAAGTGTTTCTTCTGGTTTCTTTGTAAGACCAAAGGATACAGCATATCTAAAATAGGGCGGTAAATTACTATCCCAATCAAGTGGTTCTTCTAATTTAATAATTCCATCTGGCGATTTAATATATTCATTTGTCTGTTCATCATATAAAGGGATATTGGAAAAGACAGATCTTAAAGTATCATCATTAAAACCTCCACCTCCTCCAAACACTGTTAAATCATAAAAAAATCTCATTGCTTCTAAACCCCTAATTTTTCCCTTAACCCTTTGCCATACATTTGAATCCTTAAATTTATTCCATATATCTGAATAATATTTAAGCACCTCTTCTTCATTATATCGGTTTTGCTCTTTTAAATTGTCTATATAGGAATAACCATTATAAACAATTTTAGCTCCTAAGATATCAATTTTCCCTAATGACTTGTCTGCATAAAATATAGTAAGATCAGTTGTCCCAGCTCCAAAGTCATAGATTGCATATAATTTAGTTTTAGCTCTTCTTTCATAAAAATCAAGTATTTCTGCAATAGATTCAGGTATTATCTCAATTCTAATATTGCTATTTGATAATTTCTGTGTACTATTTAATTTCTCGCATTTACTCATCTTCTGCATATCATTAAAGCAGTCGTAGAAAAGTAATTTTTTTGATAGTAGCAAAATACTTTGAAATCTTTCTACAATAACATTGTTGTTCATCTGTTCAACAGGAAGACATACAGAAAATATAAATTCATCATTATCTGTTAAAGGTATTAGTTTTCTAATTGTGTCTTGGGATATTTTCATTACATAAGCAATAAAACCTGCAGCAATCAGCATAGTTTCTGTTTTCACATTTCTCTTTAATATTGCCTGTTTAAAGTTTGTTATCTCAATACCTTTCGCATTGTATGTTTCATAACCATATTTTATCGCATTTCCGCTTTTCTTTGCTATAGAAGGGATAATAAATAAATCAAAATCACTCTCTGGTTTATAATTATCTGGTATCATACTTTTAAAATTTAACGGTTCATAATGCCCAGATGTCTCATTGTTAAAAGATACCTTTGTTCTACTTGTTCCAAAATCAATGCCTATATATATTCTTGCTTGTTTTTTAACAAAATGAGAAGATTGATTGACCCCTTTTCTGGGTATAACTTCTCTAATTATCTCTTGTTCGGGTTCTTTAGAGATGGTTTGTAGTTCCTCTTTTGCATTATTAATATCGTTTTGTTTGTTATTGGATATATCCGTATCTTTCGGGATTGGTTCAAAAGTTTTAGATGTTAATCCAACGCTATCTGTTCCTCTACTTGTCGTATCCATAGTAGTTTTGAATATGTGTCTATCAAAGATAAGTAAATTATTTTTATGTTTTGGTTTATAAGTGTTTAATGCAAGGGTATAGATGTAAATATCGTTATCCGCCAATAATTGAATCTCCTTCATGTTTTCAGAAATAATAAAATCATTATAATAGATATGGTTGAAATAGTCGTCTGGTGTTAATGTCTGACATACATAATAGGTATCCTGATTTACAAACCATATCTTTAATTTACTGCAACTATCCAACGATATAAAAAAGTTGTCATTAATAAATTGGATTTTCTTAAGGGTACACGCGTGTTTATCAATTTTTTCAATGAGAATTTCAGAATCATTTATAGTTCTATATAGTTCAAATGCAGAGTCATCATAAGAATATAGAATTTTAAGAGTATTGCTGCTGTTGGTTGTTTTCTTATCATATTTTATCTTTGAATATAATTCATTTATAATGGTTGAATTTGTTTGGTTTATTGTCTCCGAATTGTAGTTCAATAACATAAACCCGGTAATTACTATTTTGATTTTACTTTGGGATGTAACTAAATATTTACAATTGTCAGTGCCCTTATATATAGTATATGCACTTAAAGGCAAATAATCGTTATTAATATGATATTTATTATAGGTTAACAATTTTAATTTATCATCATAAATCTGCCACACTTTAGGAATAGGGTCTGTGTCATCAACAATAAAACTTTGGTCTAAGATATAAACAAGGTTGTTAGATTCATGTTTTAAAGTGTATAAGCGATTTCTTTTACAAATATATATTTTCTTTGTTCCGCTTGAACAAGATACAATAAGATCTCCACTGTCCTTGTATAATTGAATAAATTGTAATTTATCGTCTAAATGAATAGGAGGAATCGATTTTCTATGCTGTGTATAATATGTAATTGTATTATCCAGTTTATCAAATAAAATTTGAACATTGGAATCACAATATAATTGGTCAATTTTTTCATTCATAGTTATCACTCCGTTAGAATAAGTATTAGCTATTATGGCATTAATTCTACCTTCTTTAGAACTCCATAATTTATAAATCTGTTATCTTGTTCCTTTATAATATTATTGGGTTTTAATGTCAATAAAAATCTACTAATAAACTCTAAAAGATTTTTGCATATACACTACGAAACAAAGTACAATTGAGTTATTTTATCAATATTCTGCTTGATTTCATATAGAAAGGAATAAAATGGTAGGATGATATAATAACTCATAACAGGAGAAAAGTTCCGTAGGTACGACAGATATTAACGACGGGTTTTAACCCGGCGAAAAACAGCACCGGAATAATATAATAATTCGTTATGGGAGATAAAGTTCCGTTCTGTTGTCCCGCTGGGACTTATTTCATAATGTGTTTTTCCCGAGGGGCTTACGCCACCATCGCTATCATTGTGTCGCCCTCAGGGGCTCTTTTGGAATACGAAAATAAATAAAAGATGATGATTATATCTTACTTTTTTCGAGGGGCTTACGCCACCATCGCTATCATTGTGTCGCCCTCAGGGGCTCTTTTGGAATACGAAATAAATAAAAGATGATGATTGTATCTTCCTTTTTTCGAGGGGCTTACGCCACCATCGCTATCATTGTGTCGCCCAAAGGGGCTTGAATAATACTATATTGATAATCAGTTACACAAATAATCCACTTAGTTCTAAAATCCTGTAATCCTTGTTTCTAAAACTAAATCTGTAGAATCTGTGAGAGAATATTTCTTGCGGAGGAACGGCGTCCTCCGACTACACATCTAAATCCTCTTAATCCTAAAATCCTGAAATCCTCGTTTCTAAAACTATATTCCTGTAATCCTTGTTTCTAAAGCCATCTCCCTAAAAATATCTTCTTCTATTGTTAATTCCCTATTTACTATGAACATACACAGGAATATCTTTCACCCAAAGTTTATAGATAGCTTCGGGACCCAGTTCTTGCCAAAGAAATGTTTCACAGGAAACAATATGTTGAGATAGATAGGCGGAAATGCCTCCAGACATAATAAAATAGACCGCTCCAAAGTCCATAATCGCTTTTTGCACTTCCAGCGAGCGTTCACCCTTGCCAATCATTACTCGCAAGCCGTTTTGAATTAAAATAGGAGTGTAAACATCCATTCGGGAGCTGGTTGTAGGTCCTATTGCTCCACATACATTTCCCGGTCTGGCAGGACTTGGTCCACAGTAAAATAGTGTTGTTTCTGCCAGGTCTAAAGGTAATTTTTCTCCTCTTTGGATAATTTCCACCATTCTTTTATGAGCTGCATCTCTGGCTGTAAACAGACAGCCGCTTAATAAAACTTTATCAGATATATTCAGTTGGCTTATATCAGCTGGACAAAGAGGCAAGGTATATCTATATATTTTCATAAGTTATATAATAATTTCTATATGCCTGTGGGAATGGCACTGTAAATTTACTGCCACAGGTAAAGAAGCAATATGACAGGGAGCAGTTAAAATGTGAACAGCTAAAGCATTAGTTTTTCCTCCTAATCCTTGCACCCCGATTCCTGTTGCGTTGACACTTTCCAAAATTTCCTGTTCTAAAACAGCATATTCTTTCAGGGGATTTTTCTTGCTTAATGGCCGCAATATAGCTTTTTTGGCTAAAAGAGCACAGGTCTCAAAATTGCCACCGATACCAATTCCTATTATCAAAGGGGGGCAGGCATTACCTCCAGCCAGAGTAACTGTTTCTACCACAAAATTTTTTATGTCCTCAGAGCTGGCAGAAGGTGTAAACATTTGCAGCCGACTCATATTTTCGGCACCACCACCCTTCTGATCAATCTGCAATTTTATTGTATCTCCTTTTATAATAGAAATATGCACTATTGCAGGGGCATTATTTCCTGTATTTTCTCTTTGCAGAAGAGGGTCTTTTACAATTGATGGTCGTAAATAGAGTTCCTTAGAGACCTTTATCAGGGTTTCGTTAATAATTTCCGGTAAGGGTGGACCTTCAATTATACATTGATTACCTATTTCCGCAAACACAACCAAGGTTCCTGTATCCTGACAGAGGGGGATTTCTATTTTAGGTGCCAGTTCTATGTTTTTTAGCATACAATTGAGAATATCTTTACTGATTTCGCCGGTCTCGTTGGCAAGGGCATTTTTCAGCAGGGCAGGTAATTCAGGATCAGGGGTAAAGGTTATATATTTTATGGCATTAGCGAGTTCGGACTCAATTGTTTCACATGAAACATATCTGTAAGCCATTGTTTTAACCTTTTTGTCTCTTAATTAGATACTTCAGCAGGAGGTCTTCTATTGGGGTAAAGGTATCAACAGGATTATATTCTATTTGATTTTTGTAGCATTCCCGTTTTAGATAGTTCGTAAACTGATGATAGTTTTCCTGATATTCCTTGTGTATTTGCCAGGGTGAGACAGTTATTTTTTCTCCTGTTTCACTATCTATAAATTGTGCTTCTCGTTTATAATCAAACTTTTCTTCCTTAGGGTCAATTATATGAAAAACAAGTACTTCATGATTGCGGGCACGGAAATGTTTCAATGCTTCCATAATATTATTCGGTTCATCTAAAAGGTCACTGATAAGGATTATCAGAGAGCGTTTTTTTACCAGTTCGGCAATTTGATGCAGGGGAGTTAACAGGTCTGTTTGGTCTTCTGCCTTCAAATCTAAGAGAGCAGCAAATAACTGGGAAGTATAGCTTCTAATTGCTTTGGGTGGAAAAGCAGAAGTAATTTTGTTATTAAATGTATAAAGTCCGGCAGCATCTTTTTGGGAAATCATCAGCCAAGCCAAAGCACCTGCCAATTGAGTTGCATATTCAATTTTACTGCTTTTTCCGGAACTGAAAAACATTGATTTACTGTGATCTAAAAGAATGTAACTGCGTAGGTTGGTTTCTTCTTCATAGCGTTTTACATAGTACCGTTCCGTTTTTGCCAAAATTTTCCAGTCCAGGTCTTTTAACGGTTCTCCAGGATTATATTGCCTGTGATCTGAAAATTCTGCACTGAAACCATGATAAGGAGATTTATGCAA
>Ga0209200_1002358_pt1 | contig 17679 bp, 15 predicted proteins | sample AD_UKC033_MetaG_FD_184406 | JGI IMG/M metagenome (GOLD analysis project Ga0209200, IMG submission 184406) | Active sludge microbial communities of municipal wastewater-treating anaerobic digesters from USA - AD_UKC033_MetaG (SPAdes) (version 2) | ecosystem: Engineered > Bioreactor > Anaerobic >...
CCAATCCCGAATACACCGCTGAATCCCGACTGGCAAAAATTGCGTGACGCGACGACGAGTTTGCTGTCGGAATAACGTCTTACTATCTCGTCGGCACGCCGCGCTGGCGACAGACCTCGAACAACTTGCGCGTCTGCGGCTCGATGCCTTTCGCGGAGTCAATCACCATGACCACCGCATCCACGGCGGTGAGCACGCGATAGGTGTCCTCGGAGAAATCTTTGTGACCGGGCGTGTCGCGCAGGTTGATGCGGTAACCGGCGTAATCGAATTGCAGCACGGTGGAGCCGATCGAGATGCCGCGCTGCTTCTCCAGTTCCATTCCACCGGCCGTGACGGCCCCGGTTTATTGACGGTGCTTGAAATTCACGGCGGTTTGGATGAGGAGAGCCCCAGCCAGCCCCAGCTTCAGCGCGTGGATTACCCACAACCCGCGCCAGCCGGAGCGCAGGAACTGATCCACGGCGTGGAGGGAAATCAGGTCCATCAGGATCAGCGCCAGATAAAGTTCCAAGCCAAAGGGCACGAAATTCAAATGCCGCCGCCGCTGTCGCCACCAGTTCACGCCGCGCGCCAGAATCGCCACCAGCACCAGGCTGAGGACGCCCTTTTGCCACCCGCCGCGCAAGTAATACCAGTCGCCGGCCCGCGCCAGCGCGCGGCCGCGGCTGCCCACGGCGATTTCCCAACCAGCCAGTTCCCCAAGCCCGAGGATCGCCAGCGCCAGCGCCCAGCCGCCCCACCGGCAAGCCTCCCGCCGTGTCTGGGGCGAATTCGCGCAGCGCCGCCACAGGCGTCCGGCCATTGCGGCGGCGGCCAGCAGCAAACACCCCATCACCACCCGCGGCCATGCCCACGGCGCATCATCAGTCTGCGCCGTCCGTTCGGGAGATGAATACAACCGCACCGGTCGCAACCGTTGCGGCGGCGCCTCATTGACGACGGGGATCGGTCCCGTGTTGGCGACGCGCGAATGGTCGCTCCACCGGCCGGTCGGGCTGAGAAAGATGATGCCGTTGACGAAGCGCAGCCCGGGCCGCGCTGGCACCGGCAATTTGAAGTCCAGAGTGTGGACGTTCGTGGAAACCCGCCGGGGCGGGCTGGCAACCAGAAAGCCCTGGGACGTGTGGTGATTGGTGGCCCAATGCAAATCCACGCACAGGTAGGCGGGCGCGGCCAGATGTGGCACGCTCACGCGCAAAATGAGGGATTGCCCGACCTCCACCGCCGCGGGCGCACTGACCCGCACCCAATCCACCCGGCTGTCCAATTGGCCGAGCCCCAACCAAACCGCCCCCACCGCCAGCAGCAGTGCGAGTGCGACCACGGTTGTTCGCTTGGCGATGAATGGCCGGCGACGCGTGTTCAAGCGGAGGCAGCATCGCTCACCCGCCCGCGCAGACAAGGACGAATTGTCACCCGTCCCGGACGCTGCACGCGCGAAATCCCCGCGCGCGCATCCGGCGGTGCGGGCGGCAGTCAGGACGTCAATCCGCCCGTTGCTTGATGCGGCCCGCCCGGTCAGCGGACAAAGACACGGTAGGGGCCACAAAATTGGTTGTCGAAAATCAATCGGGCGCGAGTGGCGGCAGGCGCCATCCGTGCGCCCGGGGCGGCGGCCTCGCTCCAACCCACCTGCAACCGGTAGAAATTTTTGACCGAGTTGGTGGCGGCCAGCACAAACCGCCCGGTCCCATCCGCCTGATTGACTGGCGGGACCATGACTTCCGTCCACGGGGTCAAGCTGAGTTCCGGGCGGTGGAAGAGCTGGTAGACACGCCCGGCGTGCTGCGGCCAGAAGGAGAGGCTGGCCACGGCATTGGTCACGGTGACGGTAAATTTCAGGTGTGAGACCGCATTGGTGGGGTTGGTGCCCATGATGTATTCACGCGCGGTGTGATACCCGTCATTGTCCGGATCGGCGAGTGGATCGGTCGGCCCCCCGAAGAAAGCATCCCGCCACCAGACCGGCACGGTGAGGTCGGTCGGCGCATCCTGCGCGGTGACGTATTCAAATTTGACCGCGTCAGCCAGCACCACGGAAGGGCCGGCTTGATTGGCGAGCCGCACGAAACCGCTGGTGCCCTTGACGAACTCCAGCCCCGCCGCCAGCAGCCGCCAACCTCCGCCGCCAGTTTTCTGGTTCACCTCCAGATGGGTCGTGCCGTTGGCGTGGACGATTTCAAAGGGCGCATTGTCGGCGCGATTGTTCCCCTGCGGGTACCAGATGTAAACGTCGTAGCGGCCGGGCGTGGTCAAATTGGGTCGCCAGGTGGCCGTGGCCGTCGGCGCGCCGGCAACGGAAGCGGCGAAGCGATAATCCGTCCCGTATTTGTCGGTGGAACTCGTGCCCGGAGTCCAATCCCCCGTGAAGGTGGCGGCGGCGTTATCCAGGATCAGCGCGCCGGCGGTGGTGAACTGGTAAACGCCGGACAGATAGGTGTTCGTGCCGTCATGGGACAGCGCCTGATAACTGTACGTCGTGCCCGGCGTCAAACCGGTCAGCAGCAGCACATGGTTGGTGGTGCGCTCCGGGTCCAAATAGGAATCCGAGGCAAAGCTGCCCTGGGCCGCGGCGACGGCCTGATTTTGTTCCAGATCGGAGTCGGCGCTGAATTGCACCCGGCTGTCGGCCGGCACGGTGGTGGCCCAGGTGACGAGCGCACTGCAGGCGCCGGGCGCGGCCTGGACGGAGTTGAGGTAGGGCGAATCCAACAGCGTCAGGACGGCGGGCGGACTGGTGGTCTGTCCCGCCGGATTGAGGACGACCACGGTGTAGGCCCCAACGTCCTCGGGCTGCACATTCCAGCGGGTGTAACTGTTGTTGGTGGCTCCGGGAATCGGCGTGCCGTTGAATTGCCACTGGTAAAACAGCGGGGCGCCGCCGGTGGCGGCGACCGAGAAGGTGGCGGCGGCCTCCGGGAAAACGGCCACGGAAACCGGCGGGATGGAAATCACCGGCGGCGCCGGCAGCACGAGGGTTTCCACACGCACGTTGTCGAAAAGGACGAACGCCGCTTCCGCCGGCGTCGCGATGGAGTTGAACAAATCCATGTAGCCGAGCATCACGTTGCCGTTGGTGAAGGCGGAGGCGTTGACCCGCTGGGCGATGAGCTTTCCGTCGAGGCGCCAGGTGAGGACCTGGTTGAGGTCCTGGCTGAGTTCCACGGTGACCCAGCGTTTGCCGGGCGCGCCGGGGCTTTCAAATGGCGGGGCGGGAAAGAGGTCCAGCCAGACGGGATCGCCATGGTCCGCGCTGGTCGCGCCGCTGGCGCTGAAGCCACTGCTGGCAAAGGACAACGCGGTGGGGCGGCCGGCGGGGTTGCCCACATAGGCGCGATAATCCGGATTGGTGCCGCCTTCGCCATCCAGGGCAAAGAAAATTCCATCGCTCGGATCGGACGTGGCGGAGTCCCAATTGACCCGGGTGCCGGTGTGGTTGAGGCCGCAGGTGAAATGTTCGGTGCTGCCCGTGCCGCCTCCCGGTCCGCCCGGGTAATTCATCCAGAGATCGAACGTCAACCGGTAGGCGCCCTGGAAGAATTGATTCTTCGGATACAAACTGACGCCGGCGGGCGCGCCCAGCGCATCGTTGTTGTTCACCGTCAATCGCAGTCCGCGGGTGGTGCCGCCGGAGGCGTGCGGGGCCGCGGGAATGGGCGCGCCATGGAAGTCGCTGTAATACGTGCTGTAATCAAACGCCCACGTGGCGGTGTAATCGGAAATCCCATTGCCGCTGCCGGCGAAGAGATCCCAGTCATCCGCCGAGGCGGGAGTGTCAAAATCATCCGCGAACACCGTCTGCCAGGTCTGCGGATAGGTGACGCTCAAGCTGGCGACGACGCTGGTGACGACGGCGGTGGCATTGGAGACCACCAGCGCGTAAGTGCCCGCTTGCGCGGCCTGCACGTTGGCCAGAACCAGATTGCTGCTGGTACCGCCGGGCAGATTCACGCCGTTGAAGCGCCATTGATAATGCAGGTCCGAACCGGTCACCACCGGGGTAAAGGCGGCTTCCGCTCCGGCCGCAACGGTCTGGCTGCGGGGCGGCTGCACGATCAGCGGCGGGAAATCACCGGTGGGCGTCAGCAACCCGCTCCCATCCAGGATCAGCAGGCCGCGTTGAATGTCGCTGACGAGCAACTTATCGAAACCCAGGTGCGGAAACACCCCCCAGTTGCCCTGATACGAACTGGTGGCCGTGCCGGGAAACGTGTCGTAATACCCGATGCGCACCGGCCGGTGGACGTCGGCGATGTCGAAGACCTGCAGACCGTTTTGATACCAGCTGAGAAACAGGTGATTGCCGATGACCACCGGGTTGTGGGGAATGTTGGCGCCGAGGCCCATGCTGGCCGGCGTCAAGATGAGAAACGGCGCGGTGTTGGAACTCAACGCCGCCGGATCGGAGACGTCAAAAAAACGCACGTCGCCGCCGGGAATCTCGCGGCAAACGATCAGTGTGTCGCCATCCTCGGTCGGCCAGCTGCTATGCGAATTGTAGCCGGAGTAAACGCGCCCGAGCCATTGCGCCGGCTGACTCCCCAGCGCCGTGACGTCCCACAAATCCGTCTGCCCCGGCGACGCGGGATTGCCGTTGTCGTGGCCGCCCCAGCCCGAGGTGTAGAGGATGACCCGGTCACCCTTGGGACGCACGGTGATTTGGTGAACCTTGGTGGTGTTGGTGGTAACGATGTCCTGGAGATACACCGGCGCCGCGGGATCGCGGACGTCGAAAACCTTCACCGTCACAATGCCCGGCACGTGCGCCGCTTCATACAAAAAATCACGTTCCAGAAAGACCGTATGCACATAATCAAATCCGTTTGTGACGTCGCCGGTGGTGCCGCCGATGCGACACAGCAATTGCGGCGCGGCGGGATTGGTCAGCGAAACGATGTGCAGGCCGCCGCCGCTCCAGCTGCCAAAGTACCCGATGCGCTGGCGCAGCGCTCCCAGCTCGAACTGGTTCTGACTTTTGGGGCTGGGACAGTACACGCTCAACAGAACCGGCGCGGCGGGGTTGCTGATGGAGTATATCCCCACGCCATAGTTGTAGGTGTCATACCGCAGCCAAACCCCCAGGCAGGCCAGATCGCCTTCGGCCCAAACATCCCCGTAGGAAATCGGGCTGGCCGACGGCCGGGTCTGGCTGACGAGCTGGAGGTTGAAATTGGTGGGGTTTTGAGCGGCGAGGACCGCGGGCCACAGACCCAGGCCGCAGGCCGCCAGGCGCGACAACCCGAAGCGGACGATACGAAACCCAATACACGCCATGATCTGTGGGCTCATCTATACGACACCAGTGCGGTTTGGACAAATGCAAATCACGGCACAAGGATGTCGTGACGCGCCGCGGCCAGCCGGGCCGCGGGAACGGTGAGACTGGCCGCCTCCGCTGCCGGGGGCCCTGCAGATTCGGCAAGGACATATTCGAGGACGGCTTTGAGGTCGTGAAGATCACGTTTGAAAATGTAGCCGGCCGCCCCGGCGGCGAACATGCGTTCCACCAGGCGCTGGTCGTTGCTGGCGCTGACAAAAATGAACGGAAGGGACGGAGCAAGATCCAGGGTGATCGCCAAGGCCCGGAATCCGTCGAAAATCTGCCGGTCGCCATCCGCCAGAATCAAATCGGGCGGATGGAGCATCAGTTCCCGTCGAAAATCGGTTTCCGACTGCACCCGTGTCAGCACACAGGCAAAATCCGTCCGCTCCAATTCGCGCGCGATCGCTGCAGCGTCCGCCGGATTGTCTTCCACCAAAAGGATGCCCAATCGAATTGGCATGGTAACGGTGACTTGCTGACCGGCCATAACCTGACGCACGGAGATGCCCGCGCAAGCCCGATTTTACAAAACTTATTCACCAATCGCTGCCCGCCGCCAACCGGGAATCACTAAAATGCGCTGGTCACCAGGATGACCCGGATCCTCGCATCGCGGGCGGCCACCACCACGCGCCACTGGGCAGAGGTCTGTGTGCCACAGGGCGGGGCGCCGGGCGCGGGTTTCCCCGCCACCATGATCAATTCCGGCGCGGATTGGGAGGCCCCTCTCCCCAGGTTGAGACTGACATTGCACAGCGAAAAGCGTTGTCCGGTCAAACAGGCCCCGGTGCGGGTCTTCGTATGCAACATCATTGGCCGGAACGGATGATTCGCCATCAGCCCGGCAACGATTTGTTCGTCGCAACCGGCGGCGGTTGGTTGACGACCAACGATGCGGCATTCAACGCCAGCGGTCGCGCCGCCGCCGGCCGGTCGGCAGCGAGCGACGACATCTGGAGCGACTCCATCGGGTCGCCCTGGAAAAACTCCGTGTAACCGGTGGAAGTGCGGTTGATCAGCCCCGCCAGGCGGACGTGATAATCAGCCAGATGCGCCTGCAGTTGCGGCCAGAGCAGGGCCAGGCTGGCGTGGTCGCCGCGATCGCACCAGGCCTGCACCGCCACCTGACCCTCGCGCCAGTGGAGCCGCAACGCAATCTGCGTCTTCAGGTTGGGGGTCAGAATGACCTCTACAAAATCGTCACCGCCACGTTTGAACATGCGGATTTCGCGGGCGATGACTTCGCCCAGGCGAAGCATGGTCTGCTGGGGGGAGACCTCGAGTTCGGCGGCGGCCCCGGCATGTGCAGACCGGGACAGTGGAGGTCGGGAGGGACCAGCAGCGATCAGACTACGAGCCGTACCAGGCAAAAATTGCTGGGAGGCCCCGGCAACATCTTCCTTCTTGTCCATAGTTTTCATCGTGCCCCCACTTCAAGCACCGCCTGTGCCAGTCGTGCCCCAGTGGAGTCAGCGTGCCGGACATTGCGCCGGGAACGGTGGAAACAGATGGACAGACGAGGGCGGGAGGCCGCGTCAGACGCGGCGCCCCGGGCCCGAAAAGAGCCAGCCGGATACGGTCCTCACGAAACGACGCCGGCGGTGGCGGCATCCCCCGCGCCGGCGGAGGCCTGGTCGCCCAGCTCGTACTCGTTCAGTTTATTGCGCAGGGTGCGAATGCTGATGCCGAGCTTGCGTGCCGCATGCGTGCGATTGGCGCCGCACTGGTCCAAGGTTTCGAGGATGTGTCGCTTCTCCACCTCGCTTAACGTCAGGGGGGCGGCGGCGCCGAGCGCGGTGCCCGTGGTGGAAGAGAGCGGCAGTTGCGTGGCGGAGATCCCGGGCGGGGGACGGTGAAATCCCAGCGCCGCCGGCTGGATCGGCTCCCCATCCGTGCACAGGATCACGGCGCGCTCAAGGACGTTTTGGAGTTCGCGCACGTTGCCCGGCCAGGCGTGGTTTTCCAGCGCCACGCGACTGGCCGCGGAGAGGCCGGCGGTACGCACGCCGTGTTTCCGTTCGAAACGCTGCCGGAATTGTTCGGCCAGGAACAAAATATCCTCGCGCCGCTCGCGCAACGGCGGCATGGCCACGGGCACCACGTTCAGGCGGAAATATAGATCCTGACGGAACTCCTGCTTCTCGATGCTTTGCTCCAGATCGCGGTTCGTGGTGGCGAGCACCCGGACGTCCACCTTGATGGTGCGCGAACCGCCGACGCGTTCGAGTTCGCGCTCCTGCAGCACGCGCAGGAGTTTCGCCTGGAGCGGCAGGGGAATCTCGCTGATTTCATCCAGCAACAGGGTGCCGCCGTGGGCCAGTTCAAACCGGCCCTCGCGCCGGGTCAACGCGCCGGTGAACGCGCCCTTTTCATGACCGAAAAATTCGCTTTCAATGAGGCTTTCGGGAATGGCCGCGCAGTTCACCCGGATGAAAGGCCCCTGGGCGCGCGGGCTGGCCTGGTGAATGGCCCGCGCCACGAGCTCCTTGCCCGTGCCGCTTTCTCCGTGGATCAAGACCGTTGCCTGGGTGCGGGCCACTTTCCGGATGAGTTCCCGCACCTGCGCCAACGCCGGGCTTTGCCCCAAGAGCTCCGGCTCGTCGGCCACATCGGCCCGGGAGAAAAACCGGTTCACTTTGAGCAGGCGGGTGAACTCCTGCGCTTTTTGCAGTGTCACCTCCAACTGCTCACCAGAGAAGGGTTTGAGCAGATAATCAAACGCCCCGGCTTTCATGCAGGCCACTGCGGATTCAACCGAGCCGAAACCGGTCATCATCACCACCAGCGGCTTGCCCGGACGACTTTGGAGCTGCCGCAAAAATTCCGTGCCGTCGCCATCCGGCAACCGCACGTCGCATAACACCAGATCGAAATTGTCCTGGGCCAGGCACTCCTGGGCGGCGCTGATCGTCGCGACGCCGGCCACGTCATAACGGCGATGCCGCAGCAATTGCTCCAGGCTTTTTCGCACCAGCGCATCGTCCTCGAGTACCAGAATTTTTTCCATCGGCATGGTCGCAGCACTTTGGCGCCCCCGCCTGTGCAAGGCCGCGAACACCAAGTTGATGGCTGATTTAGCGATGGACCGCCGCGGCCTGGCAAGTTTTTTCTCGCCGCAGCCACCATTGGGCGGGACGGTGAAACCAACCGGCGGCGGAAGTTTCGGCACCAGGCAAAGGTGCGCCCGGCTTTCCTGCGACGTCGGTAACGCCGCAACGCCCGCCGGTCCGGCGTGGCTGCTTTGCAACGGTTCTGGCAATGTGGACCGATCCGTTGGATGCCGCTGGCCTTGCGGTCGCTGATGGCGTCAGGCGCATTGTCGCGACAATCTCCATCTCCGGCCGGGACTCCACTTGCCGCTTGGACGCAGAGTATCCAACGACTGGGCACGGAATTATTGACGGTCGTCGCGACTTGGCGGGTTTCTTTCCAGTGTACTTGGACATCAAACAACTGCGGACTCTATTCCCGCCCGGGGCGCAGTTCGCCTACAAACTCAAGCACGCAAATCAAGGGGTGAACGTGGTGTTCACACCGTTCCCACGGCCCGACGCCACCGGGTACCAGACGGACTACAACAAGGCTGGCCAGATTTTGAGCGGCCTGACATTTCGTGTTGACGCTGCCGGATTGTCGGGGCCATCCGCATCTCTGAATTCTATCGCGACAGAAGACAAAGGCGTGTTTCTTCTCGAAGGCTGGGCACACTGGGCATTCCGCGCGAGGAGGCGGGCGGGAGGCGGCACTTTGCCGGCCCGCTGGCGGAGCCCGAATTCACGTTCCGTTGCGCCGGCAGACGCGGGTTCTCCCAGAGCATCGGGTTTCGGAGCCGACCGGAAGCAAAAGCTGTATTTGACAAAAAGGAGCCACCCATTGGTGTGAGCGGTCAAGAGCGACAATAGTTTTCCGTCAGCCAGCTTTTCGTTTCTTAAAAGCTGTCTTGGTCTGTTCCGGCCGTTAGGGCGGGCGGCGTTCCAAGCGCGATTCCTTCCTGTCCTTTCGGTCGTTGTTGGCGGATGCCTCCTGCCCGTCAGGGAAGGGGATCCGTTCAGTCACCCATCGGGTTCCAGCGTGGCACGTCCGGCCTGGGTGTCAGTCCGGTCTGCCGTCGTTCCGCTGGCGCGGTTCGGCGGCGCACGCCCTCCGCCCGCGTTCGCGGAAGCCAGAAACCATTCAGTGCCAAACCGGGTTCATTCAGTGTGGGTTATCGAATTTCCGCTGCTCGGTTTTGATCGGGAACAGAACCGCTGGTATTCCAGCCATCATCCGTTCACCGCGCCGGTGACCGAAGACATTCCCCTGCTCAAGTCCGACCCCAAGCAAGTCCGCGACCAGCATTACGACATCGTGGTGAATGGCGTCGAGCTCGGCGGCGGCTCGATCCGTATTCACCAGCCCGACGTGCAAAAGACCATCTACGAGGAACTGCTGCAGATTCCGCCGGACATGGTGAAGGCGCGTTTCGGTTGCATGTTGGAAGCCTTCAAATACGGCGCGCCGTCGCACGGCGGCATCGCGCTCGGCTTCGACCGCCTCATCGCCATCCCCTGCAACACACCGAGCATCCGCGACGTCAGCGCGTTCCCGAAAACGGCGAAGGGCGGTGACCTGATGACCGAGGCCCCAGGCTTTACCGAACCGAAACAACCCCGCGACTTGCACATTGGGGTGAAGGGGAAGCCGCCGATGTTCCCGCCTCCGCCGAAAGTTTAACCCGGATCTGCGGAAAGCCGTTTGAGCCGGGCGAGAGCCACGTCAAGGCGTTCGCCGTTTAAGTTGGTCAGCCGCAAGCGTGATTCAACTTGAGCCGGGTCAACCAGCTTGTGGCGCAATAATTCTGCGACGTAGGCGGTGTCTTTTTCCCGCCCCGCCGCGAGTTTTGCCACGGCAAGATCGTGCGCTTCGAGGCATAATCCACAGCCGTTGCCGGTGTTGGAGTTTTGCAATCGGACCAGGCGTTCTTTCCAGCCAGGCGGAAGAATTGCCGTTTCCTCGGCGACGCCATGTGCGTAATAGCCAAATGTCTGGTGAAAGGGCGAACCTTCGCCGATTGAACCGTCAATCAAGTCCGCGTCCGCCGGGTCGCGAAACGTGAACACGTCGGCCTCGATTGAAACCAGAAGTGCGGTGGGCGCGTGGGGAAATTGTCCAAGGAGGGCCTGGCTGCCGATCACGACAATCTCCGTCGCCCCGGTGATGCCGATGGCGGCACGGATGATATGTTCAAGCTGCGGGCGTTGCATGGCGGAAGTGTTGCTTTACCTCCCAGACTTCACGCGCGTTCAAGACTCCGGCAAATGGTGAATTTTGACGAAGCCGGCGGGCATTCTCGCTATTTGAAGTCAAGAGGCTGCAGATTTCTTCCAGTGGTCGGGCCAGAATGTCCTGCCATTCTGCGTAGCAACGGAGCAGCAAGGGGGCGTTGGCGTTCTGCTTCGACCAGCGTGCCAGATTATCGTGAGCGAGTTGGAGCAGCCCGGGTTGCTGCCGCAGCCGCGCGGCGGTGCGGCGTCCCAGTTCCAGACTGATTTCATCCATCAACTCGTGACTCACGCAAGCAACTTAACCGGGCCGAAACTGATGGTCAATCTTGCCAAATCCGCGAAGGGCGCGAACCACGCGAAAAGTGTCATGGAGTGCGCTGGCAGAGCGCAGCGGCGACAGCGCTTTCGGGCGCGTGAGGTTCTGTTGGAATTGGAGGTTCTCGTGGGTCCGAAAGCGGCGCTTCGCTTCCCGCCGCACTCCAAGATGCCGTTGGTGATACGAGAGGTCGCAACAGACCTGGTGGAGCTTCTCAACGCCGGAGGCGTGACATCGTTGTAGTTTCGGAATCTGAAATGGGACCAAGCTCCGTGGGAGCGCCATCGGCCGGATATTTCGCTCCTACGGAGCTGGCTATCTTGGGCGGTGTATTCTACAAATATGCCGCACCTACGGCGCTACATCATTTGCGATGCCATTCCATCCCGAAGACCGCGAAAGGCGCGTGCTTGATGACCGATTCGCCCGGCGCGGTTTCGTCGAAGCAACGGCGCGAGCCTTACATTGTTGTGAAGGTAGAGAAGCCGGAAGCGCCAACGGCAACAACTAACCGCGAACGGCGCGAACCACGCGAAAAGTGTCATGGAGTGCGCTGGCAGAGCGCAGCGGCGACAGCGCTTTTGGGCGCGTGAAGTTCTGTTGGAATTGGAGGTTCTCGTGGGTCCGAAAGCGGCGTGGCGCTTCGCTTCCCGCCGCACTCCAAGATGTCGTTGGTGATACGAGAAGTCGCAACAGGCTTGGTGGAGCTTCTCAACGCCGGAGGCGTGACATCGTTGTAGTTCCGGAATCTCAAATGGGACCAAGCTCCGTAGGAGCGCCATCGGTCGGATATTTCGCTCCTACGGAGCTGACTATTTTGGGCGGTGGATGCTACAAATATGCCGCGCCTACGGCGCTACTTCATTTGCGATGTCATTCCATCCCGAAGACCGCGCAAGGCGCGTGCTTGGTGGCTGATTTGCCCGGCACGGTTTCGTTGAAGCAACTGTGCGGCCTGCCAGATGAGGGAAGGGAGAGTCTTCAACGCCTCCCTTCCGTCGACGTCGTGACTCATGGGTTTGTAGTAGTCAAGCCAACTCACGGGGATGGAATGGGAATCCGATAGTTCAACTGGGCGGTCATTAAGAGCAGGACGGATTGTCCATCGGCCGCCACTGTTGGGTAAAAATCGAGTATCGGACCGGTCGAGTATTTTTCCCCTGAAGGAATCTGCCGCATTTCCGTCGTTTGCACTTGGGCTTGCCGACCATTCACGGTGGTGACCGTCAGTGCGCTCGCCAGCGAGCCTCTTTCCGGGTCTTGTGTGCGCTGGAGGAGGTCGGCAGTTTGCTTTGGGTCCAGCATGATAAAACCTTCCGGTGTCTGCCTATCCTCATCGTAGAACCCTGAGAGGCGGAGGTCTTTGGCGGTCGATTCTGTGAATTCAACGACTTTAGAACTAACCCTGACTTGCTCATCGGTGTCTCCACGCTGAACTGTCGCCAAGACGAATGCACGCTTCCCATCCGGGGTTCTCCATCCGCCGGTGATCACGGTCTGATTCCATGAAACTTTCGCAATGGTTGTCGCCACGAAAGTTCGCACCGGCGGCGTGTTGGAAAACACGTCGAGAACTCTCGCTTGGAAGCTCATGGCATCCTTGGCCGCCGCCGATATCTCTTCTACTTCCCGGCGCTGTCTTGCGACCTCACCGCGCAGGCGTAACATTTCGCTAAAATCCGGATTTGGAGTCTGGCTGGCGCTTGTCACAGATTCTTGGTTCTTTGCTTGTTGATTTGCCGTGGCAATTTGCTCCGTCAGAGATGTTACCGTTTGCTGCAACGCTTCATTCCGTTGACGCAATTGAAGGGCTTGGCGGGCCTCATAGATTCCAAATCCAGCGAGAGCGGCGAGCGTGGCGGTGATGACAGTTTTCTGAAGTGCAGTCATGGCGATGGCTTTGGTGGCGGTGGCTGTTGCAGTCGTGGCGAGGGTGGTTCCGGTCAGTGCGGCGGTGGTCGAGATGGTCAGGGCAAGCCCGGCCGGCGCGGCTTGCACGGCGTGGGCTGAGATGACGACGGCCAATCCACTCCCGCCAACGGTAACGCCACGTTTGGCAAAGAGTTCGCGCAATCGTTCCACTGCGCGGCTCACGCGTTTTTGCGCGGCATCATCGCTGATGCCCAGCGTCGTACCCACGGTGCGCAGGTCGTGATTTTTGAAATAGCGCAGGAGCAGCGCGTCGCGATCAGGTTCGTCCAGTTCAGCCATCGCATCGTCGAGGGCCGGGCGGAGTTGTTCCCAATCGGGAGCGGAGTCGGGTGCGGGGTGAATCTGTTCCATGGCCTGCCTTTCGCGTTGGGTGCGGCGGATTTCACCGCGATTCAGGTCGCGCGCGGCGAACCGCGTGCCGCGATACAACCAGCCGACGAGGGAGGCTTCGGGAGGCAAGCTTCCACTCAAAGCGCCGGCCTTGCGGGCGAGATCGGTGAAGACGCTTTGGGTGACATCGCGGGCGAGTTCGGGGGAATTGACCTGTCGCAGCGCGGCGGAATGGACGAGGTCGGTATGCCGCGCGACGATTTCGGCAAAGGCGGCTTCCGTGCCGCGTTGGGCGTAGGCGCGGAGCAGTTGAGCATCGGACTGGTCGTGCATCTCACCCATTAAACAGCCACCGCCGGGAAAATCCGACAAAGTATTTTTGGGCGTCGGGGCCTGGACGGGCAACGATTCCTTGCCGTCACACCGGGCCGCAACTAGCAGCCTGCCGGACTTAGGAAACGCAATTTGAGCAAAGTGGATTGAACAGTTGCTGGGCGTGCGCGTCTGAAACGCATGGCCACCCGTTTCGTTTCCGTTGACCGTGACACCCCGCTGCTCCTCCCGCCCCATCTGCGCGAGTGGGTGCCCGCCAATCACCTGGTCCACTTCATTCGCGATGCCGTGGACGCCCCGGACCTGCGCCAGGTCAAGGTCAACACCCGCGGCACCGGCAGCGAACAATATCCTCCGCACATGCTCTTGGGCTTGCTCCTCTACAGTTACGCCACCGGCACCTTCAGCCGCCGCCGCATCGAGCAGAGCACTTACGACAGCGTGCCGGTGCGCCTGCTCACCGCCGATACCCATCCCGACCACGACACCCTCTGCACCTTCCGCCGCGAGAATCAGACCCTCCTCACCGAGAGTTTTGTCAAAGTCCTGCAACTGGCCCAACAACTCAACGTGCTGAAGCTCGGCTCAGCGCGTACTCCTGAGCCGCCTCAAATCCCTGAAGGCCGAGAAGGCCCGGTCCCGCTTCTGCATGGCTCGTGTTTTGTGGTTCTCTGCTCTGCGCACAGAATCATTTTGGAAAAGCGAAGGCGACGCCACGCGCCGGCCTCCTCTCTCCCGTTTTGTTTAGGCCTCGTCATCTTACCGCCGCAGGCGGTCTGATTTCAACTCCCACTTCGCGGGCGTGGCCCCATGCGATTCGGGGAACCGATACACCTCCCGCGGGGTGGCGTAGCCCAGTGCCTGATGCGGACGGCCCTCGTTGTAGTGGGCGAACCATTTGAACAGTCCGTCTTCCAACTCCAGCCCGTCTTCGTAGTCGCGCAGGTAAAGGTCCTCGTGCTTCACACTGCGCCACAGTCGTTCGATGAACACATTGTCCAGGCAGCGACCGCGTCCATCCATGCTCACCAGCGTCCCGGCCTCTTCCACCGCTTCCACATCGGCCAGCGAGGTGAACTGCGAACCCTGATCGGTGTTGGAGATCAACGGCGCCCGGGTGCCGTTCTTGAGCGCCGTGCGCCAAGCCCACACGCAGAAGGCGGCTTCCAGTGTGTTGCTCAAGCGCCAGGCCAGCACGTAGCGACTCCACCAGTCCATCACCGCCACCAGATACATGAATCCGTAGCGCATCGGGATGTAGGTCACGTCGGCGCACCACACCTGGTCCGGCCCGGTGACTTCCTTTCCACGCAATAAATACGGGTAGATCTCGTGCCCTTCGCCGGGCTGACGGGTCGCTTTCCGGGGATAGATCGCACGGATGTCCATCAAGGCCATCAAGCGTCTGACCCGCTTGCGATTGATCTCCCAACCTTCGCGTCGCAAGGTAGCCGCCAAGCGCAAGCTCCCGTAAACCGGCCGCTCCAGATGCCACTGGTCCAACCGGCGCATGAGGGCCAGGTTCTCGGCGCTCTCGGGGCGCGGCTCGTAGTCATACGCGTCGCGCGAGATGCCCAGCAACTCGCACTGCGCCCGCAACGACAGGCCTGCGGGAAGGCTTTCCACCAAGCTCACTCGCTCGGTCACAAGCCCAGTTGCTTGGACTTTTTTTTGAGCCAGTCCAACTCCATCGTCAACTGGCCCACCTTGCGTTCCAGCCGTTCAATTTCCACCTCCCGCTCGGCTACCTGAGCGCTGGGACCGCTCGCGAAGACTTCGGGCAAGCGTTCCGCCACCTCGCTCTTCCACTGGCTGACCTGGTTGGGATGCACCTGATGCTCCCGTGCGATCTCGGCCACCGTTTTGACCCCTTTGAGGGCTTCCAAACCGATCCGGGCTTTGAGCGCCGGATCGAACCGTCGTCGTTTTGCTTTCATTTTGTTGTCTGTCCTTTCTTTCGTTTTGACTCGCTCGTCCATCGAGCGAGCCAGGAGCAGACACCAAAAATCACACCTTAACCAGTGGTCTAAAAAATGGGGTCCATTTCACTCTTTGACACACCAATCCACCGACAGACTGTGCCATTTGATCTCGTTTAGTTACAATCCGCCACTTTTGCATTGGCGGCAATCGTCAGGCTGGCCCTTAAAACAAGGATGGCAATAACGTAACGCTGGATTTTGATGCGGACTAATCCGAGACTTTGCCAGATTGGCGTTAATCGAACATGCAGCCCCAATGATCGCCCGTGTCAGTCTGGAAATCGCCCTCCGCAAGGAGTTTGATTATTTCATCCCGCCGGAACTGGCGGGCAAAGTGGACGCGGGCAGCCGCGTGCAGGTGCCGTTCGGCCCACGCAAGGTCATGGGCGTGGTCACCGCCATCGCGGAGGAATCGGCGCACGCGAAACTCAAGCCGATCATCAAAGTCATCGGCGCGCAAACGCTCGTCACACCCAAGGTGCTCAAGCTCGCGCGCTGGATTGCGGAGTACTATTGTTGCGCGCCGGAGATTGCGCTCAAGAGTGTGCTGCCCGAAGTGGTGCGCCGCGAGGAATCCGGCTGGCGCGAACGGTTATTCGTGCGCGCCTTGCCGTTGAACGGGGAATTTCCCAAGCTCCCGAAACGCCAGCAGGAAGTTTGGAACATCGTCGAGGAACGGCGCGAATTGCCGCTCGCCGAATTGCTCGAACTGGCCGAAACCACCGCATCCACCGTGCGGCGGCTGGAGGATCGCGGGTTGGTGGAAATTTCCCCGCAGATTTCCGAACGTGATCCGTACGCGCGCGAACACATCCTGCCGACGCAGCCATTGACGTTGAATCCAAGGCAGGCGGAGGCATTGAAGCAAATCGAGACGGCGATGCAGCCCGTTGAAGGTGGCGCTTCGAAAATGGCGGTGGAAGCGCCCCGCGTCCCGGCCTCCGCCTCCTTGCGCGCCACCGCGCAGCGCGGAGAGGGGGACAAGCCCGCCGCCCGCCGCCCGCCGCCCGCCGCCACGTTGTTGCTGCACGGCGTCACCGGCAGCGGCAAGACGGAGATTTACCTGCAAGCCATCGCCCACGCGCTCGCCCAGGGCAAGGGCGCGATTGTGCTCGTGCCGGAAATCTCGCTCACGCCCCAGACCGTCGAGCGGTTCAAAGCGCGTTTCAGTTCCGGGCCGCAGCAAACCCTCGTCGCGGTTCTGCACAGTCATTTGTCGGCGGGCGAACGCCATGACGAGTGGCACAAAATCCGGCAGGGCCGGGCGCGGATTGTGATCGGGGCGCGGTCGGCGATTTTCGCGCCGGTCGCAGCGCTGGGACTGATCATTGTGGACGAGGAACACGAGCACACCTACAAGCAGGAGGAGTCGCCGCGCTATCACGCGCGCGACGTCGCCATCATGCGCGGGCAGATGGAAGGGGCTGTGGTGGTGCTCGGGTCCGCCACGCCGTCGCTGGAAAGTTATTACAATTGCCAGCGAGGCAAGTTCACCCTGTTGACCCTGCCCGAGCGGGTGGACGATCAAAAAATGCCGTTGGTGCGGGTGGTGGACATGCGCCAGGCCGCGCGCAAGGAGAAGGGCAACTTGATCTTTTCACCGCAACTCAAGGAGGCCATCACCCAACGGCTGGAGCGGGGTGAGCAAACCATCCTGTTCCTCAACCGGCGCGGCTATTCGGCGGCGCTGCAGTGCGCGCAGTGCGGTTACGTTTGCGAATGCCCGAATTGCTCGCTCGCCCTGACGTATCACCGCGCCGAAGCCTTGTTGCGCTGCCATCTCTGCGGTTACCACGCGCCCGTGCCCAAGCGCTGCCCGAACGAAAAATGCCGCAACCCGGCATTCCGCTACTCGGGCCTGGGCACACAGAAGGTGGAGGAGGTCCTGGGCAAACTGTTTCCCCGCGCCCGGGTCAAACGCATGGACGCCGACGTCATGAAGCGCAAGGAGGATTACCGGCGCGTGCTGGGCGATTTTCGCGCCGGCAAAATTGATATCCTGCTCGGCACCCAGATGATTGCCAAGGGGCTGCATTTTCCCAACGTCACCCTGGTGGGGATCATCCACGCCGACCTGGCTTTGAACCGGCCGGATTTTCGCGCAGGCGAGCGCACCTTCCAGTTGCTCACCCAGGTGGCGGGGCGCGCCGGGCGCGGGGACGTGGAGGGCGAGGTGTTCGTGCAGGCCTTTGCGCC
>Ga0209200_1002368_pt1 | contig 17644 bp, 13 predicted proteins | sample AD_UKC033_MetaG_FD_184406 | JGI IMG/M metagenome (GOLD analysis project Ga0209200, IMG submission 184406) | Active sludge microbial communities of municipal wastewater-treating anaerobic digesters from USA - AD_UKC033_MetaG (SPAdes) (version 2) | ecosystem: Engineered > Bioreactor > Anaerobic >...
TTACTACAGTCAATATTTATATATATGATAGAATCAGATATGACATATCTTCTTATTAACAATAACCAAAAAATACTCGAGGACAATCTTGTACTTTTGGTTAACAGATTTTTGAAGACGAATTTTGTTGAATTAGAAGAGCTTTTCGGTGTACCAGATATACATATTGTAGATGGTAGACAACAGAATAGCATTGGAATTGATGAGATAAAAGCACTTCAAAACGAGATGATTTTTCAACCTTTCAACAATGCTTCACAATTAGCAATTATTCTCGATAGTCATAAATTGACTACACAAGCACAGAATTCTTTTCTCAAAACCTTGGAAGAGAGTAGTGACAACACGATATACATACTCTGTGTAAACAATGAGAGAAATCTTCTTCAAACCATAATCTCTAGAGGTAAATTAATATATGCAAAAGGAGATGTAGAGAAAAAAGAAGAGGTTACTTCAGATATACTTGAGCTTGATCTAGTAGAACAGTTCCTCCTTGTAGAGAAGATCTCAAAAAGTAAAGAGGATTCTCTTCTGTTCATTGAGAACATTGAAAATATATTTAAAAAGAAACTTGAATTTGAAATAAAAAATGGTAAGATTGAGAGCCCAAAGAGATTAAAAAATGCGCTAGATTTGTTAAATGATTCTAAGAAAAAAATAGACTCAAATTGCAACAAAAAGCTTGTATTAGAGGCACTAATCGTATCTCTAAATACTTAACATTTTTGCCAAAAAAGAGTAAAATATAGGATACTTGTGCTTGGGAATTAAGTTACAAATTCATACAATATAATGCCAAATAAGAGTGACTATGGAGCATCAAATATTCAGGTACTAAAAGGACTGGAGGCTGTAAGAAAAAGGCCTGCAATGTACATCGGATCTACAGATAAGAATGGTCTGCATCATATATTTACAGAGATTCTAGACAACTCAGTAGACGAAGCGATTGCTGGATACTGTAGTAATATCTGGGTAATTTTTAACAAAGATCATTCACTCACAGTTAGAGATAACGGTAGAGGTATTCCTGTGGCCATTCATCCAGAGACAAAAGTCTCCACCTTAGAAACAGTTATGACCAATCTTCATGCTGGAGGTAAATTCGACGATGGAGCATACAAAGTTTCAGGAGGACTTCACGGGGTTGGAATGAAATGTACAAATGCTCTTTCAGCACAGATGACAACAACTGTTAGAAGAGATGGTGGAATTTTTCAGCAGGTATATGAAAGAGGTGTTCCAAAAGCCCCAGTTAAAAGAATTGGAGATTCAAACGAAACAGGAACAGAGCATACATTTTTACCAGATCCAACAATTTTTCAAGAAACAGAATTTGAATTTAATACAATTGTAAGAAGTTGTAGACAACACGCATATTTAACAGCAGGATTAAGAATTTCCGTCATAGATGAAAGAGAAGAAAAACATACAAGATACGATTTGTACTTTGAAGATGGAATTAAATCTTACGTACAATTTCTAAATATTGATGAGAAATCCATAGGAGAAGATCCATTCTACATGAACAAGGAGGATGCCGGCGTACTCGTTGAAGTATCTTTGCAATACACAGATGGAATGGAAGAGGATGTTAGATGCTACACAAACAACATCATCAATCCTGAAGGTGGTACGCATTTAGCAGGATTTAGAACTGCTCTTACAAGTGCATTTAATACATATGCTCAAAAAGCAGAATTACTTAAGGGTCTAAATGGAACACTAAACGGAGACGATGTAAGAGAGGGATTAACTGCAGTTATTTCAGTGAAAGTGCCTAATCCGCAATTTGAAGGACAAACAAAAATCAAGTTAAATAACCCAGAGGTTAAAAGTATTGTAGGAAAATTAGTAAGAGACGAACTCTTGGTATATCTTGAAGAGCATCCAAATGAAGGTAAGAATATAATTGGGAAGGCAGTATTAGCAAACAAAGCTAAAGCAGCTGCAAAAGCAGCGAGAGATGCTGTCATTAGAAAAGGAGTGCTTGAGAGTACAAGCCTTCCTGGTAAACTAGCAGATTGTTCAAGTAAAGATCCTTCCGAGAGTGAGTTATTCATCGTAGAGGGAGATTCTGCAGGTGGCAGTGCAAAGCAGGGGAGAGACAGACATACACAAGCAATTCTTCCACTTAGAGGTAAGATTATGAATACACAAAAATATAGAGTTGATAGAGTACTTTCTAATAATGAATTTAACGATGTAACCACAGCACTTGGTGTTGGAATAGGGGATACACTGGATGTTGCGAAACTTAGATACCACAAAGTAGTCATCATGAGTGATGCTGATGTCGATGGATTACATATCACTACATTGGTTTTAACATTACTCTTTAGATTCTTCCGTCCTTTGATAGAGCAGGGATACATATATGTTGCTCAACCACCACTACACAAAGTAGAAATTGGAAAAAAGAAATATTACTTCTTAAATGATGCAGAAAAAGAAGCTTTTGTTAAAGAAGCTAAGAAGGAAGGTAAAGTTCCTGTAGAGAATAGATTCAAAGGACTGGGAGAAATGAATCCAGAACAGTTATGGGAGACCACTATGAATCCAGAAACCAGAGTACTTAAGAGAGTAGAGATACAAGATGCAGAGGAAGTAGAAAAGACATTTGAAATGTTAATGGGCAACGAGGTTCCTCCAAGAAGAAGATTTATACAGATGTATGCACGTAAGGCTACCTTAGATATTTAAATTTTATATGTTTTAAAATGAGTAATATATTTTCAGGAATAAAAGAAGTTAGTGATATGAATACACCAGAGTCCGAAGAATTTAAACAATTATTAAACATGAAAGTAGCTACAGAATTAACCAAATACCATTCAGCAATATTTGCAACTATTATGGAGGATCCCAATGAAGATTTAAAAGAAATTTTTAAAGAAGAGCTTAAAGAAAACCAGGGAATCTGTCTTGAAGATAATAATTCTGAGAAATTACTTAGAGCCAATGTCTTAGATAAAGAAAATAAAAGAATCTTTTTCATAGATATGTCGACAAGGGATGAAGAGGGTTTGGAAAAAATCACTCAAGAGACGTACGATGCTTTATCCGAATATGTACAAGATCCAATATTGGTAATGCAAAACGTAAAGGAAGCTTTACAAGATAACGCTATTTAATAACCACTAACCATGCCAGACGAAATAGAAAATAAAACAGAAGAAACCAATGAGATAGATTTCAATCTTTCCTTTAAACCTGGACAGGTTGTACAAAGATCTATCGTAGATGAAATGAAAAGTAACTACCTAGATTACTCTATGTCCGTTATCGTTTCCAGAGCACTACCAGAAGTAAAAGATGGCCTTAAACCTTCTCAGCGAAGAATTCTTGTAGCAATGAATGACTTAGCTCTAACTCCTACAGCACATTACAGAAAATGTGCAAAGATTGCAGGAGACACCTCAGGTAACTACCACCCTCACGGTGAGTCCGTAGTATATCCAACCCTTGTAAAACTAGCACAAGATTTTTCTACTAGATATGTACTCGTAGATGGACAGGGAAACTTCGGTTCTATCGATGGAGATGGAGCAGCAGCAATGAGATACACAGAGGCAAGAATGGGAAAGATCACTATTGAGCTTTTACGAGATTTAAACAAAGGCACAGTAACATTTACACAAAACTACGATGGAACAAGACTTGAGCCAACCGTGCTTCCAGCACTATTTCCAAATGTACTAGCCAACGGAACAGATGGTATTGCAGTAGGTATGGCAACAAAGATGCCACCACATAACTTGCGAGAGCTAATAACTGCACTTCAGGACATGATTAAAAGAGGAAACAAATGGGAAGGAAAGGGTATATACAATGAATTAAGAAAAGCAAAAGAAGCAAAGGAAATTATTCCACAAACTCTAAATTCTAAACCTGAAGATTATCTCGAGAATTATGTAGATCTTGCAGATCCAAATCTTGTTAAAAATATTGAAGATTTAAGAAAGAAAATAATTGAAGAAAAGTCCATTTTATATCCTGAATTTAAATCTGACATTACACCACTAGATTTAATAGAAATAATCCCTGGACCAGATTTCCCAACAGGAGGAATCATATATGATCAGAAAGAAATCCTAAATGCATACGCTACTGGAAGAGGAAGAATTCTTCAAAGAGCAAAAGCTTCAATCGTAGAGGGTAAACAAGGAAGATTCAATATCATTATCACAGAGATACCATTTCAGGTTAACAAAGCCCACATGATTGAGAAATTTGCAGATCTTGTTAAAGAGAAAAAAATAGATGGTATCGCAGACATCAGAGATGAATCAAATAGAGAAGGAATGAGAGTAGTTGTAGTCCTCAAAAGAGATGCACAACCAAAAGCAGTTCTTAACAAACTCTACAAATATACTGAAATGCAAAAGGTCTTTAATGCAAACATGATTGCATTGGTAGAGCAAGAGCCAAAAACATTACCACTAAAAAGAATCTTGGAGTTATTCCTTTCCTTTAGATTGACAGTTACCATTAGAAGATATGAATTTGACTTAGCAGAAGCAAGATTTAGAGCACACATACTTGAAGGATTGCTTAAAGCATTAGATTTGTTAGACGAGGTAATTGCAACTATCCGTGGATCCAAAACCCAAGAAACTGCAAAAACCAACCTTATGGATAATTTCAAATTCACTGAGGTTCAAGCACAAGCAATCCTGGATATGCAACTTAGAAGATTGGCTGCTCTTGAGAGGATGAAATTACAAAATGAGTATAAAGAGCTCCAAGACAATATTAAAGAATACAACGCAGTGCTAGAAAACCATGACAGGATATTAGAAATCATTTCCAAAGATTTAGATGAGATAAAAGAAAAATACGGTGATGATAGAAAAACAAAAGTTATTAAAGGACAGGTAAATGAAATCTCAGAAGAAGATATGGTTGCAAATGAAGAGATGTTGGTTACAATAACACATTCTGGTTACATCAAGAGATTAACTCCAGATACTTACAAATCTCAAAGAAGAGGTGGTAAAGGTGTTTCAGGTGGCGAAACTAAAGAAGGTGACTTCATTGAACATGCATTCCTTTGTAATACCCATGATGAACTTCTTCTGTTTACAAACAGAGGTAGAGTTTTCAACATTAGAATATTTGAAATTCCAGAGTACGGAAGAACAGCAAAAGGTCTTCCTTTAGTTAACCTTGTACAACTAGAACAGAATGAGACAATTAATTCTGTCTTAACAAGAAATCCAAACGGAACAATAACGGAGAAGACTGAAGGTGGAGAAAGTATCAATTACTCATACTTCTTAATGGCAACCGAAAAGGGTGTCATAAAGAAAACAGCTCTTGAAGAGTACAAAAAGATTAGATCAAACGGATTAACCGCTATCAAACTTGAAGATGGAGATCAGCTTACATGGGTAAAACCAACAACAGGAAACAACAATGTCGTGATTGTTACTGCAGATGGTAAATCTGTTAGATTCAAAGAATCTGACGTTAGACCTATGGGTAGAAGTACAAAGGGAGTAACAGCTATCAAATTTAAAAATGCTACAGACTATGTAGTAGGGATGGGAATAATAAAAGATGACAATGAAAAATTGCTAACTCTCTCAGACAATGGGTATGGGAAGATGACAACATTAAAAGAGTATCCTCTGCAGAAGAGAGGTGGAACAGGAGTCTTTACATTTAGAGTAACTCCCAAAACAGGAAGAATAGCTTCAGCAAGAATAATTGAGAAGGGTGAAGAAGAGATAGTAGTTATTTCTCAAAAAGCAAAAGTTATTAGATCTGAACTTAAAGCAGTTCCAACACTTGGAAGACAGACATCCGGTGTAAAACTGATGAACATGAATGAAGATGATAGTGTAGCTACAGTAGCTATCCTTTAAGCTTCTTTCGCTCATACTCTATTTTAGATTTATCCATAAGGCTTCTACTTACTGGGTCATATTTTGTATTTAGATGTTTTTCAATAGCATCTAATCTATCATTAACCTCAATATTCATCTTGTAAACCTCCTGGATATTACCCTCCTGTCTTTTTATATCTCCTCTGCTATTTGCATCCAGTAAAGCTAATCCTTGTAAAGTACCATTAATCTCACCAACCGTATCTACAATACTGCATATTCTTCTATCCAATTCTTCATATGTTTTCTCTAGCCTCTCCTCAAGGAAGTTTAACTTCTCCTCTAGCTCCACCATCTTTTTCTCCAGTTTGTCCATCCTTTCTTCCAGTTTGTCCATCCTCTTGTCCAACGTATCAAACCTTGGAGAAAGTATTTTCTCTATGGCCTTTAAATCTTCTTTGGTTAACATATGTGAGGAGAAATAATTTAGTATTTAAATATTACAATCTCTCAATTTATATTTCTTGACCTAGAAAGACATAGCTTGTTCTTGTAGTAAAAATAACTCCCATAGTAGTATAATCAAGTGTTCATTTCAAATAGTACACAAAGATTTAATCAGTGTACTTCCATAGCGTGTTTCAATATTTCTCTATTTAAAGGAGGAGAAAATGGTGAGAAATAATTTCGGAGGGAAGGTTTTGTCGTTACTCTTCGTCTTGTCCTTAATATTGTTGCTATTTCTGGCAGTGGGCCAATCCATGCAATCTGATCTCCCAAAGGTTGTCCTTTTCGGAACGGAAGAGACGATAATGTTAACTTCTTTTCCAACTTTTTTCCCAAAAGGAGAATATATTTGCTATCCGACTCCTGGAAAGCATATTTTCTTCCAGAACTTAGGTGGAAAAAAAGAAATCTGCCAAAGCGGGGAAAGAATCAACATAGAGAAAAGTTACCAAACATATGTTTGGTACAGATAACAAATGAGTGGGAGTTAATACCCCTTAATTCCCACTCACAATTGAAACACGCTAACCTTTTTGTGCTAAAATATTGTGTTATGACAGAATTCTTCTCAAATATATGGATATATCTCTCAACATTAGTTCTTTCCTTTAATGTAGTTACCACAGATTTTCAAGATACACAGAGTGTAGAAAAGAACAATGTTAAGACATCCAATACCATAGAGGTAAATGATATTAAGGAAAGTATAATCCCCAAGACATACTCTAACTACACACCTTCAGTTTCTTGGTGGACATATCCTAGTAATATTAAAACTGTAAAAAGAAATGGTAATGATCTTTTAGTACATGTAAACAAGGAGTACAAACTACCATCTACATATGCTCCAAACGACTTAGTAAAAGCAAGTAATTCTGGAATTAGAAATGGAGATAATTTTTATGTTAGAAATATACTAATTAACGACTTACGAGATTTAGTAAATGCTGCCAAAGCGGATGGAATAGATCTAAGCATAGTTTCTGGATACAGATCATACGCTACACAAGTAAGTACTTACAACTATTGGGTACAGTACAATGGAGGTAATGTAGATGCAGCAGACAGAATATCTGCAAGAGCAGGGCATAGCCAACATCAGCTTGGAACTGCTATAGATTTTAGTAGTAAAGAGGTTAGTGACAACATAGGGACAAGGTTTAGTACTACAAAGGCAAGTGCTTGGTTACAGAAGAATGCCCACAAGTATGGTTTTGTTCTTAGTTTCCCTTCTGGATATGAACATGTAACTGGATTTAGTTATGAAAGTTGGCATTATAGATATATAGGGAAAACGAATGCTCTAGAGATGAAGAACCGTGGTATGATATTAGAAGAATTCTTAAGAAATAAAAATTAATAGTGATGAAAAGAGAAAAAATAATCAATACTACAGGGAATATATATATTATCATCGGTGCTATTCTCACCTTTGCATCTCTCTCTCTCCTTGCGTATCCTCAGCTACCATATATATTCAACAAACTAAATATTAGTTCACCAGAAGTAGAAGCAGAAACTCTGCAAATTCCTGTTACAGAGAACAAGGAAGACGATACAGAACAACCTCCAGAACCTCCACAGATAACTCTGCCTGAAAAAGATACCTCTCTTACAGAGACAAATACATTAATAATTCCAAAGATTGGTGTAAAAGCAAAAATTATAACTGGAAAAGACCCTCTCAAAGCATTAGATAAGGGGCCATGGATAGTTTACGACTATGCAAATCCAGAACAAAACTATCTTGGAGAAACAACTAAATCCATAATTATAGCTTCGCACAGGTTTGGGTACTCTTCATGGACAACTGAATACAGGAATAAGATATCTTTCTTCAACCTCCCAAATACAAAGATAGGGGATAAGGTGATTATAATATGGAATCAAAGAGAGTATATATACCAAATCTTTAAACTTGATGAGAACAAGTACATAAAGGATATTGATGCAGATCTTATCCTATATACTTGTAAGTATTATAACTCCCCAATCCGTATATTTAGATTCGCAAATCTTGTCTCTATCAACGGAGAACCAGTTTAAGATACACAGCCTCCTCATACCCATATATTGATATTTATAGTGGCTTATAGTATAATTCTCTTAGTTCTTTAATAAATTTATTAATGTCAATTATGAAAAACACATTTTCTGTATTGGCAACTTCTTTAGGATTTATACTTCTTAACACATCCTCTATCTTAGCTGATGGTTATGGACATATACCTGTAGATACCTCTTTTATCCTAGATAACAAGAGTATATTTGCTGGTATAGCATTAATCGTTTTCGGTTTAGGAATAGGTTTGATGTTAGAGGGTAGATATTTAAAGAGTAAAACAAAAGCGCAGTAGCTTTTGGTCAATAGAGTAGGGCACTGTTTATACATTGCCCTACAGTATTGAATTAATTTAATAAATTATATTAATACAATTAAAAACTTGCTCCTTAAAAACATTTCCAATCATTAGAAGATTCATAGTTAGCGATTATTTTAATCTCTAGAATGTTTCTTTTAATAGAAACAAGGTTCTTTAAAATAACTTGTATTATGTGATTAATATAATCCATATTTATACAAGTATCATATGGAAGGTTATGGCAAATAATTTTCTCTTTTAGCTACAACTTTACCTTATTTCTTATATAGAAATATGTAATAAATAAGGTGAGGTTGTGGCGACCTTATACTGAAACTAAAAATTCACTCATAAAGGAAAAAGGAGAAAGAAATGTCAATCACAGAGAAAGACATCAAGAAAATCTCGATTAACATTGAGATGAACGAATCCGCCAAGGCAAATGCGCCTGTTGCTCCAAAAGCTACTGCGCCTGTTGCTGAAGACAAGATCGAGACCAAGGGAGATTCTAATCTCTTCTGGAAAGTTCTTGGCATCCTTGGGCTCCTGGCACTGCTGGCATTGATCGCAATAATGTTGCTCAACAAACCTGCAGTATCAGCTCAAACCCCAGGGTCGGCACCGATCGTTGCAAATCCAGTTTTACCAAACAATGGCACCTTAGAAAGCCCAGATCCCAGATCAGCCGGATCCAACGCCAATTTCATTGGCTATTTTGGATCAAGAGGAAAGGATTGGGTAGTACCTAATCAAGTTTTTGATACATCTGGTACAACTCGCGATGTTGGTTCTGTCCTGTTCACTTGGTGTGACAAGGAAGCCATTTGTTTCTATCAAATTCTCCATCCAGGAGATGTAATTCAAATTGGCCATCAAGGTTCGCAGATTAACATCTACGACAAAGCCTATTCTGGTCAGGAAACAAAAGAATTACAATACATCGCCACGAAAGAAAATACCAGCTGGACATTTGTCCAATAATAGCCACAACCACCTCCATATGAATTGGGCACCCCCCTCTTAACAGAGGATTATTCTATTGACTTAACTGTCAAAAAAAATAATATTGGGTGCCCTTTTCTTTTATACACATATCCCATATATTTAAATATGAGAAAACTATTTAAAATATTCTTTCTAATCTTTGCTTTACTCTCCTTCGGTATATCTCTACTTTACGGAACAAGAATATTTAGAACACCTTACATATACGAATATATAAATAACTCACTAGTTGTAACAATACCAAATAAGATATGGTTTGAGATAAATAACCAACAAGACTTTCTTAGCAAAGACAATAAACCAACATACGTATTCGAAAACGATTTACTTGAATATACTAAATCTGGATACAACATAGGATATATATATCCTACATACACCTCCAAAACAGAAAACGATACTATTACAAAGACAGATATCGTTACAAGAGGAAAAGATACTCTAGAAATCAAAAGATCTGTAAAAATACAAAACCATACACCATATGATTCTTATATATCCAAAATCTCATTTTCAAAATACGGGACATTCTTAGATAACACATATACACAAGACGGATGTGATATCTCTGTCTCTTCTAAAAGTGGGGAACTGATATATGACCAGAAGACAGCAACATTATCTATATCTTACAACCCAGATGAAGTAGGGGAGATTGAAGATACTATTAATATTTCAGTACAATGTAAAGGATTATGAGGAAGAGGATACTAATAACAACATTAATCATTGCAAGCTACATATACTGTCTTTATTTTATTTTCTTCAAACAAACAGTAGGACTATCTGACGATTTGATTTTTGCAATAATATCTACATCTTCAATCTTCTTACTCCCTGCAATAATATCAAAATTAATTACAAAGAAATCTTACTTTGGTATCGGATATATATTAGCAACATTAATATATCCACTTAGTTATCTTTTAATTTACTTCCTCTCCAAACAGTTTAACATTGAATCTCAAACCCTTTACAGAGCACTAGCATACCTCTTTCTTACATTTACTTCCCTCTCCCTAATATTCCTACTATTCAAGAAAGACATTCAAAATTATGCCAATATCAAAAAATCCCTAGTAATATATCTTGGAACCTTTGCACTACTCATTGGAGTATATACATTACTCGGAATAAAGACAGATGCACTCCTTAGTACAGATTTCCTTCAGCACAATGCCGTAGCTAACGAAATGGCCAATGGACAGTTATGTTTAACCCCAAACCAATGTTCCAATCTTTTCCAGAAATTAGGATACACTACATATTTTCATTCTATACAAGCCTTTGTAACAACTGGTTTTAATCTTAATGTAGGAATAGCATCTACAATCTTTAACTTCTCTTTAATTGCAACATTTGCTGTTTTGATAGCAAAAATTTTAAACAGATATTTCAAGAATAAGTTTCTCATCCTACTTGGCACATTAATGACCATTACCGTATTTGAGGCAGGAGCATATTCCTTTGCATTTATTATTCCTCAGACATTTACACTATTTCTTTTCTTAAATCTTCTTTCCGAGAGGAAATTGAATCTAGCATCACTTCTATTTGCAATTCCAATCTTGCTAGCCAATCATTTTATCTTCGGACCAATCTTTGCTGCATTTGCATTAATTTACTATCTCTTCCAGAAAACTTTGAAAAAGGATAGTAACACCCTTAAGGTTATATCCATGGTATCTGTACTGGGTTTAATCGTAACCTTACTTGCAAATATTCGTGGATTTAGTATTGAGAAATTTTTTCAACTGTCTGAAGTGGAAATTCTTGGAAGTTTCTCTAACTATTACTTCCCACAGAACCTCTCCTTCCTGTCTACACAATATGGATTTTTGATTGTATTCTTTATTATCTGTGCTATCTACATATTTATTAAGAAGAAATCTATCTCCTTTGCTTACTATTCCATAACATATGTTTCTATATGCCTGATATTCTTCTTTTTGGCTCCAACATATGCCAGTAAGTTCCTCATAGGAACTTCTCTGTTTATGTCATTTCTATTGGTATACACAATTAACAATCTAAAATTCAAAAAATGGCTTTCAACAATAATAATCTTTATCCTTTTCCTTTCTTCAATTCCTTTCTACATTACAAATTTCAAAAGCTACCTTACCTTCTATACACAAAATACTGGAGTTATCTCTGGCATAACAGAGGATGATACCTCTATAATTCATTTCCTATCACAAAAGAAAGCCACAAAATGCCAGATTGTTTCTGATCCATACACACAACTTATGGTTAGAGGCATGACTCTGTTTGAAACTGCACAGGGACAGTACCAAAGTTTAGATACAAGAAGAAGTATGATTACTTTTGTAAGTAATCCAAACAACAAAACATATGAGGAAATGATAGTACGAGACGAGATAAGTAACAGATTCTGCTTCCTTTACACATCTAGGATTGAGTCTGCTTCCAGAGATATTAATCCTCAAAATGTAGCTTGGCTAAACAATATGTATGATTATGAGATCAATAATAATTATGGCGTGTCTAATCTAAAATTGATAGAACTTCTTTCAAACAAAGGCTTTCATATTGTCTATTCAGATTCAAACAATATTCTCTTCTCAAGAGAGTAGGGTGACCTTCTCAGTGTGTTTTACTATAGGGCTATTTCGTGATATAATTAACTAGTTTCTAGCAATAGAAACCCTTTTAATTAAAGCCTTTTTAAATGAAAGAACTTTTTTTGAAAAACAAAAAAGAATATGACTTTATATCCATATCCCATTACTTCTATCCAAGAGTGGGCGGTTTAGAGAACATGGCTTTCAACTTAATCTCAGGATTACAAGAGAAGGGATTAAACAGCATCGCTTTATATGGTGCAAACAAAAGGGAATCAAGTACTATTAATGGTTTTCAAGCTGAAAGTTTCCCTGTATTAAACATATTTAATGGTACATATCCAATCTTTGGTATAAGGTTTGCACTGTATACACTTAAACTTCTTCAAGAAAACCCAAATGCACAAGTAGTAGTACATAGTAGACATCTCACAAGTAGTTTAATAACTGCAATGCTTTGTATTCTAACAGGTCATCAATATACTGTAGTTGAACATAATGCAGGACCTGTATACTTCAAATCAGAATTAACAAATAAACTAGCACAATGGGCAGACAGAAATATTTTCTCTCTAGTCCATAAATTTGCAACAAATACCGTAACCGTATCAAAAGCTGGAAGAAAATGGGTGTCTAAAACCTTTGATGTGGACCAATCTTTGATAAATATAATATATAACGGCTACAACAGCAAAGAGATTAAGAACTCTATTTCTAAAAAAGAAAATATCGTAATCTGGGCAGCAAAATGGATTAAAGTCAAAGATCCAAGTACAGCTCTTAGAGCGTACAAAAAAATAGCAAATAAATATCCAAACTGGAAATTTGTACTCATAGGGGAGGGGAATGCTCTAAAAGAACAAAAGCTACTTCCTGAAAATGTTGAGATATTACCTGAATTCATAAAACAGGAGGATCTCTTTAGATTGTTAAAGAAATCTAGAATATACATTAACTCATCTTTAAGTGAAGGCCTTTCTTTGGGTATCCTAGAGGCATCTGCTTTTGGAAATATTCCAGTAATATCTGATGCACCAAGTAACAAAGAAATTGCTAAGGAGATTGGTACTTCAAGTTATGTATTCAAAAGAGGAAACAGTTTTGACCTTGCAAACAAGATTGAAGATGCTATCGCTAATTGTTCAAATACAAATACCCTAAAGCAGATTATTAAAAATACAAATATCAAATTTAATAATAATACTATGGTAAAAAACTACTACAGCTACCTCTATCCAGAGCATCTAAAGGCAGAAACTTTTTCAACACTCTCAATTGTTATCCCTGTATTTAATGAGGAAAGATCTATCCTTTCCCTACTTGAAAAAGTTATAGAAGTAAAATTACCAAGAAATATAAGGAAAGAGATTGTAATTGTAAATGACTGTTCAACAGATGAAACAAAGACTCTTCTTGAGAGCTATATAAGGAAGAATAAGAGATATGCACAATTCAAACTGTTAGAGAATGAAATTAACTTAGGGAAATCACAGAGTGTAAAGCACGGAATCTTACATACCACTGGAGATTTGGTAGTCGTTCAGGATGCTGACTTGGAGTACAATCCAAACGATCTTTCAACTTTTGTTGAAACTTTCCTGCAGTATCCAAATACAGATGTAATATATGGGAATAGATTCAATAGAGAGAATATTTTCATAAATCCAACCCATTACTTAGGAAACAAATTTGTTACATTAATGTCCAATATCTTTACCTACGGGAAAGGTCTAGTTGTTAAAGATATGGAGACCTGTTACAAGATGGCAAAGGGAGATATCTTTAGAGATTTAATATCTACTTTAGAATCTACTACAAACTTTGGTATAGAACCTGAGGTTACAGCAAAATTTGCTAATTGGAAAAAAGAAGATGGTAAGAAATTAAATCTCAAACAATTAGATATACATTACAAACCAAGAGGACAAGAGGATGGTAAAAAGATGAGATGGTTTAAACATGGGTTCGAAGCATTAAAAGAGATTGCATATTTTAATACACAAAAGAAAATATTCTCACAAAAACAGGAAGCTATTCCTTCTTTAAGAGTCTAACGCCTCTTAATTTCTTGACATTGACATATCTCCATTATATTCTGGATATATATAAATCTGCCTATTTATAACTCCATGTTTAAAATAGGTAGGTCAATAAGATAACCTAAATAAACATACTAATATGGCAGATGAAATCAGATCAGCAGTAGATATTGCAATGGCTGGAGAGAGACCCATGGATAATAATAGTAATAAACCAGAGCCATCACCAACACCTATTCAACACGATGAAACTAAGATGCCAGAGTTGACTGGGTCATGGGAATCTCAAGATAACAATCAAGCAGAAGTAGATTTGAGCAAATTCAATGAGACATTGACACCACCTACCAATACTGTAACTGAGAACTGGGACAAAAATATGTCTAATTCTCCAAGCATTGTCGTTGCTACAGAGAAACAAACTCCTGTTACACCAAATGTAGAGACTAGAGATCTTCATCAAGAAGCCTTGGATAGTAATAAAAAAGCAAATGAAGGGTTTGTATCTGGTCCTGCTCTTTCGAATACGGGGAGAACATTCTTTAATAGCGAAGACATCTATGCAGAGAAGGCAAACCTAGAGGAACAGAACAGAATGTTAATGGAAAGACTCGATAAGATGCAAGCAACATTAGATCGATTAACATATGAACAAGATCCAGCATTAGCTGCAGCTTTAGATCCAAACAGACCAAAATCAAAAGATCAGCTAGAAGTTGATCAGGCATATGCAACAATAAACAAAGACCTAAATCAGAAAGCTTTAAATGAAATGGCTCAAGTAAAAGCAATGTTAGAGTCTAAACCTTCCGTTACACCAGAAGAGTTAATAACCACTCCAGAGACACAGAAAAAGCAAAGAGACTTTAAAACCGCAGCTTTAATTGCCGGCGTAGTAGCTGGTGGAGCAGCAGGCATACTTGGAGGGACTACAGTTGGAATACCAGTTGCAGCGGCAGCAGGTTTAGTATCAATTGGAGGTAGAGTTACAAACTCCTTCTTAAACAGAAGCCTCAAGAACATAGAAGCACAGATACAAGATCCTACACTTGATGTTACAACAAAAGAGAAGTTACAAAAAAGAGAATCAAGTCTAAAAAAGATTCAGAATATTGTTCAACATGTCACTAAGTTTGCTACGGGAGCTGCAATAGGAGCTGGTATCTCAACTTTCATAAGTAATACAGCAATGGGTGGTCATGGACTAGTTTGGAATAAGCCAGAGGTACCAGGAGGAATTCCTGGAGGAGCAGAGGGTAGTTTAGGTAGCACAGGCGTAGAGCAAACTCAACCAACATCAACAGGAGAGACTCCTCTTCCAGCATCACCTGAGACATACCCAGGTAATTCATTCATTCATGATGGCAGAGTAGATCTTCCAGGTAGTGCATGGGATGGAAATATGGCAGCTGGTCCAGCACAAGATACTTTAGCAGGAGGAGCAGAGAACTTCGCTAACTACGCAGGTGGTCCTTCCGAGATGGCAGCTAACCAACTTGGTCAAGATTTAGCTTCAAACAACATAACCGATCAATTACTTTCAAACTTAACAACATACGACAAACATAGATTACTTACAGAGTATTGGAATGCCATTAGAGCTGGTAATACAAACCCCGAACTAATTGAAACTCTTAAGAATATAAATACCGATGGAGCGCAAAAGCTTTTGGCTGCTATCGGGAAGTAACTTAATTTAAAAATATATACCAATGGATTACACTACTGACATAGAAAATATTAAAAATGAATTAAAAGCAATTGGTTTTGATGATATGAAGTTAAATCAGCTCATGGATATAGCTGCAGAAGAGATATTACAAATGGCAATCGATGATCTTGGCGAAAGCGCAGATGATGCCACGCTAGAAATGGTAGCACAAGAGGTGGATAAACCGATTACAACTGCCGAGGAAGCAGTTTCTAGAATGTCTCTAATCTTTGAAAAGGCATATGGTGCAGAAGCAGAAAACAAGAAAAATGAAATGCTACTAAACTATCTCAAACAAACATTAGAGGCTACAAAGAGTGCCAAAGACTTATACAACAGATACCAAGCAGGAGATCCTAGTGCAGTAGCAACAATAAAAGCACAAGAGGGTAATCCTGATGTACAAAAGGTTGTAGATTTGATGTAATCATCCTATTTCAACGGATGATTCTTCTTAACAGTATCCTCGGCGAACTTCTCACTTGCATGTACATATTTACTTGTTGTATTTAAACTCTCATGGCCAAGAAGCGCTTGTAGTGCTACTGGACTTGCACCATCTTCAGCCATATATGTAGCATAACCATGCCTTAAACTATGTGCAGATGTAGGTATCTGTATACCTAATTTCTTCCTATATTCCGCTATCTTTTCCTGAAAATAGTTTGTAGATATCCTTGCATTCGGTTTTCCAGCTCTACCACCAGAGAAAGGTATGAAAAGGGCAGGGGAGTCGAACTTTTTTAAATATCCACTCTTCCTATACCCCTCCACCATCTCAATATATTTTCTGTTTCCCTTGTCAAACATCTCCAAATTTACATCATTACCCGAATATGTTTCACGCTCAGTATTTTCTTTCTCCTTGATTAAAACATCCATCTCTACAGGCTGGTTTTTTTCATCCCTGTCCGTGAAAGCATATTTTAACCTTATCCTTAAATATTTGTTTAACCAATCTAGAGATCTACCTGTTAAAAATACCGCCCGTTCCTTCTTTCCTTTACCAACGATATACATTTTACCCTCGCTATTTATCTTCTCAATATCCAAACCAATGAGCTCTGATATACGAAGACCTGTTGCAAAAAGCACTTCCAGCATACATCTATTCCTTATGGCTACCTTTTCATCCTTCTCAAATTCCATAGGAGATTCTATTAACCTTGTTAAATCTTTTAGTGATGCAACCTTCTTTACACGCTTGTCACTCTTGGACATTTCAATCGCGTCTGGTGCAAGAGGAAAATCTAAATCCCAAGATATTCTAAATTTCAAATACGATCTTAAAGACGAAAGCATTCTGTTTATGCTATTAAAATCCAAACCCTTATTTTTTCTTGCATTCGCATTCATTGGTTTTCCATAAATTCCAAGACCACCGTAAACCTTACTGTAAACCTCCTCAAGAAAATCCACTTCAAAGACTCCTGTGTCTTTTTTCTCTTTTTGGGAGCTATCTAAAGGTGTATTCATACCACCCAAATCATTATCGTGGCTTAAATCGCCCCTAGAAGCTTTGCCCTCATCTTTTGCCGTTACAACAACACTTTTCAGCATTTTATCCCTAATTTTATCCAAATCTTTAAGATGTTCACCA
>Ga0209200_1002372_pt1 | contig 17607 bp, 19 predicted proteins | sample AD_UKC033_MetaG_FD_184406 | JGI IMG/M metagenome (GOLD analysis project Ga0209200, IMG submission 184406) | Active sludge microbial communities of municipal wastewater-treating anaerobic digesters from USA - AD_UKC033_MetaG (SPAdes) (version 2) | ecosystem: Engineered > Bioreactor > Anaerobic >...
CCTTTCGCGGTGAGCGCCGCGGCTACCTCAGGCGTATCGAGCACCGTGCCTGCTTCCACCCAGGTGGTGGCGCTGCGCTGCGCGCCGAAGTGCGGCTGTTCGATCGCGTCGGAAAGCGGCAGACGCCAGTCGATGAGGCCGATGAGCGTCTGCGTCACGTAGTGGATGATCGCGCTACCTCCCGGTGACCCCAGCACCGCGAGCAGATCGCCGGTGTTGGCATCGAACACCATCGTCGGGGCCATCGAACTGCGCGGGCGCTTGCCGCCCGCGACGCGGTTCGCCACCGGCCACCCGTTTTCATCGACAGGACGAAACGCAAAATCGGTGAGTTGGTTGTTGAGCAAAAACCCTTCGACCATCAGCAGGCTGCCGAACGCGTGTTCGATCGAACTGGTGAGCGCCACCGCCCGTCCGGCGCCATCGATGATCGACAGGTGGGTGGTCGACGGAAACGGCACCGTTTCTCCTCTTCCCCACACCGTTTCGTCCGTCACTCCCGGCGGCTGTCCGGCGACAGGGGTACCGAGCGTGCGCTCGCGATCGATCAACTGCGCCCGTTCTGCCAAATAGCCCGAATCGAGTAGCCCCCGGACGGGCACCGCGACGAAATCGGGATCGGCCACGTACCGTTCGCGGTCGGCGAACGCCAAGCGGTACGCTTCGCTGACCAAATGGATCGCCTCGGGAGAATCGGGCGACAACGCAGCCAGATCGAACCGCTCCAGCAGTTTCAACGTTTGCAACACCGTAACGCCGCCGGAGCTGGGCGGCGGCATGCCGCAGATCCGAAAGCGCGCGCGGTAGGTGGCGCAAACCGCTTGGCGCACCACACTGCGATACGCTGCCAAGTCATTTTCGGTCATCAGTCCCGGGCGCGGGTCTTGGGCGATGCGGGTGACGATCGCGCGCGCAATCGCCCCGTGGTAGAACGCATCCGCGCCGTGCGTTGCGATCGCTTCGAGCGTTGCCGCGAGCTCCGGATTCTTCAGCCGGGCACCCACCGGCTTCGGATCGCCTTCTGCGGTCAAAAAGAGACGAGAGACCGTTTCGCCGCGGGCGCGAATACGCTCGACGTTGCGGGCGATCAGCGCATGCAGGCGCGGCGAGATCGCAAATCCCTCCCGGGCGATGCGTATCGCAGGCGCAAAGAGTTCGGCCCAGGGCAAATTCCCGTGCGCGCGGTGCGCCGCTTCGAGCATCCGCAGCAATCCGGGTACCCCAACCGACAAGCCACTATCCACCGCAGCGAAAAAGGGAAGCGGCTTGCCGTCCGCATCCAGAAACCGATCGGCGCGGCTTGCGAGCGGTGCGGTCTCCCGCCCGTCGTAGGCGTGCACCTGCTCCGTGCTCGGATCGAAAAAGAGGAGAAATCCGCCGCCGCCGATTCCCGAGGATTGCGGTTCGACGACGTTCAAGACGAGCTGTGCCGCGATGGCTGCGTCTACCGCACTCCCCCCGCGACGCAGCATTTCAAGTGCGGCCTCGGTCGCCAACGGGTGCGCGGTCACCGCGATGGCACGATCGGCACTGGCAGACGGACGAAGCTGCCGCCCGGCGGCCCCTTCGGGCGCGATCGTTTCGGAACCTTTCGCACCGCCTGCGAACGCAACCCCGGCGGTGCAGAGCAACAGTGCAAAGGCGCACCACCACCGCGCAATGCGGCGCGGTGCCACCGTGCGCCCGGCACGCCGTTCGAACACGTTAGCCCCGGAACCGCGCCGATGCGGCGTGCGCGGCAAGCCCTTCCCCGTCGGCGAGCAACCCGGCGATCGGCGCGAGCTTCGCGGCTCCTTCGCGCGAAACTGCAAGGAGACTGGTGCGTTTTTGAAAGTCCCAAACGCCCAAGGGTGAGGAAAAACGAGCGCTGCGCATCGTCGGCAACACATGGTTGGGCCCCGCGCAGTAATCCCCGAACGCTTCCACCGACCAATGGCCGAGGAAGATCGCGCCGGCGTGGCGGATCTCCGGTTCCCAGGCTTCGGGGTCTTCGACGGCGAGCTCAAGGTGTTCGGGCGCCACCCGGTTGGCGATCGCGATCGCCGCCGCACGGTTGGGCGCGTAGATCAATGCGCCGCGATTCGCGAGCGACTGCGCGATGATCGCCCGGCGCGGTTGCTGGGGCAACAACCGCGCGATCGATTCCTGAACGCGCTCAAGGAACGCGCGATCGGTGCTCACCAAAATGGCTTGCGCGAGTTCGTCGTGTTCGGCTTGGGCGAAGAGGTCCATCGCCACCCAGTCGGGGTTGCCGGAACCATCGTTCAGGATCAACACCTCCGACGGCCCAGCGATCATATCGATCCCCACCATCCCGAAAACGCGCCGTTTCGCTTCGGCAACGTAAGCGTTCCCGGGGCCGACGATCTTGTCGACCTGCGGGATCGTCTGCGTGCCATACGCCAGCGCCGCCACCGCCTGCGCACCACCGATCGTGAAGACCCGATCGACTCCCGCAAGATAGGCCGCCGCGAGCACGAGCGGGTTGCGTTCGCCGTGCGGCGTGGGGGTCACCATGATCAATTCGGAAACACCAGCCACTTTCGCCGGAATCGCGTTCATCAATACCGAACTCGGGTACGCGGCGCGTCCACCCGGCACGTAGAGCCCGACGCGATCGAGCGGTGTCACCTTGAGCCCCAAGCGCGTTCCGTCGGCATCTTCGACCATCCACCCTTCGGCTTTCTGCCGTTCGTGGTAGCGGCGTATCCGTTCCGCGGCCACTTCGAGCGCCGCCCGCTGCGCGTCGCTCAACGCGCGCCATGCCGCTTCCCATTCGGTGCGTGGCAATTCCAGCTCGACCATCGCGAGCGCGTCGAGCCCGTCGAAGCGGCGGGTGTATTCGAGCACGGCGACATCCCCGGTGGCACGCACCGCGCGCAGGATCTCGTCGACCCGCTCGACGATCGCACGATCGGTGTCGCTCTCCAGCGTGAGCAGCACGTCGAGCGTCGCAAGAAAATCGGCTTGGGTCGCGTCGAGCCGACGCACCTCGGGTACGACGAACTCATTGGGCGATTCGGTCACGGCTCTTCTCCTCGAAAACGTCGATCAGCGGCTGCAGGAGCGCACGTTTCACTTTGAGTGCCGCCTGATTGACCACCAGGCGGCTCGAAATCGCCGCGATGGTCTCCACTTCGACGAGACCATTGGCGCGCAGCGTAGCGCCCGTAGAGACGAGATCGACGATCGCATCCGCCAGGCCCACGAGTGGCGCCAGCTCCATCGAGCCGTAGAGTTTGATCAGGTCAACATGCACCCCTTTCGCGGCAAAGTGGGCACGGGCGCTCTTGAGGTATTTCGTCGCGACCCGAATCCGGCTGCCCAACCGCACTGCCTGCGCGTAATCGAACGTGCGTGGCACCGCGACGCAGAGTCGGCAACGGGCGATGCCGAGGTCCAGCAGTTGGTAGAGCCCCTCCCCACCGTGTTCCAGCAGCACATCCTTGCCGGCAATGCCCAGATCGGCGCCACCGTACTGGACGTACGTAGGAACGTCGGTAGCGCGGACGATCAAGAGCCGCACGTGCGGCAAATTCGTAGGGATGATGAGCTGGCGCGACGCTTCGGGATCACAGGCAGGTGTGATACCCGCTGCGGCCAGAAGCGGCACCGTCTCTTCGAAAATTCGCCCTTTCGAGAGGGCCAGGGTAATCGTTTCCATGCCGGGATTTTAGCCGATTTCGCGGCCATCCTCGGTCAGACGCGCGACCTTGGCACCCAACGCCCGCAGTTTCGTTTCGAGCCGCTCGTAACCACGGTCAAGATGGTAGATGCGGTCGATCACCGTCTCTCCTTCGGCGACTAGCCCAGCAACCACCAGCCCCGCCGAAGCGCGCAGGTCGGTTGCCATCACCTCGGCCCCTTCCAGGCGGTCGACGCCTGTGACGACCGCGGTGGCCCCGTCGATATGGATGTTCGCGCCAAGGCGTTGCAACTCCACCGCGTGCATGAAGCGGTTTTCGAAAATCGTTTCGCGAATCACCCCGCTACCCTGCGCCACCGTGTCGAGCGCCATGAATTGCGCTTGCATGTCGGTAGGAAAACCCGGGTACGGGGCAGTGCGGATATCGACCGCTTTGAGTCGCGCGGGCGCAGTGAGCGCAATCCAGTTCTCGCCACAGCGAATCGCGCACCCCGCTTCGCGCAGCTTCGCGACCACGGCATCGAGCGCCGCAACGGGCGCGTCGCGGAGCACAATCTCCCCCCCCGTGATCGCCGCGGCACAGAGGTAGGTTCCCGCCTCGATGCGATCGCTCATCACCCGGTAGGTTGCGCCGTGTAGCCGTTCGACCCCTTCGACCACCAAGGTGTCACTGCCAATCCCCGAAATCCTCGCGCCCATCGCCACCAAGAGGTTTGCCAAGTCGGCGACTTCCGGTTCGCGCGCCGCGTTCTCGATCACCGTGACGCCGTCAGCGAGCACCGCAGCCATCAAGAGGTTTTCCGTACCGGTCACGGTGACCACGTCGGGTACGATCCGCGCCCCAGTTAGGCGCGCCGCGCGGGCATGGATATTGCCGTGCACCACATGCACCTTTGCGCCCATCGCAGCAAGACCCTTCAGGTGCTGATCGACCGGGCGCGCACCGATCGCGCAGCCGCCGGGCAGACTCACTTCAGCTTCGCCCACGCGCGCAAGGAGCGGCCCAAGCACCAGGATCGACGCGCGCATCGTCTTCACCAGCTCGTAGGGTGCCACCGGTGCGGCGATGGTGGCGGCGCACAAGGTCACGGTGTCCCCGTCACGCGACACGACGACCCCAATCCGCGCCAGCAGCTTCAAAAGCGTTTCGACATCGTTGAGCGCAGGAACCCCGGTGATCGTCACCGGCTCAGCGGTGAGCAGCGCGGCACAGAGCATCGGTAACACCGCATTCTTCGCGCCAGAACAGGCGATTTCGCCCTGCAGACGCTTGCCCCCGACAATGCGCAATTTCGCCACGACGTCACTCCGAATCAGCGTTTTGCGCCTGCCACTCCGACGGGGTCAACGTGGTCAATTGCAGCGCGTGGATCTCGTTCCCCAGTTCGGGACCGATCGCCCGATAGACCAACTGGTGTTGCGCCACGCGCCGTTTGCCTTCGAATGCCGAGGAAACCACGAGCGCGGTGAAATGGACGTTGTCGTCGCTCACCACCTCGACGATCGCATCAGGTATCGCCGCCTGAATGCGCGCTTGGATCACGGACGCGTCGATCATCCTGCTTTGCTCCTTTCCCATCTGAGCCACGTTCACTGCCGCAGTTTGTAACCCGCAGCAATCCAACGGTAGGCCCACGCGACCACTACGAACGTGGTCAACATCCCTACGGCAAGGCTCAGCCGCGGATCGGTATCCGATTGTCCGAAAAAACCGTAGCGAAACCCGTCGATCAAAAAGAAAAATGGGTTGAAATGGCTGACCTTCTGCCAGAACGGGGGTAGTGCCGCGACGGAGTAGAAGACGCCCGAAAGCATCGTCAACGGCATCACCAAGAAATTCTGGAACGCCGCCAAGTGGTCGAACTTTTCGGACCAAATTCCGGCGATGATGCCAAAAGACCCCATGAGCAGCGCGCTCAAGCACGCGAACGCCAACGCCCACAGCGGTTCAGCGAACGGCAAATCGACGAACGGCGCCGTGACGAGCAACACCGCTGCGCCAACCACCAGCCCCCGCAGCGTCGCGGCCAGTGCGTACCCCCAGAAAAAAGTGGCATTCGAGAGCGGCGTGAGCAAAATGAAGACCAGGTTACCGGTGATCCGACTCTGGATCAGCGACGAACTGCTGTTCGCAAAAGCGTTTTGCATCACGCTCATGATCGCCAGCCCTGGAATCAAAAAGGTGGGGTAGGCCACTTCGCCATATGTCGTGACGTGGCGATCGAGCACGTTACTGAAAATCAGCAAAAAAAGCAGCGCATTGAGCACCGGTGCCGCGACCGTCTGCAGCGCCACCTTCCAGAAACGGAGCACCTCTTTGGTGAACAACGTGACGAATGCGAACCATTCGGCATGGGGCGCAGCTTCGATGCTCGGTTGCGGGCGATCAAGCGGTGCCACGCATCACCTCCAAAAAGACGCTCTCCAAATCCTTCCCGCCGGCGCGCGCGAGCAGCTCTCGAGTCCGGTCGAGCGCAACGATGCGTCCCCCTTTCATCATCGCGATGCGATCGCACAGCGCTTCGGCCTCTTCCAGATAGTGCGTCGTCAAAACGACGGTGTGTCCCGCCTTGTTGAGTTTCATCACGAATTGCCAAAGACTTTGCCGCAGTTCGACATCGACCCCGGCAGTCGGCTCGTCGAGGACGATCACGGGCGGCCGATGCACGAGCGCCTGCGCGACCATCACCCGCCGCTTCATCCCGCCCGAAAGGGTACGAAGATTGGCATCAGCTTTCGCGGCAAGCCCCAGCCCGACGAGCAACTCGTCGATCCACGCCTCGTTGTGCCGAATGCCGTAATAGCCGGACTGAAACCGCAGGCACTCACGCACGGTGAAGAAGGGATCGAAGACCAACTCCTGAGGCACGACACCGATCGCGCGCCGCGCACGGCGGTAATCGGTAGCGACGTCGAACCCCATCACCCGCAGCGTCCCTTCCGTGGGTTTCGCGAGCCCGGCGAGCATCGAGATGAGGGTCGTCTTGCCCGCACCATTGGGACCGAGCAGCCCGAAGAACTCCCCTTGCGCAACGGTGAGGTCGATTCCAGCCACTGCGGCGAAGTCACCGAAACGCTTCACCGCGCCACGAATCTCGATCGCAGACGGTTTCATGAGACGAGTGACGCAACGCCGTAGATGTTGGCCAACGCAACCGCACTTTCGGGTAGGTTTCTAACCGTGATCGTCGCCCCGTCCCGGTTCGCACGGCGCCGCCACGCCAGCAACAACGCGATCAATGCCGAATCACAGGCACGGACCCCACTGGCATCGACCGTGATCGATGCCGCACCCGCAGGATAGCGATCGACCCACTCGTGTGCAGTATAGACGGTGACCACCCCCGAAAGCGCAATCACACCCCTGTCAGCCATGGGTTCCCTTTCCTGGCTCGGGCACTGGGTCGGTCTCCCCTTTCGCGTTTTTCTCTGCCAACACCCGGATCAAGCCGTCGATCCCACCGCGGTTGATCTCGGCAGTGAAGCTTCCGCGGTAGTTGGTCACCAGACTCACGCCTGCGATCACCACGTCGAAGATCCGCCAACCGTCGCCGCGGTTCTGCAACACATATTGCACTTCGATCGGTTCGCTTCCCGCGCGAACGATTCGCGCCGCGACACGGACGATCGGATCGTTCGCGCCCCTCATTTGGGGCAGAAACTCGAGGGTTTCGTCTTTGTACGCTTTTGCCGCGTTCGAGTAGGTGCGCAGCAGCAGTTTTTTGAACTCATCGGTGAGCTGAGCGCGCTGTTGCGGCGTGGCTTGCCGCCAAGCCGGGCCGACCGCCAAAGCCGTCATGCGCGGCATGTCGAAATAGGGGAGGATGTTTTCCTCGACAAAGGCAACGAGCGCCTCCCGACTGGGTTCGTCGGTCACCGGATGCGCTTTCAGGTAAGCGAGTACAGAATCCGAAAGCCGCTGCACGAGCGCAACCGGATCTTCTTCGGTTTTTGGGGTTGCCGCATAAACTCGGCTGCCCGGCGCAATCGCCAAAACCGTCACACCCAAGATCCCAGTGAGGAATACACGCCGTCTCACCATCTTTTCGTTCCTATTCATAATTTTCATACACGATGGGGGAATTGCCGTCGTAAATCAAATACTGGCGCCGTTGCAGATAAGAATCCCGGACATACGCATATTTGTCGATCGCCGCATCCGCCTGGGCGTCGAGCGGCAACAGCCGTGCCCGGGTTTCGACGATATCGAGACTCTTGACCGCGAACCGCGCCGTGTCATCCTCGAGATGGGTCGTGGGATCGCCCAGCCGATCGACCGGCCATGCAGCGGCGTCGCGTAAGGTTCTTGGTCCCAGAATAGGAAGTACCAGGTACGGGCCGCTCCCCACGCCCCAACGCGCCAGTGTCTGGCCAAAATCTTCGTTGTGTTTGGGGAGCCCGGCTTCCGACGCGATATCGAGGAGGCCGAACAACCCGAAGGTGGAGTTGAATGCAAAGCGCATCCAGTCGTTTGCTGCGGCACCGGGTTTGCCTTGCAACAAATTGTTGAACCCGATCCAGAGATCCCCCAGGTTTCCGAAGAAGTTGCTCACCCCTTTTTTCACCGGTTCCGGCGCCACGGTGTCATACGCTTGCGCCACGGGCTTCACCACCGCACGATCGAGCGCCTCATTCACCGCGAACATCGTGCGGTTGAACCCTTCCCATGGGTCGACTGGCGTTGCGCGCACCGCGGCGTTCGTCGACGGCGCATCCGCGCTAACCCCGCCCCGCTGAACGGCGGTCGCACAGCCGCTCAGCGCAACCGCGAGCGCCCCGATCGCCACCGCGCACCCCAGCCAAGAACCGAAACTTCTTTGCGCCATGTGCCGCATGCGCTTCACTCCGCCGCCTTATTGACCAAAAACTGGCCGATCAATTTTTCCAATACCACCGCCGATTGCGTCAGCAAAATGCGGTCGCCATCCTGGAGGTTTTCCAGATCCGCGCCCGCTTCGATCCCCACGTACTGTTCCCCCAGCAACCCCGCGGTCAAAATGCTCGCGCTCGAATCCTTCGGAAAGGGGATATTCCTGCTGAGTTCCATCGTCACCTCAGCGCGGTAGCTCTTCGGATCGAGCCGAATCGCGGTCACCCTTCCAACCAACACCCCGGCACTCTTCACCGGCGCTTTCACCTTTAATCCGCCGATATTGTCGAAATAGGCGACGACGCGGATCGTCTCGCCGTCGATCCGCGACGTTGCGGCACCGGAGACCTCGAACGCGAGGAAAAAGAGCGCCGCGACCCCCAGCAAAACGAACAGTCCGACCAAAACGTCCCAACTCTTGCGTTCCATCTCACCGTCCAATGAACATGAATGCGGTCAGCACGAAATCGGCCGCCAACACGGCCAACGCCCCATAGACCACGGTTTTGGTGATCGCCCGCGAAACGCCTTCCGCGGTCGGCGTACAACTCCACCCTTGAAAAACGGCGATCCAGGTGACGATCACCCCAAAGACGAAACTTTTCACGATGCCGTTGCGCACGTCTGCATCGAAATCGACCGCGTTCTGCATCTGCGACCAGAAGGTCCCGTGATCGACACCGATCACCACCACCCCGATGAACCAGCCGCCCAAAATCCCTACCGCGGAAAAGATTCCCGCGAGTAACGGCATCGCAATCACCCCCGCCCAGAATTTCGGAGCGATGACGCGCGCGATCGGGTTCACCGCCATCACATCCATCGCGTCGAGCTGCTCAGTGGCCTTCATCAGTCCGATTTCCGCGGTCATCGCGCTGCCGGCGCGGCTTGCGAACAACAACGCAGCAACCACCGGCCCGAGTTCGCGCAGCAGCGAGAGCGCCACCACCCCGCCCAGCGCGGTCTCCGAGCCGAAACGTTGAAGCGTATCATACCCTTGCAGCCCCAACACCAAACCGACGAACGCCCCCGAAACCACGATGATCAGGATCGACAGCACTCCGGCAAAATAGAGGTCGCGGATGAGCAACGGCACCCGGCGAAACGTCATGCCGGAGTGGCGCAACAACGCGATCACGAACCGCGCTGCAAACCCCAGTTGCACCACCGTGTCGATCGTTGCCTGCCCCAGGCGCGCAACTGCGTTGATCATATCTCCTCCATCAGCGCTTCGGCAAGCGGCGGCGCCGGATAGTGGAAAGGGGCAGGCCCGTCGATTTCGCCATGGACGAACTGGCGCACGTAGGGATCGCTCGCGTTGCGGATTGCATCCGGCGTACCGTGCGCGACGATGTGCCCGCGCGAGACGAAATAGACATAGTCGACCAACGCGAGCGATTCGACCACATCGTGGGTGACCACTACCGACGCTGCACCGAGCGCATCGTTCAGACGGCGAATCAGCGTTCCGATCGTCGCGAGCGAAATCGGGTCGAGCCCCGCGAACGGTTCGTCATAGAGGATCAACTCCGGATCGAGCGCAATCGCGCGGGCCAGCGCCACCCGCCGCGCCATACCGCCCGAAAGCTCACTCGTTTTCAAGCGCGCGGCGCCCCGCAACCCAACCGCTTCCAGTTTCAGCAACACCAGGTCGCGGATCAGCGGCTCCGGCAACCGGGTATGCTCTCTGAGCGGGAATGCGACGTTTTCGAATACGTCGAGATCGGTAAAGAGCGCCCCGAATTGAAAGAGCATCCCGATACGGCGCCGCAGCGCGTAGCGTTGCGCTTCCGAGGCTTGATCGAGCCGGACACCCAAAACCTCGACGGTGCCGGACCATGGGCGTAATTGCCCGGTCAAGAGGCGCAACAGCGTCGTCTTGCCCGAACCCGACCCCCCCATGATCGCGACCACCTGGCCGCGATGAACGGTGAAATCGATGCCGTGCAGGATCTGCCGAGTCCCATACCCGGCGTCAACCCCGGACAACGAAGCGACCAATCGTTCTGTCACGCAATAAGCCATTTTTGAGCGAAGTCCTCATTATACCTGATCGGCAACGTGCGCAATTGCGCGCGTTTTTCCCCGTAAAATCCCCTAAAGTTTTTCGCTGGGTTGCCGATAATTGAGGCAAAGCACCATCAGGAGTCGAAAGCATGACACCGCGTTCTCTCTTAGGGGTTCTCTTTGCGGCACTCACGGCTGCCGGCTGTTCGTCGGTCACGGTGAGCGCACATCAAGAAACCCCCAACCCAACCGCGAATGGTGCGCGACACGAAGCCGTCGCATCCGAGTACGGCGCTGCCATGCCGTCGATCGAAATGCGCCCGGCGTTCCGCCCGCACCGTCAAGCGACCGCAGCCCCGCTTTCGGTTACCGAAGCGCTCAACTTGATGGCGGAACAGCTCGACGCCAATACCAAACACAAGAGCGCCTATCCCGCAGTGCTCGCCGCGACGTTCGTGAACTTGGACCGGATCGACGACACCTCACCGCTCGGGCGGCTGCTTACCGAAGGGCTGGTCGCGCGCTTGCAGGTTCGTGGCTGGAACCTCTATGACGTGCGCCTCAGTAAAGCGGTTGCGGTCACGCCAGAGGGCGAGTTCGTCCTCTCCCGCGATCCCAAGCGGCTCGAATACCAGTATGCGGCTGCGGCCGTACTCACGGGCACTTACACCGTGACCAGTAACGAGGTCATTCTCCACGCACGGATCACCGATGTCGCAACCGGCGTCGTGGTGGCCAGCTCTGAAGTGCGGCTTCCCATCGACGACGAGGTAGCCCATCTCCTCACCGATCACGACAGCCTGCGCCCGATGCGGATCATTCGGGGCCACTGATGCGACAACGCCCTGACCGCAGTCACGTGACGAGACGGCACCAGTGGCTGCAACGCTTCGCGATGGTCGCACTAGCGAGTACGCTCGCAGCGTGCGCGCAGCCGGCCGTTGTCGAACCGCGCACAGAATCGCTGAGCGATTGCGCCACGTTACTGCACGAGCGGCTGGGTGCAGACGCCGCGCAACTGTGCGGCTGCCAGGGCTTGGCGTGCACGACCCCGGTGGTCATCACCGATTTCGTCGCCGTTGACGATTACCGGTCGCAACGGCTCGGCAAACGCCTTGGAGAAGAGTTTCGCTTGGCGTGGCAACAACGTTGCCAGCGCCCGGTCCGTACCGTCGAACTGGCAGCTGACTTTCGCCTCGATGAAACCGGGCTGCGCGCGCTCACCCGCGACGTCGCGCAATTGATGACCACGACCACCGCGGACCCGCTCGCTTTCGTCGGCACCTACCGTTTGGAAGGAACCGAGCGCATCCGCTATTTCATCCGCCAAGTCCACCTGCCCACGCAAACCACCACGACCATGGCAGGAGGTTACTTGCCGCGCCGCTGTATCGACCCCCTGACGCCGCTGCCTTCGCGTCTCACGCAGTAGGTTCACGAAGGAGGCGTCAGAATAGCCCTCTGGGAGGGTTGTTCGCGCATCGGCCAGCGACGCTCAATCCGGCCCGGCAAGAAAGCGTTCGCGCGCCGCCTCAAGCGCAGGCAGCTCCCCGCGCACGATCAACGCATCGCCCCGTTGCAGCACGAAGCTTTCGTTGGGTGAGGCGCCGCGGATCCCCCGCCGCCGCACCGCGACAACCTCCACCTCCAGGGTGTCGAAAGCGAGATCACCGAGCGTGCGGCCGATCCACGGGTTGCCCTCGTCGACGACGAAGGTATCGAGCCGCACTCCAGCCGCGTCGCGCTCGTCGTCGGCGGCATCCGTTGCGCCAGCGAAGAAACCGCGAAAGAGGCCGTAGCGCTCCTCGCGCAAACCGCGCAGCCGCCGCAACACCTTGGGCAGCGGCACACCCACGAGCGCCATCGTCTGCACCGCCATCATCACCGCCACTTCGATCGCCTCAGGAATCACCTCAGCGGCGCCCGCGGCGAACATCCGCTCGATGTCGGCCTCGTCGCGCACCCGCACCACCACCGGCACCTCGGGGCGCAACGTCTGAACCGCCGATAGGATGCGCAGCGCTGCGTCGCGATCGGCGAAGGTGACCACCACCGCCTGGGCGCGCATCAAGCCGGCTGCCTTCAGCACCTCGGTGCGCGCCGCGTCCCCATAGACGACATTCTCCCCCGCCGCCTGTGCCCGCCGCACCCGCTCGGGGTCGAGGTCGAGCGCGATGACGCTCAAACCCTCCTGCTCGAGGAGTTTCGCCATATGCTGTCCGGTCCGCCCGTAGCCGAGCAGCAGCACCGGCGCTTTGATCTTCACGGCACGTGCAGCGATTTGGGTAAGCTCCAGGGAACGGCGTGTCCATTCGCTTGCCGCCCAGCGCAAGACGATCCGGTCGGAAAACTGCACGACCACCGGTGCGGCGAGCATCATGAGTACGTGCGAAGCCGCCGCCACCTGCGGCCAGGGTTGCGGCATCAGATCGAGCTGCTCCCCAAGCGCCAGCACCACAAAGCCGAACTCACCCGCCGTCCACAACCAGAGGGCGCTGCGTAGGCTCGCAGCCGAATCGCTTCCCAGCGCGCGCGCGCCCCCCCAAACGATCGCCAGCTTGACCGTCGCCACAACGAGGCTCGTCGCCGCCACCCAAGGTAGATACTCGAGCACCACCGCCACATCAAGGAACATCCCCACCGTGATAAAAAAGAGCCCCAAGAGCACGTCGCGAAACGGCTTGATGTCCTCCTCCACTTGGTAGCGGTACTCAGTCTCGGCGATCAACATCCCGGCGAGGAACGCCCCCAGCGCCAACGACAGCCCCGCGAGCTCGGAGAGCGACGCCATTCCGATGGTCACCAGCAACACGTTGAGCGTGAAAAATTCGCTCGAACGCTCGCGCGCCACCCAACCGAACCACTTGCGCATCAGCGGCTGGCCGAAACGCAGCACCAGCGCGAGCGCCACCACCGCCTTCACCAGCGCCAAAAGGAGCGGCAGCAGCCACTCTCCCTCCCCCCCTTTCGCCAACGCCGGCAGCAAGATCAAGATCGGCACCACCGCCAGATCCTGGAAGAGCGACACCCCGATCACCTCGCGCCCATGCGGTTTTTCCAGCTCAAACCGGTCGGTGAGCAGTTTCGAGAGGACCGTCGTCGAGGTCATCGCAAAAGCCACGGCAAGAACGAAAGCAGCAATCCATGGCAAACCGAGGAGCCAACCCACCGCCATCAGCACCGCGATGGTGCCCCCCACCTGGACCGCACCCAGCCCGAAGACGATCCGCCGCATCGCTTTGAGGTACCCCAACGAAAACCCGAGGCCGATCGAAAACATCAGAAAGACGATGCCGAACTCGGCGACGAACTGCGCCGTGGTGGGATCGCGGATAAGATCGAAACCGCTCGGGCCGACGATCACCCCCACGAGCAAGTAACCGACGATCGGCGGCAACCCCGCGCGTCGGCTCAGCCCCACCGCCACCACCGACGCCACCAGGAGCGCCACCAGCAAAAATAGACTCTCGCGCATTCCGATCCTTGAAAAACGGTTTTGCTATACTACCGGACATTATCAGGATGTTGAACAAATGCTCTGTGCGCACCTGACCGCTCCCTTTTCTGGGAGTTTTTGCTGGCTGTTGGCAGGTGGCTCCTGCTCAGCTTGCCATGTTACCAGTGATCAGGGCCGAATGGCGTCGGAATTTCGCGCCAATCGGTCGCTTTTCCCATGCACAACACACACGTTCCCCTCTTTTCCCTCATGTTGCCTTGAGCGGCCAGCCGCTCAGCTTCGCAAGTCGTACGAGGTTGTAGGCGGCAAAAGCGATGAGCGCCTGGACTTTGACTTTGGCCAGTCCCACAAAGCGCGCTTTGCGCAGCCCGCCCACGGTTTTGACCCAACCAAAGATCTCTTCGATGCGTTTGCGCACTTTGAGACTCGTTCGGTACGCTTCGCTTTGGGTGAGTGCCTCGGGGATGTTGCTGCCCACTTTCTTGCACGCAATATGCGGGGTGATTCCTTTGCGTCCAAGCACATCGAGAAACCGCGCCGCGTCGTATTTGCGGTCGGCCGCCAGCGTGGCGTTGGCCGGCACCGAGCGTTCGACCATCACTTCGGCCGCTTCGTATTCGGCAGTACCAGTAGCGAGCGTCACTTCGGCATCGACCACGAGCCCGTTTCGGTTTTCCATGAGCACATGACCGGCGTAACAAAGGTGCGCTTTGTCCCCGGCGCTTTTGCGAAAGAGCCGCGCATCCGGATCGGTCGTCGAACGGTGGGTGGCGTTGCTGCGCTTTTCACCAGTGAAATCGACCGTCGGGTTTTTGCCTTGCCCCTGGTGCGGCCCCGTCTCTTCGTCGATCGGGGCAAGGCTTTTGTGCGAAGCCCACGCGTCGATCAGGGTGCCGTCGACCGAGAAGTGTTCGTGACTGAGCACCGCGCGCAGTTCGGCGTAGTCACGCACCTGACGAAAGAATGCCTGCACGATCTCTTGATTGAGCAACCGCTCGCGGTTTGCCGAAAAGGTGGAGTGATCCCACACCGGTTCGTCCAAGCCCAAACCCACGAACCAGCGGTAAAGGAGGTTATATTCGATCGCTTCGACCAGACGCCGCTCCGAAGGAATCGAGTAGATCGCTTGCAAAAGAAGCGCACGCAGCAGCCGATGCGGTGGGATCGAGGGACGCCCACGCTTGGCGTAACAGGCGTCGATTCTGTCGTCCATTTGCCGCAGCAGGGCATCGACCACCGCCCGAAGCTTGCGGATCGGGTGGTTGGCAGGGATACGATCCTCGAGCGAAACGTAACTGAAGAGCGTCTCCGGTCGTTCTACTCCGCGCATGGCTGCCTCGCAATGATTCCAGAACGAGATGTCGTTATTGTATCATAGAAATTGTGGATTTTTGAAGGGGTTTTTCAACACCCTGTTATAATGGATCGGGACATCATGACCGAAACTCCGCTGCCCCTCGACCCGGAACGGCTCGTCGCGCGCGCCGAAACCACCTTCGCCATCGAAATCGCGGGCATCGAAGCCCTCAAAAAACGGCTGCGGCAAAACGACTCCTTCGTCCGTGCCGTTGCCATCATCCTCGCTGCGCGCGGTCGCGTCATCGTCACCGGCGTGGGCAAATCGGGCCATATCGGACGCAAGATCGCGGCCACGCTTGCCTCTACCGGCACCCCCGCCTATTTCGTCCACGCTGCGGAAGCGGCGCACGGCGACCTCGGAATGATCACCTCGGAAGACGTCGTGATCGCGATCTCCTACTCCGGGCAATCGGACGAACTCCTCACCATCCTCCCCGCGATCAAACGGTTCGGCGCCCACCTCATTGCGCTCACTGCCCGCGCCACCTCGCCGCTCGCACAAGCCGCCGAGGTCCATCTCGACGTCTCTGTACCGCAAGAGGCGTGCCCGCACAACATCGCGCCAACTGCGAGCACCACGGCGACGCTCGCGCTCGGTGACGCGCTGGCGATGGCCCTACTGGAAGCGCGTGGTTTCGGCCCCGACGACTTCGCCCGCACCCATCCGGCTGGAGCGCTCGGGCGGCGGCTCTTGCTGCGCCTTGCCGACGTGATGCGGCCGCGCGACCGCTGCCCGGTCGCAACAACCCAGACCCCGTTCACCGAAGCGCTCTTGACGATGACCCAAGGCGGCATGGGGATGGTGATCGAAGTGGACGAGCACGACCGTCCGATTGGCATCTTCACCGACGGAGATCTGCGCAGACTCCTGGAGCGCGGCACCGATTGGCGCCATGCCCGTTTCGGCGACGTTGCCCACCCTGCCCCCAAGACCCTCCCGGCAACTGCGCTTGCCGCCGAAGCGGCCCGCTTCATGGAGACGCACCGCATCAACCACATCCTGGCCGTGCACGCAGACGGAACCCTTGCGGGTGCGGTCCATATGCACGATTTGATGCACGCCAAGGTGATTTAGATGAATGCTCAAGCGAAAGCGCGCGCCGTGCGTCTGATGGGATTCGACATCGACGGGGTGATGACCGACGGCCGCCTCTATTACGGTCCCGACGGCGAAACCCTAAAAGTTTTTCACAGTCGCGATGGACACGGCCTGAAACTGCTGATGCGCGCCGGAATCGTCGTCGTGGTGATCTCGGGGCGGCGCTCTGCAGCGCTCGAAGCGCGCTGTGCCGAACTCGGTGTGCACGAATGCCACTTGGGTGTCGAAGACAAACTCGCGACGCTGCAAACCATCCTTGCCCGGCGCAACTTGACGCGCCAACAGTCCGGATATATGGGCGACGACATCGTCGATCTCGAAATTCTCTGCCAGTGCGGGTTTTCGGCGGCGCCTGCCGACGCCCATCCGGAGGTCTGCGCCCGCGTCGACTACCGTGCGGCGCTGCCTGGCGGTCACGGCGCCGTCCGTGAAGTGTGTGATTGGCTGCTCAAAACGCAAAACCGTTACCATCAGCTGGTTCAAGAAGCCTTGGGGTCCGCTGCGCCATGACGTTGACGGCAACGACCGCTCGTACCACGCTCCTCTTGACTGCGTTGGCGGTGATCGCCTCAGGGCTTTGGTGGCTTGCTGAGCGCGAAATGGCCGCACTCACCCCCCCTTCGCCACCGGCGCCGCAGATCGACGGCACCGCCTATCAGACCTTCACCCGCATCTATGACCGATCGGGCCGGTTGCAGCAGACGCTCACCGCGGCGCGGCTTGACCACGAACGCCTCAGTGCACAACTGCTGCTCACTCAGGTCACGTTCGAATCGTTCCGCCCCCCATACCATACCGTGGCATTCGCCCAACAGGCGCGGTGGCTCGAAAACGAAGGGCGGCTCGACCTTTGGAATACGGTGCGCATCCGCCGCGATACGCTCGATGCCCCGCCGCTTGCGCTCGCAACGGAAGCGCTGACGCTCTGGCCCCATGAAGGGCGGGGCAGTAGCGCGACGCAAACCTGGTTACTCCAAGGGGCGCGTTGGGCTGTCGGTGATACCCTGACTGCCGAACGCGACTTCACCCATATCGTCTTGGCCGGAAACGCGCACGTTCACTGGCCGGCGCCGCCTTCGCCTCGGCAACGCGTACCGCAACCCAACGCACCCTCCGCACGACCCGGTAAAGGATGAGGATGAGCACGCTTGTCTGCAGCCATTTACGCC